>Ga0164313_10004323_pt1 | contig 12657 bp, 10 predicted proteins | sample GuaBasSedimGuay4_FD_113735 | JGI IMG/M metagenome (GOLD analysis project Ga0164313, IMG submission 113735) | Subseafloor sediment microbial communities from Guaymas Basin, Gulf of California, Mexico - Guay4, Core 4569-4, 0-3 cm | ecosystem: Environmental > Aquatic > Marine > Hydrothermal vents... | reverse complement strand
GCCGGAGGCCAATTGGGGCAACCCCCCTATTTTTTTTAAAAGTGTGTATGGCTTAATCATATGAATAAATTTCGTACCCGGTCTTTTCTCCGAGCAAATGATCAATTTTTTCCTGTGTTCCTTTTCTTGTGTCGTTAACAACCCATTCCCTCCAGTTCTCCATGGACTGCCAGGTACTAACCACCAAGCTCTCGCCGGGTCGATCGATCCTCTTAAATGTTTCCCCGGAAATGTAACCCGGTTGTTGCATGGCTAAATTCCTGAGCTTTTGAAGAAGAGGCTTTAACGCTTCAGCCTTGTTTTCCGGTACGATCCGTTTAATGATTATTTTTACTGCCATTTTACCGCCCTCCTTTTCCTCGCAGGGAACCCAACACAAGCACGTTTTCTAACAGAAAATTTTATCCTATCACTATACCAAATGAAGAAACTAAAATGATTCACAAAATTCTATAGGCTACAAATTGTGTCAGCAAAAAATATGCCAAAAAAAAGAATAAAGGTTATATGTTTGAAATAACAAGATAAAATAGTATAAGACAGGGCTTATTTTATTTTGAAATCATGTAGGATAAATGGGGCAAAAATACCCCAAACCATTTAAAGAGAAGGACTATTTATTGAGAATATTAAGGAATGTGTTTCGGAATGCGTTGATGGGGCAAGTTTGCCCCAAATTGGGGCTATGAAATTCCATGGCTTTTCATCTTTCTAAACAGAGTTTTGCGATTGATGCCCAGAATCGAGGCTACTTTGGTTTTGTGCCACTGTTGTTCTTCCAACAATGTTTTAATATATTTTTTCTCGACACTTTCCATGATGGCATGTAATTTTAGGTCCTGGTTATTTTGAATTATTATACTCTCCGGGATGATTTCCGATTCATCCAATTTGGATTGAGATATATCCATAAATTCCATCTCTTTCAATGTGATATAGCGGTGTAACGCATTCTGGAGTTCCCGGACATTGCCCGGCCAATCATAAGTCTGCATGGATTTAATTATATTTTCCGGAATTGAATGGATGTTTTCATCATCACCATATTCTTGCAGGAAATGATAGACCAATAGAGAAATATCTTCTTTACGCTCCCTTAATGGTGGAACATGGACAGGAAGGATATGTATTCTGTAAAAAAAATCCTTACGTATCGTACCCTTTTCCACACATTCCTTTAAATCCCGATTGGTTGCCGCAATAATTCGTATATCGGGTTTTTTTATTTCCCTGCTTCCAACAGGTGTATACCCTCCACCTTCAATAGCGCGCAACAATTTTACTTGTATGTTAGGATCAAGTTCACCTACTTCATCCATAAATAATGTGCCACCATCGGCAATATCCAAATAACCGGGTTTATCAAAATCCGCCCCGGTAAATGCCCCTTTTTTATAACCGAAAAACTCGCTCTCAATAAGATTGTCTGGAATAGCACCACAATTAACCGTCACAAAATTCCTGCTGCCACGATTACTCAAATCATGAATTGTTTGAGCTACCAACTCTTTACCAGTCCCTGACTCCCCATAGATGATAACATTAGCATTGGATAAGGCTGCCTTTAGAATAACCTCATAGACTTCATGCATTACTTTGCTTTTTCCAATAATATTGCCGAACTGGTTAGAGCCTATAAAAGACGCTTTCAGTCGTATATTTTCTTCGCGCAGATTCGCCTCACTTATTCGTAGAGCTTCTTCATTCAGTTTTCGCTCGGTAATATCCACATGAGTGCCCACCATTCGAACAGGCGTACCGCTTTTATCTCGCTCAACCACCTTGCCTCTTGCCATAATCCATCGCCATCCCCTTTGTTTTGTTTTCAAACGGTATTCTACCTTAAATGAACCGACTTTCTTTTGAACATATTCTTGAATCTTATGGATGGTGTTTTCTCTATCTTCCGGATGCATCAAGGTTTCCCACGTTTCAAAGTTCTGTGGCAATTCATAGGGTTCATAACCGATCATTGTATAGAAACAGGGGTTGAAATAAGTTTTATTTGAAATAAGGTCCCAGTCCCACAACGCATCGCTGGTTGCTTCCATGGCAAAGTCAAGGCGTTTTTTACTCTGTCGTAATGATTCCTCTGCTTTTCTGTAATCGGTGATATCTTCCCCTGAACAAACAACATATTCAACATTTCCTTTGTCGTCCAGTTTTGGGGTTTTACCTATTGATAATAATCGTTTTTCTCCTCTTCCGTTTACAACCCATTCTTCTGTTTGAACCTTTATTTTTTGATTAAATACTTTCATATTGTGGGCAATAAAAGCCTCGGCTTCCTCTTTGCTAAGAGTATCGTAAAGCGTCTGGTACTCTACCTCTTTTTTCTCCAGGTTTAAAAAATCAGCATGAGCCTTGTTAACAGCGCCATATGTTTTGGCATTTCTTAAATACCAGATCTGAGTTTGTATGTTATCTAGAAGCAATTTTTGTTCTTCTACTTTTTGTTCTATAGATTGTTCTGCCTGCTTGCGGCCGGAAATGTCTATAATCATAGCTAGCTTGGAGAAAGAACCATCTGGATGGTATATGGGGGTACTGACTACATAATACCAGTTATCCTTAGGGGTTAACACTTCACATCGAACCGTTTCACCTTTCAATATGCGGTTAATAAGGCACCAGGGACAGATAGAATCACGATTATGTAACGCCTTATAACAAATTTGCCCGGTTGCATCATAACCGATGCGCTTGATATATTTTTCGTTCATATACTCAATACGATAATCCTGAGAACATAGATACATCAGCCCGTCAAAAGCTTTCACGATGGCTTCCAACTTTAAACCTTTCTCACTCAGCGCCGCTTCCGAATGCTTGTGCGGAAACTCTTTTTTTGCTTTGTTACACGTTTGTTCCGATTTTTCATATGTGGATTTTTTAGTCATTAGTTCATCCTCCAATAAAACAAGGATAGATGGCAGAAAATGAGGAGATATTTAGGTCGCCAAATGATTAACATGAATGAAAGGGTAATTGTTACCTCATTAAATCGGTTTGGGTTAAAATTCAGTGTAATATTCAATGGTTGGGTTTAAATAACATAAGGGAAAACTTGATTTCAATATTAGTACTCTTTTGGCATATTATTGAGCTGGGCCAGTGTAAAGACAGGACCGTCCTTGCACACATATTCTTTGCCGATGTTGCACCGGCCACATATTCCGATGCCGCATTTCATTCGCATTTCAAGGGACATGATAATATTATCATGGACATAACCGAGCTTGTCTAGCACCGGCTGGGTGAACTTGATCATGATGGGCGGTCCGCAAATAATGGCATAGGTTTCTTCATTCCCCGGCGGTGCTTGCTGATCGGTAATGGTCGGTACAAAACCGATATTATATTTCCAGCCCGGGTCGTCTGTGCTGTCCACGGTAATGTGCATGTTGATATCATCGCGCGTTTCCCACTGGGCCAGTTCGTCCCTGTAAAGGAGCATACCCGGGGTTCGGGCGCCGTATATCACATGAATATCTTTAAATTTTGGACGATTGTCCGGATCAAGCATATATATAATGGATGAACGAAGGGTTGTAAACGCAAAACCGCCGCCGATGATAACAACATTTTTGCCTTCCATGACATCCCAGGGGTACCAGTTTCCCAGAGGACCACGGATCCCCATAATGTCGCCGACCTTCATGGCGTGAATATGGGAGGTTACCAGGCCTACCTTGTTTATGGTGAACATCAAAAATCCTTTTTCCGTGGGGGATGACGCAATTCCTATGGGGATTTCCCCTTTTCCGGCCACGGAAAGTTCGGCAAACTGGCCGGGGGTGTATGTGAATTTTTTTTGGTCGTCCGGGTTTATAAAAACCAACTTAAATGTTTTAAGATTTTTATCTTCGGTTTCGGTGATTATTTCCTCGATACGAACCGGATAAGGCAAATAGGGATTTTGCACTTTTGTAACTCCCTTCGGGCTAAGCTTCAAAATTATTCATCAAGTCGCAAACCTTGCGGATATCAATATTAACCGGACAGTGACGAATGCATCGACCGCAGCCCACACATTGAATTCCGTTTCCATATTTATCCACATAATACTTGAGCTTGTGCATAAACCGCTGGCGGACCCGCTGAATTTTGATATTTCTGGGATTGTGACCGGATCCGTGCAGGGTAAAGAGCGGATACATACAGCTATCCCAGTTGCGCATTCGTATGCCTGAACGTCCAAAGGTTTCGTCCTGAATGTCAAAACACCAGCACGTGGGACACACATAGGTGCAGGTTCCACAGTTGATACAGGCAAAAGCCACTTGTTCCCAGAAAGGGGCTTCAAAAAGTTCTGTTGTTTTTTTATCTTTTAATTTGTCTGTTGAAATCCCGGCGGTTATTTTTTCCTCTGCCGCCTGCTTCATGGTTTCGATTTTATGGATTGCAGCATCTGATTCCGCTGTTGAACTCCAGCCGGCGGCGTTTAAAAACTTTTCTCCCTTTTGGGTAATTATTTTTAACAAATAATGATCTGCCGCATCAACAAGAAGCATATCCAGTCCTTGTTCACTAAACGGACCGCAGCCGGCAGTGGTGCAAAAGCAGGTTCTGCAGGGGGTGTTGCAGGCATATCCGACCAAGGTGGTTGCTTCATAAGATTGAATCCAGTACGGGTCTTTATATTCGGGGGTGTCAAAGTTCGCTTTGACCAGAAGAAACGCCTTGGCATCGCAAGGCCTGATACCGATAACGGCTCGCGAGGAATAATCTTTGTGGATTTCCTTTAATATATGATGATCCTCCCGGTTCTCATCCAGAGTAAATTCGAACAGTTTTTCAGACTGGGGATAGACCATGGATTTTGCCGAAAGCCGGGTATTTAATAACTTCAGATCCGGAAGCTCACCTTTGACAAGTTCCCTGAAATTATGAAATTCATCTTGTTTGACCGGACCGAATAATCGATAAGAATCATATGCCCGCTCAAGTCCTCGCGCCCAATCTTGTTTATTAATAGTGATGACGTTCATCATATTTTTTAAATTTTCGCTATGTTATAAAATCATCCGGATCATCGGGTCTGTAAGTGTCAAGAGGCGGCCGCTGTTCCAGTGTCATGCCGGCTTCCCAGTCGAAGAGTTCCAGACAATCTTTTTCCAGTTTTTTTGTAAACATACGAACGTTTATTCCCATGGGGCAGGCGCGCTCACATGAACCGCAATCCGTGCACCGGCCGGCACAATGATAAGCCCTTAAGAAATGGAATGTTCGGGTGTCTATGGGATCGATGCTTTTGCCGACCCACTGGGGCCTTGATTCGTCCACGAAGCATGTGGGGCAGTAGCAAAGAGGACATGCATTTCTGCAGGCATAGCAGCGGATACAGGCCGAAAGCAGGTTATCAAAATATCTGCATTTTTCTTCCGGGGACAAGGATTCAATTTTGCGGATATCCTCATATCTGTCCACACCCTTTTGCTCCTCGACAAGATCTCCAACAAGTTCATCATGTATCACCGGATTGCGGTGAATGCACACAGCGCAATTATCCTGCAACACCTCTTTTTTATACAAGGTTTTTTCAAAACCCCGGCCTTTGATGGTAATGGTATCATCCGCCTCGATCACATTTTCTATTTCAGTTTCAAACAGTGCCTGGATTTTGCGCCGGTCAATCATTCCCTTGCACGGCACGCCGATAATAACCAGTTGGTCCCGTTTGATTTTGTTTTCAATAATATGGGTGACAATGTTTCGAGAATCGCACCCCTTGGCAACAATACCGATTTTTTCCTTTCTGTCCGCAAGATAGTTTGCAAGATTGATTCCGCAGTTGCTGTCCCACACAAAGGTGTCAACATCTTGGGGCGTTTTGACAAAACAGGGTTCATTCATCATGGGAACGGTCCCCTTGCGGAAGCCGATGACCATATCAACGCTGCCCTCTTGTAACAGCCGGCGGGATATCTCCTTTATTTTAGCGATGTACGCGAGCATGTTAAGCCACCTTGGCTTCTGTTTTAAGAAAGTTTTTATTGGGTCCCAGAGCCTTGACCGATGCGGTGACCTCGTTAACCACATCAACGAATTTGGTGGATTCCGCGGAGGAAATCCATGAAAAATGCAGGCGGCCGGGTTCGATTCCCATATATTCAATTAAGTTGTTGAATAAAGCAAACTTTCTGCGGGCATAATAATTACCTTCCAGGTAATGGCATTCGCCGGGATGTCACCCGGAGACCCAGACGCCGTCTGCTCCCTGCCTGAAAGCGGCTAAAATAAACTTGGGGCTCATGCGGCCGGTACAGGGAATGCGGATCACTCGAATGTTGGGCGGATATTCCATTCGGCTGACGCCCGCCAGATCCGCAGCACCGTAACTGCACCAGTTACACAAAAAACTGACAATTTTGGGTTCCCAATGTGACATATTGAAAAGCCTCCTAATACCCAACCCGGACGATTTGGAACTAAAAATGGATTGAAAATTGAATATTGGCAATTGACTATTTAAGGAAGTCGCTTCGCTCCATATATTGAGATATTGATAATCATAAAAAACTGGCAGAACTCCTTAAATATTCAATTTTCAATCGAAAATATTCAATTATTCGCAATAAAGAAATTATAATGTTTAAATTTTTTGTCATTAAAACACAAAATTATGAAAATAAGCACCTAAGTTTTATCCTGCGTCATTCAAAGCAAAAATCTGCGCAAAAATCTGATCATTATCGAATCCTTTAAGATGGATCGCACCCGATCTGCAGGATGCCGTACATAACCCGCACCCTTTGCAAAGCACGGGGTTGATTTGTGCTTTGCCCGGGAAAAACCGGTCATCTTCAGGGATAAAAGAAGCTGCTGAGTAAGGACAGACGGAAATACATACCCCGCAGGAACTGCAATAGGCAGGATCGGTCATTGCAATCGTTCCGCTCATAAATATGTTTTTGCGGGATAGAAGGGTTACGGCACGGGATGCGGCGGCAAGCCCCTGGGCGATGGATTCATCAATAGGTTTCGGATAATGGGCCATCCCGCAAAGAAACACTCCGTCCGTGGCGAATTCCGAAGGTCCCAGCTTGGCATGTTTTTCTACAAAAAAACCGTCGTCATTTATGGGCACTTTAAAAAAATTGGCAAGTTTTTCATCCCGATTCGGCACGATGGCACAAGCAAGGGTTAACAGATCGGCGGAAATTTCCAACGGTCGATCAAGAATATGATCCCTTATCCTAACACGGAGTTGGCCTTGGTTCAGGTCAACCTCGGGCTTGTTGTCCAGTGAAAATCTGATAAAGATAATACCCGCCTTGCGAGCCTTTTGGTAACGGTATTCCTGCTCGCCGTATGTCCGGATATCCCGGTATAGAATAAACACGTTCATATCCGGGCGGCGTTTTTTTAATTCCAGTGCACTTTCAATGGAATGGGCGCAACAGACCCGGCTGCAGTATGGGCGCCGGGGTTCCCTTGAGCCCACACACTGGATAAATACTGCCGAGGTGAGATTCTCTATGGTTGGATCTTTTTCTATAAATTTTTTGTCAAGATCCAGGTTGGTAAGGATTCTCGGGTCCTTGCCATATTGATATTCCTCGGGTTTCAATTCCCATGCGCCGGTTGCCAGTATGGCGACGCCGTGTTTTAAAATCTGTGTTTCGCTGTTTGAAAAAAGTTCCGATTCAAAGTTTCCCACAAAGCCGTCTACATGGGTAATGGTTGTATTGAGATGAACATGAATTTTTTCATGCTTGTTGATATCATCCACATAGTCATTAATTTTTTCTCGGATGTCTTCCCCTGCCGGTGTCCGGAATAGATGTAACGCTTGGCCGCCAAGTTGCTCGCTTTTTTCAATAAGATGCGTTTCATACCCCTGACGGGCAAGACTCCTTGCAGCGGCCATTCCGGATATGCCGCCGCCCAAAACCATTGCGGTCTGATTGACTTCCAGCTCAGCCTCTTTGAGGGGTTCCATGAGGGCAACCTTTGTTACGGACATTCGTACCAGATCTTTTGCCTTTTCCGTTGCCAGCGCCGGATTATTTTTATGAACCCATGAATCTTGATTTCGGATGTTGCACATTTCAAAAAGATATTTGTTTAATCCGGCGCTTATCAGTGTTTCCTGAAATAAAGCTTCATGGGTTTTAGGCGTGCATGCGGCGACCACAACCCGGTTTAGCTCTTTTTCCTTGATAACCTTTGCCATGGTATCCTGGGTATCCTGGGAGCATGTATAGAGGTTGTTTGTGACGTATTCCACGTAAGGTAATGATGCCGCGTATTCGGTCACCGAGGGCACGTCCACGACACCGGCGATATTAATGCCGCATTTGCAGACAAAAACGCCGATTTTGGGGCGCTGGCCGACAATGTCTGTTTCGGGGATGACCTCCGGAGTTTTTGTTAACGTATGTCGAACCTTACTTAATATTTCACCGGCTGCGGATGCAGCGGCGCTGGCATCAACCACGGACTGGGGGATATCCTTGGGACTCTGAAACGCACCGCAGACATAGATTCCTTTTTTTGACGTTGTAACAGGCTCAAATGAATCTGTTTTGCAGAAGTTGCCGTGGGTCAGCTCAACACCAAGCGTATTCGCAAGTTCGATAACTTCGGGCGGTGTTTGCAAGCCCACGGATAAGACAATCAGGTCAAAGTTTTCGGATTGAAGCGTTCCGTTTTCAGTTATATAATGAACGGCAAGGTCATCTTCAGCAGCAGGATCTATGGTGTGTACGCGGCTTCTGATAAAGCGGACACCATGTTGATCCCTGGCGGATTCATAAAATCTTTCAAAATCCTTACCCGGGGTCCGCATGTCCATGAAAAATACCGCGCAGTCAAGGTCGCTGTTGGCATGTTCTTTGGCGATGACGGCCTCTTTGATGGCATACATGCAGCATACGGAACTGCAAAAGGCATTGCCGCGTCCGGTCAAATCTCTTGACCCGACGCATTGCAACCATGCGATTTTTTTAGGTTCCTTGTGATCGGACATTCTGACAAGATGGCCTTCGGTAGGACCGGAGGCGGAAAGAATCCTTTCAAACTCCATGGATGTGATGACGTTCGGATGATTGGTATAATTATAATTGTCCAATTTAGATGGGTCAAAAGGCTCAAAACCGGGGGCAAGGACAACCGAACCTACCTCAATTTCATCAATCTGCTCGTGGTCTTCGTGCAATATGGCATCTGCCATGCAGGCCGTCTCACACCCCTTGCAATCCATAACGCCTGCAACCTTCAAACAATGCTCGCTATCCCGTATGGCTTTAAGGGGTACCGCCTGTGCGTAGGAAATATAAATCGCCTTTCTTTTTGCCAAACCCACGTCATATTCACTGGGCAGGAGAATCGGGCAAACATTCACCCTCTCAATCGCCTGTTCCTTACAGACGTCTATACATTTCCAGCACCCCGTACAATTCAATGTCTCATAACTGGGCTTTTCACAATTGCATATCTCGGCTTGCTCATGAGAACAGGTAATACCGATAAGACGCAGTCCCTGGGTGTTTATTTTGCCCATTTCCTCCAATTCACGCAGTGCCCTCACATCACATCCTCTCACTACTGCCGCGATGCGGAAATCCGGACGTCTGTTGAGCATCAGTTGAATGGTTTTTGCAAGGTTGTATCTGGGCTCGATCTCCAGGTCTTGGAGTTCTTCGGGATCCCGAAAAAGATATGGCCCGATGTGTCCCCATCTATTCATGAGTCCGAGGACGCCGTCCCATCCTTCACTAAGGATATTTCTTGCTTCTCTTTTGATCCTTTCTTTCATTATTGTTTCCTGTTGAAAAGACTCATAACTCTTTCTAATCTTGCTTTTTGATGTTTACCGCACAGACTTTAAAGCCTGGTATTTTTGCTATGGGATCAAATTTTCTGTCCGTTAGGGTATTAACGGCACATTCTGAAAAATGCATGGGAATAAAGACGATTCCGGGTGTAACCTCGGTAGATATGTTGGCTTTAATCGATATTTCTCCCCGGCGTGACTTTACGTTAAGCCATTGCCCATCAGCGATATCCAGCTTTTTTGCATCTTCAGGATGGATGTTCACATAACCCGTAGGAGCTTCTTTATTTAAGATATCAATTTTTCGTGTCATGCTCCCCCCGTGAAAATGGAAGGGAATCCTTCCTGTACTGAGTAAATAGGGATATTCACTATCCGGAAGCTCGGCAGGTGGAATATAATCCAGTGCAAAGAATCTGCCCTTTCCGCGCGGGAAATTTTTTTCATGAAGGAAAGGAGTTCCGGGATGATTTTCATTCGGACATGGCCAGTGAAGCACCTCACCCGTATCAAGCCGTTCATAAGTAATACCTGCATAGGGGGGGGTTACAGAGGAGATCTCCTCCATGATTTCTTTGGGCGAGTCAAAATCGAACCCTGTAACGCCCATTTCTCCGGCCAGTTCTGAGATGATTTGCCAGTCGGGCTTTGAGTGCCCTATGGGATCTATGGCCTTTCTGACCCTTTGAACACGTCGGTCTGTATTGGTAAAGGTCCCTTCCTTTTCAGCAAATGAGCTTGCCGGAAGGATCACGTGGGCAAGTTTTGCAGTTTCGGTCAAAAAGATATCCTGCACAACCAATAAGTCAAGGGCTTCCAGCGATTCTTTTACGTGTCTGGTATCAGGATCAGACATCATCGGGTTTTCGCCGACCACGAGCATGCCCTTAAGGGAACCTTCTCCGGCAGAATCCATCATATCCACCATGGTCAGACCCGGAGTGTCAGGTAACGACAAATTCCATTTCTCCTGGAACAGAAGTCTTGCACTCGGGTCCGACACCGGTTGATAGCCTGTCAGGACATTGGGCAACGCTCCCATATCACAGGCCCCCTGGACATTATTCTGTCCCCTGAGAGGGTTGACTCCAGTGGAAGGACGACCGATATTTCCGGTTACCATGGCAAGGTTGGCTACGGACTTGACGTTGTCCGTTCCTGTGGTGTGCTGGGTTATGCCCATGGCATAGAAGATCATGGCTTTATCCGCCTTGCCGTAAAGAAACGCTGCCTTCTCCAGAACTTCCTTGGTAATACCGGTAATTTTATTGACCCTTTCTGTCGGATATTCTTTGACTTTTTGTTTCAGTTTTTCAAATTCTTCTGTCCTTTCCCGAATAAAGGTTTCGTCAATTAACCCGTTTTCAATAAGAATATGAATCATTCCATTGAGAAGGGCAACGTTGGTTCCGGGTTTCAGCTGGACAAAGAGATCCGCATATTCTGTGAGGGGGATTTTTCTGGGATCGATGACAATGAGTTTTGCCCCCTTTTTTTTGGCTCGAATGATTCTGCTGGCTACCAACGGATGTTGACCGGTGGTGTTGCTGCCGATGACAAGGATACAGTCCGTGTCATCGATCTCAGCAATTGAGTTTGTCATGGCGCCCGCACCGAATGCGGCGGCAAGACCTGCCACCGTGGATGAATGTCAGAGGCGTGCACAATGGTCGATATTATTGGTTCCCAGAACGCCCCTTGTAAATTTCATTATAAGGTAGTTTTCTTCATTGGTACATTTTGCACTCGACAGTACGGCAAGGGCATCCGAACCATAGTTTTGTTTAATTCCAAGGAGTCCATCTGCCACTTTTTTATAAGCCTCTGACCAACTCACTTCTATGAAGTCATCACCCTTTTTGATCAAAGGCTTTGTCAGGCGGTTTTTGTTCTGAATAAATTTATAGGCATTTCGACCCAGGACACACAATTCCCCCTTGCTGACAGGATGCGTCTTACAGGGAACCACATCGGTAATTTCTCCTTCTATGACTTTTAAGTAGAAATTGCAGCCGGTTCCGCAAAACGGGCAAGTGGTAAGGACCATATCAAACATCACAGGTTATCCTCTTTGACGATGTTTTTCTTTTTTCAACAAAGTTAAGAATTTCGTTTCGAGCCTCATTTTCCAGGCCGGGAATCACCTCGAAAACCTTTTCTGGCGGGAGGTATCGCACAAAATCTTGTAGTGTTTTCAATGGGATTTGAGCGGGACATGTATTCTCGCATTCACCGCATAGCACACAGGTGTCCCATACATTATAGGCTCTGAGAAGGTGGAAGAGAGGAAAGGGAGGGGGCACGCGGCCTTTTTCAACCCATTTCGACAGATCCAATCCATCCGGTGTTTCTACATAGACGGGGCACATATCGATGCATCCATAGCATTTGATGCATTTCGTGAACTGGTCCTGCCAGAATGCTTTTCGTTCCTGTGGAGTCATCCCCAGAATTTTTTGAAGGAGTGTGGGTTGCTTTATTATCTTTTCATCTGGTATGGCCTCAAATCTTTTCCGCACAATACTCGTCAATGCATGATTTTCCGGATTTTCATCCATACAGGCCCTTACGCAATCCCCACAGTGAATGCATCTATCTTCATCGATTTTAATCCGATCAATCCATAATCTTCCATCGACTTCTTTGGGAGGATAGTTTTTATCTATATTTACTGCTGCGCACTCTCCGCAGCCCGTACATTTTTCAAAATCAACATATCTGGGCATTCTGCGGATTTTTACCTTGAAGTTTCCCTCGTCTCCGTGGATTTCTTCTATCTTAGAACACGTGTGAAGTTCGATGTTTAAGTTCCGGCCGACCTCGACCAGTTTGGGTGAGAGAATTCACATGGCACAGTCATTGGTGGGAAAGGTTTT
>Ga0164313_10004322_pt1 | contig 12657 bp, 17 predicted proteins | sample GuaBasSedimGuay4_FD_113735 | JGI IMG/M metagenome (GOLD analysis project Ga0164313, IMG submission 113735) | Subseafloor sediment microbial communities from Guaymas Basin, Gulf of California, Mexico - Guay4, Core 4569-4, 0-3 cm | ecosystem: Environmental > Aquatic > Marine > Hydrothermal vents... | reverse complement strand
TTTCAAGCAATGCTTCAATAGCATTTAACTGCTGTTGAATCTGGATAGGGCCGTCAGGTGATACACCTGAACCCGGTCCGCCAAAGCCTGCGCCTTCGATCATGAACATTACTGCGTTATCGGTTGCTGTTTCACCAATAAGTGTAATAGATGATGCTAAGTCAATTACTTGACGTACTTGATCGAGGTATGTTACTGAACCTGCTGCTGCTGCGATCGGGCCGGTGCCGTCGATATCAATAAGAACTGCGTCGTTTAATACTGCGTTTGCAGTTGATACGCCAATAAAAAGAACGTCGCGTCCAATTTGTTGCGATGGTGCTACGGTATTACCGTTTACTTTTAATACTTGTGCCATTTTTAAATCCTCTAATTTTGTTAAAATGTGCGTAGAGATCCTCTCTACTGCTTTTATAGTTTTATTTATCTATTCTAACAAAAACTACCACTTATCATGGGGCGTTTCGCCGGTAATATCTGGCCTTGCAAAGTTCAAACGGAACCATTCATCGGTTCCTGGCTGTATGTTGTATTCACGTTCTAGTTCTCGTTTGCGATGCGAGTCCGCAGACCGTTGCTCTAAGGTTTGTCGAGGTGCTCCTTCCATTTCGTTCTGGGCTCTGTTTACTCCTGCTAGTTCGAGCAAGTCATCTATCTCTTCTTCGTACGTGCCTTCTACTCTTTTACTTTCAAAAGGCATTTTGATATCCGGCTCTTGGCGCTCTATGGGCGCATCCGGATCATATTCTTTCCACATTTTTTACTCCTGCAAGCTCTAACATATTTGAAAGCTTGTCTTTATAATTTTCATTTGTTGCCGGGCCTTTTACCGGTTCGCCATCAACATAATAATCGTAACGTCTTTCATAGCGTCCATCAGCTTCTTCGCCATCTTGTGTATAATAATGTCCTGGATCTATTTCACCAGTGTCTGTGTCCAAATAAGATGTTACTGCAGGACCATCTTCCGGATCTCTGTGTTTCTCTCCATTTAAATACCAGTGTTCGGTTTCTATGCCATTCCTTGAAAATCGCATTGCGGGACCATCCTCTCGATGTCTTTTACCATGCACCCAATATTCTTCTCTCTGTTCATCGCCTAGGCCTAGATTCCACTCGCCGTCGATATTCCATGTTCTAGCCGGGCCTGCTTTCGGATCTCTATGGTAGAGTCCTTCTTTGTCCACTGAGACTTGTCTCTCACTGTCATTAAAGATCCATGCATCGCCCTCAATTTGAAATTTTCCTAGCTTTGCAAACACATCAGAAACTTCCTTATGGTCATTAAGAAATTCTACAGGATAATTAGTTTCACCAACCTTAGGTCTCAAAGCGCCCAACGGAATATCATCCTCATCCATAAATTGTTCAGTTTCAAAATGGAATTGAAAACGTTCGTTTGTTTTCTTATCTGTTATGATATACAACGGCCCTTGCTTTGAATAGTTTGCGAATTCATCCGGATATGCTGTGCACCAGTCTGTGCCTGCCGCCAAGGCTTTGCTTGCTTTGTATGTCTTTGGTTGAATGATGCTGTAGTTTGGTGAGTCTAATATTACGTTGACGTCCTTAGGATCGTATTCTAATTTATGTTCGGCATACTTGTGTATCAATTTACTTAGGCCGGCCGAACCTTTGAGCTTGTTAATGTCTGCATCTTCGGGATCGAGTTTCTTTTTCCTTTTTAACAGATCGAATCGTTCTAAATTTTGTGTAATACCACTACCGAAATCCTCAAGCCCATGTATGCCTCCGTCGATGTAACGCTGGATCATCCAGTTAACGTATTTGTTATTTTGGGTAGGGTCGAACCGTTCAAGCCATCTTACAAATCGTTTGTCACCAGGGATGGTCCAAAGTTTGATTCGAGCATCTAACATCATTATTTCTTTCTTTTCGTCGCTACCCGACGGCATCATTTCGAAACTATCTAATTTGTCCACGCCGGGCTCTTGTAATAGTCGCGCTTTTAATTTTTCCGGACTAAACTGGACGTATTCAAGCAGGAATTCGCGCTGTCGCATTACTTCTTCCAGGAACGGTAGGCGTTAAAATTCTGTTTACTGAATTCTAACCTGTCTACCAATTTAATTGCTCCGCCATGGTGACCAATTGCAACAAACCCTTCTGGATTTGTTACTTTATAGTTGTCACCGTCTTTAATAAATGTGTGTAGCCCTTCAACCTGGTGTAATTTTTCAATTACTATCAGTTTAATTTCTACGAGACGTTTGTATACTGCAAGAACACCAAGCAATGCATTTGAATGGTCTTCTAAAAATTCTTCTTTCTTTGCGATCTTACTTAAACGGTTTTTGACTCCGACATTATCCTCGCCCTTCTCGTCAATGATCTTATCTATCTCAACTTGCATCTTTTCTTTGTAAAATTCCAGGAATCCTTGTAAGAATTCAATTGGGTTACCTACTAATTTTCCATCACGCACCATATGGTTTATGAAAGGCTTTACAAATTTTGAAAATTCCTTGTTGGCTATGACTACATCAAACTTCGATGGAGTGATTTTTGACATTGTGCCTTCAACTCCTTTAATTCTGTTGTTGATGCGCTTTAATTCCGCAGGTGTCAAGCTTGCAACACCAGTCAAGTCTTTAAATACTGCATCGTCAAACCAAATTTCCTTAGTTTTATTAAGGCTGGACACATCTGCTCCGAAAACTGCGTTCATGTTTTCTAATTCCGCGCCTTCGTATGCGGTGTGGAAGATAATTCCCAACTTAGCTCGTAACATTTGCTGGCCGAGCTGGCTATCTTCCTTAACTGCATAGGTAATTGTGTTGGGAGTGAACTCGATCATCTTCTCGCCATCAATCTCTGCCTTCTCAATTGCTGCGCGATCAAACATAAAGTCCCCTTGCAGGACTCCGCCGATGCCCAGCTTAGGTAATACCTTCAGTGCTAGTGACATTTTGGAATGCAGGTCCGGACGATCGCCGTATAATTTTTTGCATTGGCCCTGCGTCTTGGCAAGCTTTGCATCTTTGCTGAATACTGCTTTAGTTCCTACAAAGAATTTTCCGTCTGCAGGATCAATACCACAAACAATTGCAGGAGCTCCGTCCCACTTTGTTGAAACTACTGCTTCTTTCTCTCCGCTGCCAATCGAAAGCATGTTAACCAACTGCTCAATATATTCTAATGCTGCTTCTGCGCCCGCGAAACCGTTATTGAAAACTAAATCTTCAATATGTTCAGTCATTCAAGATGCGTATTCTTACCGGCCGATGTTTCCATCATCATGTGGCGGTAAGAGGCATCTTGAATTCCTCCTGTTAATTGTTTGCTGCGCATTTTTTTCTACCTATTTTTCCGGATATATTTGTTCTTCCGTTACGAAACCCTGCAGGTTCGGTTCCTTCTGTTATGTATTTATTATCGTGGCCATTGGTATACCATCTCAGATTTTGTTCTTTAATCGCACTCCGACCATGCATTGAATTTTTCGTTCCAATGCCGGATCCAATTGATTTTTTAGTTTTGCTTATTTTATTACCAATTTGTTTCCGCTCTTCTATAGTTCTATTTTCCCAAATCTGTCTTTGTATACCAGGAGCATCTTCGAACACCGGGTTTTTATGATTGCTGTGATCCTTGTTCCAATTTCTTGCTTGCTTGCGTTCATCTGCGGTCATAGTTGACCAATATTCTTTCATTCTCTCGCTGTTTCCTCCGAAGCCACCAGGGTCAATATTATATTCCGGACCGATGTTGCTTATCCATTCTATCTCTGCATTATGTAATTCTTCTCTTGAATTACAAACCTGCAAAATACTTCTTGTAAACGAATCCTTTCCATATTTTTTAATGGCAGATCTTAGAATCTTTCCAGATCCCAAATATAAATTACCATCTGTTAAAATTGGTTTTTCGTGCGAACACAGCCCTACGTATCTCTTCTCATTTATTGTATTGGTAGTAAGATATACAAATCCGTACATTAAGAGTAGCCTGCAGGGTTCGGTTGGTGGTCAGTTATATCTGCTACGCCTGCTTCGTCATCGTACGCAATCCATTTTTCGTTGCCGGCTTCATCTTCAATCTTGCCAACATACATATACGAACCGAGACCGGTTACAGCTGGTGGCTTCATTGTTGTAATTCTCCAACCATCGGGTCCGAATTCAGACCACCAACGCATCATTAATCTTGCTTGGTCTTGCCAGTCTTCAATTTGTGCGCCGTGATGTTCGAGATAACGACTTAGCCGACCATGTTCAAATGACAAATCGCGTTGGCCGGACTCAATCAGATATTTACTCATTAATCTTTTATACATTTTATTCTCCGTTGACATTGCGCCGGTGGCGCTGACTGCTTGATTGTTTAGTGCTTGGGCGACAAGTTTCTCTGCCGCCCTTCCTGTTTTGTCGCTAATCCATTGCGCTCCTTTCCATGTATAAGCTTCGTTATCTGCGGCATACACTTTTTTGGTACCGGGTGCAATAGAGTTGGGACGGCCGGATCCGGCACTGGCAGCGGCGTGCTGGGATAGTGCATCTGTTACTCCTTTGTTTGCTTTGGCTTGAACTGCGGCTTGGTCGTCACCTGCTGCGCGGGTAACTGCGGCCGGCTTTTCAGCTGGCGCGGCGGCAAATTGTGGTACTTCTTGCATAAGAAAATTATAAAACTTTTGATCAGTTGGGGAATCTTGGAACGTGCTTATATTAGCTTCACGATCAGGACCCATAAAACCTTTATACCAAGTGTTAAACATATCTGCAGATCTTTTTCCGCCATTTACTATTTGTTTGTTTTCGTACTTAGACCATTGTGTCAGCATGGCATCAACTAACTTCTTAACTTTACGTTTTTTTCCTGCAGGAGTTGCGGCTCGTTTTGCTGCGGCATTCGATTTCATACGCTTGCCTTGAGCTCTTTGCTTGGCGTTGCTGGACTTTGACATGGCCGATCCGGCCATACCCTTTACAAAATTGCCCATGCCTGCTCCTTTTTCGGCAAGTTCCTGTTCGTTCATTACTTGGAACCTTTGCTTTCTTTTATCTTGTGTATTGCCCGACTGAACTTTTTAGTGTCTTGTCCTCGAATACTATTGATTAACCTACGCTCTAATTCTAGCGCGGTATCTGCGTCATAATTTTCTTGAATGTATGTGATGAGATTGACGGCGCTTGATATTACTTGTACAGCTCTGGACTCGACAATGTTTTCTTTATCCTTCTCTAATGCTAAGGCATCAAGTTCATCTAGGATACTTCTTATTTCGCTCACGGTGTTCCTCTCCAATTTGTAGTATTTATTAAGAAACGTGGAATTTATATTATATAATCTATTCCGGGGATTGTCAGCTAGTTATTTTGGTTTTTTCAGCCCACTAAGCATGTCTGCTATCTTTTTACTCTGTACCTGTGCTGTTGGAATTTTAGTTTGGATTATTTCTCCATCTTCAGTCACATCCTCGCCAGGTTTTAATCCGGACTTTGCTTTTTGTGCCATTGCAGATTGACCCGGAGTTGGCCCTTGAGGAGCCTCGTCCGGCTCGCCAGTATCTGTAATTCTAAGTGTATCAATATCAAATGCTAATTCAACTTTCTGTCCTACGCCAGAACTTGAACGTGTTTTCATAAGTTGCAATTGATATCTTCCGTGTTCTCTCATTGCTCTGCTAGTGAAAATACCAAACACATTGTCAGCAGTGTTAATCTTGCTTAGTCCACCAGCTATCATACTGTGATCAAAATCAACTTCTTCTACCGCACTTCTATTCAATTGCGATGCTGTTACGAACAGACAATGCAATTCTTGTGCTAAGTTGCGCAGTTCCTCAGAAACATACTTATCCTTAATGAACTGGTCACTAGGAGAGACTTTCGCTGACACCGGCATTAATAAATCCAGGTAGTCTATCAAAAGGAAGTCAGGCTTCTTGCCTGTCTTAATATGTAGTTCTCGAACGTATGCCCTAATGTCATTAACGTTAGATTGTGCTGGCATATACTTAACTCGTAAGTTGCCAGTCTTACCATTCTTGCCCATTAATGCAATTTGGGATGAGACTGCGTCTAAATTTTTGTAAATCTTCGAAGCGGGTGTTCCGGACAACATACTGTCCATTCGCATCGAACATAAATTTTCACTAAGTTCCAATGTAATGTAAATTCCATTCAGTCCTTGCTCTACCCAATTACATGCTAGGTTTTGCATAACTAATGACTTACCAGATCCTGACGTACCTGCAAATATATTCAGTTCGCCTCTGTTGAATCCGCCGTATAACTTTCTATCTAATGCTGGATAACCTGTAGATATTTGTCCGTTGTTATCCCGTAATGCTAATAGCCTAGCCTTTGGATCTGCAAAGTAATCAATACCCAGATCCCTTGTTAATGATATTTGCACAGCATCAACTACCAATTTCTCAACTGGTGCAAGGTTGCCTTCTTGAATCATATCTGACGCTTGCACAATTGCTCTGTTCAATGCTGTCTGTCTTGTAAACTTTTCAAACTCGTCCAAGAACCACTCGCCATGGGATTCGTCATAGTTTGGTACCGCTTCAATTTTAGTTTCGGTTTTTGCTTCTACTATCTCTGCAGATGGAAGGGCATTGTATTCCATGCTGTACTCGTATATAAAACCTGCAGCTTCTTTTATACTTTTATGAAAATTCTCAGCATCGTATATATTCTGCACCCTGGCAAACATTTCAGGTTCGTGCATCATTATTTCTAGGAATAACTTTTGTACTTCTGGATTATACTCAGATGCCATATCTTATTTGATCGATTTTTGTTTTTGTTTGTATTAATTGTAGCTTTATTTGCTTGACCCTTTCTGTGTTGCCGGCCGCTTCTTCCTCGTCCATTAATTTAAAAAGGTCGCCTGCAACCTCTTCATAATATCCTATCTCTTCTATTCTAGTCATGTATTCTTCTCTTCAGTAATTCTATCTTTGTTGCGTTTGTTGCTACGTTACTTATGATAGATTTGAGGGTGAACAATTTTCCATACCGTTGCACTGCTTCGCCTGCGTCCTTAACATCGTTGTCCCAATCCGGGAATGCAACATGCCAATCGTATTCGATCGCTGCATTAATCAATGGCTTTCCGTCTTCGCTCATATCCGGAACCACTATTACTTGCTTGCCAAGTTGTTCAATTTGGTCTGCCTGTTCTGCACTGATTTTATTTGATAGAACTGCTAGTCCATTCATTAACAATGCGTCAATGACTCCCTCGAATACTAAGACAAATTCTGATTCCTTTATTAAATTATCTAATCCATAAACATAATCAGAATCTACTGCAACCATGTACTTTGGTTTTATGATCTTCTTAAACGTCCTGCCACTGTATCCTACATTCTTTCCGTTCCAAGTAAATGGGAATATGATACGCTTTGACATTGCATCAGTTTTACTTTCGGTCCAATACACTTCTGGATAGTCTTCTAAATCACCTAACCGGTCTGCTGCATATGTAATTGCCTGCAACAACCCATCGGGATAATCCTCGCCTGCTGCCCAAGCCGAAAACGACTTAGCTCCTTCGGGTAACTTACGTTCTGTAAATGTTATCTCTTCGATTTCCTTTGGAGCTTGTACAATATAATCTGTTAAGTCTCTAATCCGAAGAGCTTCGATCACCAAATAATTAATATCGTTTTCGCCCGCGCCGAGCCAACGCAACAAGTTTCTTAGTTTATGGGATAAGGGTCTGCCGGGAGCATAGCCCGAGGTGTAATGACAATTGAAACAGTGATAGGTAAACGATCCATCCTCGTTGGGACGGATTCCTCCTCTGCCTCTTGTGTCTTTTGTTTCGCCGTTGTGAACACAACAAGGCGCGTTTCCACTATACCAACCTTTAGGACTAACCCTAGTCTTCCGTGTTGAGGTCCAGTGTTTCAGCGTATGCTGTAATATAGTATCGTGCAATCTAAAATCTGTATATGAGTTCTGTTATTGATCCGGAGGTAATGTTCTCTTGCTTAAATCGAACACCACTATAAACACCATTGAAATTAAATGCCATGTTGTCTACTTGGTCTACAAAGTTAATTGTCGCTATGTCAAAGAAATTTACGTTTGCTGGAAACTGGTTTGTAATGTTGTCCATTGTGCCTTCAACAGTTACGTCACCAGTGAATACAGCCGCATCGTCAAATTTGATTAGTGCTGTATGTAGTGCATTGTTTTGATGAACGTTAGTAATCTCCCCAACTACATCAGTCAAGTCAGTCAATGCATCAAATGTTAAAGTATCCGAAGGCGTGAACAGTGGTGCTGATCCTCGTCGTACATCCACTACGCCCCGGACGCCATAATTGTCGTCTGTGTAAACTGCTTGCGATGAACCGTCGACATCGTTCATCCGTATTGAATATTGATATTTGCCAAGCTCCACATCATACAAGTATTGTTCAGGAACGGTCACTCGGAACTTTCCTGTAATTGCATCTGTAACTACAGCAGGCATCTGAATTAAAAATCCTTCATATCCTTTGCGGTCATCAAATACTACAAACGTGAAACTCTTATTGCCAATGGGGGTACGCCTTTGGTCGGCGTTCTTGGCTTGGAAATATAGCACGTTATCTATATTTTTATGAAGTATTAAGTCAGCTGCATACACAATTTGATTCCTCGTACCATCGAACCCGTCACTTATTTGAACGTCGGTTTTGTTTTCATAAATGTAAATTAGGTTACTTTGCATATTGTATTTATCTCCTTATATTAGTTATAAAATTAACACATCAAAAAACACCGATAAATAAAGTAATGTTCATTCAAAACAAATATACAAGAATCTATTATAACATAATTAATTGTGCTAAGGATCAAAATCGCAGCAAGAGCGGCGGATATTTTGAAAATCATCATATTATTCCTAAATCCGTCGGCGGCACTGATAATGCATCAAATTTAGTATTACTAACAGCTCGTGAACATTTTATCTGCCATCATTTATTAACAAAAATAACTAGTGGTACATCATATCGGTCAATGTTGTATGCATTCAATATGATGCTAGTAGATTCAAAAAATAATAATAAATATTCTTTTAGTGTTAATAAAAAGTTTGAATCCTATAAAAAAAGACTTATAATCAAATTGTCAAAATCACGACAGGGTAAAACATTTATAGATTTGTTTGGCAAAGAACGGGCACTTGCTATAAAAATAAAACAATCTACTCCTGTTACTGTCTCCAGTAAGCACTATATCTCGAAATCTGATGCCTGCATTGATTTAGGCATAAGTATGTATAAGCTTAATAAACTATTAAAAGATCCAGCTTACAAACCTACAGTTTTAAAGGGGATGTCATTTATCGATAGATTCGGTACCGATCAGGCCTCGAAAATAAAAAATAGAATGGCAGCTTCAAAAACTGGAACAAATAGTCCAAATGCTATACCTATTACTGTCAACGGAAAACATTATAATTCTAAGTTGGCAGCTTGCACTGATTTAAATTTAAATTGGTCACAACTTAATCAAATATATGAGTAATATTGAACAAGCCGAAATGGAGCTAATACAAAAATATCCATTTATGTCCTACGTTACCTATGGTGGCCAAAGTTATCTTGGCATCATACAAAATCATAATCCTGTTTTGACAGGCATTTATCATTTCGATTCACTCGTTACCGACGAATCAAAATTACTATTCTTATCCTTAGGGGATGAATGGTGGTGGCAATCGAATCGTAAATTGCCTATTAATATTTTTATTAAAAAGGATTGGAGACCTTTCCGATCAATACTGAAAACTTTTAACAGTAAGGACGTTGAAATCGAATTTGGCCATTGTGTCCAAATGCGGGATATCGCGCAGAAGCGCACCAAGAAAAAATCAATTACATTAATCCGGAAATTTGATTAAGATACGTCGGCAGAAAAACGCTCGGCCGACAATTGTGCGTCAGCTAATGTTTTAATAGTTTTAGATCCGTGCTTTGCGAAATCGGTATTCATATCACCGAAATTGGCTTCGAATATTTTGTCGCCAATCTTAAATCCAAATACCGCACGATGACTCCAGCCGTACCAAATGCCTTTCTCTTCATCTAGGCCGGTTGATCCTTTGCCCCGTTTTGTGATATTATTTTTCTTAATTATATCTTCGGTGCTTTCTGTTAATTCACTTAATCTCATGCACGTATTTAGCCAAACCCAGATATTCGATTAACTATGCCAACGCCTAGAGCCACGCCAATTGCTATAAAAAAGCAATGGCGAAATACTATTGCTCTGAGTTGCTTCCAACCCTCTTTCCTATCTGCGTCAGTCAGTAGGTTTTTATTTTTCAAGATCATATTCCTTTGCAATCATGTCCATTAAATCTGCTTGCGACTGCAATTTCTTAACCTCGCCATTTGCTGCCAGCAAAAATTGAGCAATGTACTTCCGTTCCTCAAATAAGAAATCCATGTACGGTCTCCAACCTTCGCACTCGCAGCCATCTACAAAATAAAAGCCAGCTACTTCGATCATACTAAACCCATGGTTGTCATAATCTAAGATTAAGTTGTCATCGAGCGCGGCCATTTCAACATACGATGCTTGCAGCATTTCTAACGATTGCTCGTCATCGTAGAACTCCCAGTCTTCCATTTGAATCATTGATATATGTTCTCGTCCACAATTACATGTAAGGTTAGTTCCACCGGCCTGTGAGAAAATCTCACAAAACTGGTCATCGAGGTCTACGTGGATTTTAGTTGCCATTCTGCTTCCTCTATCAAGTTCATGTGTAATGCCACAACCATTGCATACGATGTGGCGTGTGACTTTTTGAATATGTATCCTTCCGAACTATCCATGTTCCATACATCTTTCTCTACCTCGTCCCAATGCAAGTTTTTCAAATGCTTTTTGCCTGGACGTATGATAGCGAGCAGCATTGCCATTTCCTTTATTGAAGATGGAGTCATGTGCTGTATTAGATCAAAGTAATCGCTAATGTGAATTAGCTTGCGAGTAAATTGCTCGTCTGTGTGTAACCGTGTCCAATTTGGTTCCTTACTTGTCAGCAGATTCAAATGTGCTTCGTCTCGCACAGTATCATAAACACCTAGGTTAAGGAAGTCTAGTTTGAAGTATCCGCGCTCCTCTGCTGCTTTATAGTCTAACGAGGAAAAACCGGTCATGGGGTCCGTTGGTATGTCTGTAAAGTAAACGCCGGTGTTATGCTTACGTATTGCGCCGTCCTTAATAATTGATGCAGGTGTGCCGCCCAACGTTTCAATGGCGTCTTCACGATTTTTCATGTCAATGTCTACGTCGGGTAAATTACTCATTAAATCCTGCCTCGTCCAATAATGACCGTACCCATTCTACATCTTCCGGATACTTCTCAAATTTTGCTGACCAACGGTCTGGTTCAATCCATTTAAATGCCAGTGCTAATTGTGTCTCGTCAAACGTTCCTATTGCGGCGACACCTTGATCACAGTTGAATAAGAACCACGGACTTAGGCGACCATTGGATATTAGCATCGCAATCTTGTTCGTGCTCGCTATCTCAAAGAATCGTGTAAAGTCTTCGCCGCCTTCGCGTCCCCACCTATCCAACTCTTCTATTGTCCTAGCCACTGCATCGCTTGCAGCTTCTTTATACATGTAATCGATCACGAATTGTTCGTAGTACCTATCCTTGCACCACCAGTCTAGTTTGACATTATTCTTTAAAAGGTATTCCACAAACCGATCTACATCTACTGCCCGTATTTGACTAACGTACCAGCCAAACTTTACAAACGCCTTATAATAATTGCTGTCCGCAAACTCCTCATATGTTTTAGGGCCTCCGGATTGTGTTGATACATAAAATTTATTGTATGCAGATAATCCTATGCGCGGACCTGTTTCATTTTGTTGTTTATGTCTGCGCTTCTTCTCGCACAAATGCACAGCCAGAGTCCTCTCCCGTGAAAAATCCTTCTTGCAAAACTTGCAAGTAAATTTCTCAGAAGAGCTTTTTGATTTCTCGGTCATGATATCCTAAGTCCTTACAATACTGGCGCAGTTCTTTATTGGAAACTTTATCCATCAGCAAAGCAATTTCGTCATCTTTCATTAACGGGAATTGTTCTATAAAGAACTTTTTAATCTTGTTGTTCGTTGCTTTGTCTTTCTTCTTGTAACCAATCCATTCGTGACGTGCTTTGCCCATCCCTGGAGAAGCTGTTGTTGCCATTAACCATTGTAACTTATGATGCTTGGTTGTTGCACTGTTTAGGTTTAACAAATTCTTGTTGAAGTTTTCGTTTGTTGCCCGTACCCACCATTCATCAAGTCCTACTACTCTGCCATCAACTGTGCTTGCCCAGCGTACCAATACAAACGGAGCAAATCCTTTCTTCTCTTGGTCGCTCAGTTTGTCGTAGTATCCTCTGTCCTTTAAATCTAATGCCTTTAGTGTTCCAAAGACATCTAGCTTGTGCTTTTTATCGCCAGGCAGAGTTTTACCTTCGTTAAGGTAACGCTCGATTTGTTGTTCTTCTGTCAATGGCTTTTCAGTAATGCCAAATAACGTTTCCATCGGGTTAGACATTTGAATCCTTCTTAAGTTTTTTTATTCTTTCGTCTAAGTCAATGTATGCAACACCATTGATTAAATCTTTGTGATAAACATATCCACAATTCTTGCACCACATTTGCTGTG
>Ga0164313_10004321_pt1 | contig 12662 bp, 12 predicted proteins | sample GuaBasSedimGuay4_FD_113735 | JGI IMG/M metagenome (GOLD analysis project Ga0164313, IMG submission 113735) | Subseafloor sediment microbial communities from Guaymas Basin, Gulf of California, Mexico - Guay4, Core 4569-4, 0-3 cm | ecosystem: Environmental > Aquatic > Marine > Hydrothermal vents... | reverse complement strand
TGGCCTGCCAGGCTTCAGCAAGGCCTGTGGATTGCCGGCGGCACTTTCAATATCCGCCCGGGTTACCACACCGTCCTTGCCTGTTGGAATGACCGCGGCGGGGTTTACCCTGAGCTTACGGGCAATTGCACGTACGGCCGGTGTGATCTTTACGCCATCCACATTCGCCGGGGACTCCCTGATAACCTTGCCAGATGCCTCCATCCTGCCTACAACGGTAGCAGTCTCTTCGGGAGGTTCGCTGTCATCAACTTCGCTGTCATCAACTTCACCTTCAACAACGAACCCAGCCAACGGTTGACCGGTTTCGATGACATCGCCAGCCTGGCCGTATTGCTTGCTGAGTTTGCCGGTAAATGGGCTGGGAACTTCCACCACTGCCTTGGCTGTCTCCATGGAGACAAGCGCCTTGTGCAGTTTGACGTCATCACCGATGGCCACGTGCCACTCTATAATCTCGGCATCGGGAAGCCCTTCGCCAAGGTCGGGTAAATTGAAAATCTTCATGAAGCCTCCATGACGTCATCAACAGCGCTGATTATTCGTTTTACGCTGGGCATATACTTCATCTCCATCTTGTGCAGGGGCATGATGGTGTCATAACCGGCGACTCGCTTGACCGGGGCATGCAGGGAATAAAGGGCCTTTTCGGCGAGCCCGGCGGCAATCTCTGCACCAACACTGCACATACGCGCGGCTTCATGAATAATGACGCAGCGACCGGTTTTCTCTACCGACTCAATGATGGTTTCCATGTCCAGTGGGCTGACGGTTGCCACGTCGATAACTTCGGCATTGATGCCTTGTTCCGCCAGGTAGTCCGCAGCTTCGAGGGTTTCCTTGACCATCGATCCCCAGGTGACCAATGTAATGTCGCCACCATCACGAAGCACGAAACACACATCCAGTGGCAGGTCTTCACCGTTGTCTTCTACTTCTTCCTTGTTTAAGCGGTAAATTCTCTTGGGCTCGAGGAAGATGACCGGGTCGGGTTCACGAATGGCCGCCAGCAACAGGCCATAGGCCCGTGCCGGTGAAGATGGAATGACAACCCTGACACCCGGGATATGGGCAAATAGTGCTTCCGTACTCTCCGAGTGATGCTCGGGTGCATGGATGCCGCCGCCAAAGGGCGCACGTAATACCAGCGGACACGAAAGCCTGCCCCGGGTACGATGTCGCATTCTGGATGCGTGGCAGATGATCTGCTCAACCATGGGGTAAATAAAACCCATAAACTGGGCTTCAATGACCGGCTTCATGCCTTGCGCGGACATACCCACGGCCAGGCCGGCAATCATGGTTTCGGCAAGTGGGGTGTCGATGACACGTTGATCACCAAACTTCTCCAGCAGACCACTGGTGGCTCTGAACACACCACCGTTGATACCCACATCCTCGCCCATTAAGACAACCGAATCGTCATGCTCCATTGCCCTGGACAGCGCCAGGGAAATGGCTTCTACCATTGCCACAGCGGCCATCAGCTTAGCTCCTCCAGGGCCCGCGCACGCTGTTCTTCAAGCTCTGCCGGCATATTCTCGTAGAGATAGTCAAACATGCTTTCTATGTCCTGGTTGCCGACTGTGAAATATTCTTTAACTGCCTCGTCTACTTCACCGGAGGCCTTTTTGAGCAGTTCAAGTTCTCTCTTGTCATTCCACTCACCCTGGTCCTTGAGGTATTTTCGCAGTCGCTTGATGGGTTCAATCCGCCAGGCATTTTCCACTTCCTCATCATCTCTATAACGGCGGGCATCATCCGCTGTAGTGTGGTCACTCAGCCGATAGGTGATCATTTCTATAACGGTTGGACCATGACCTTCGCGCGCTTGCTTGATAGCGGTATCCATGGCCCAGCGACAGGCAATGATATCGTTACCATCAACCTGTATGGACGGCAGACCTCCGGCAATACCTTTTTGAGCCAGGGTGGTGGCCGAGTTTTGCTTGGCGCGCGGTACGGAAATTGCCCACTGGTTGTTGATAATGACTAAAACCAGTGGCAAATCAAACGCACTGGCCGCGTTAATGGCCTCCAGAAAATCTCCCTTGGAGCTGCCACCGTCACCGACCATGGTGACGGCAACCCGTTTCTCGCCACGGAGTTTGAAGGCAAGGGCAGCGCCGGCTGCGTGCAGGCATTGAGTGGCGATCGGTATTGCCCAGGAAAAATCATGGCGGGGGCCGGAGAAATCACAACCGCGCTCATCTCCACCCCAATAGGTGAACATCTCTGTCATTGTGACACCACGGCAAAGTTGTGTTCCGTGCTCACGATAAGTAGGTGCAAAGCAATCTTCCGCACGCATCGCACTGCCGGCGGCGATATGAACAGCTTCATGGCCAAGGCTGGAGGCATAGGTACCCATTTTCCCCGTTCGTTGCAGGGCCACGGCCTTTTTATCAAAAACACGAGTGCTTACCATCAGGCGGTAAAGAGACCGGAGCGTATCCCAGTCTGTCGCCAGCGGTGGTACATCGTCTGATATCAAGCGGCCATCGGGTGAAAGAAATTGATAGTAATCAATTTTGAACGAGGCGATGGTTGCCGGCATGGAGATACCCTCAAAGGTAAATGGTATTGAATGGCCGTTTATTATACGGATTATCCCGGCTCGTGAAGGGCCTTGATTTCGATGGGCCGCCCAGGCTCTGAAATAGGCGACATCAGCGCAGCAAAAATCACTTACAATTAGCCATATTATCGAATCTTACGGAGCGTTCTGAAGCCATGAAACTCGCATCTCTTAAAACCGGCGGCCGTGATGGCAGCCTGATCATTGTCAGCCGTGACCTGCAGCATTATGTAAGCGCTGCTGATATTGCACCGACCCTGCAACTTGCACTGGACGATTGGCAGCAAACGGCGCCCAGGCTGAATGCACTTTACGCTGAGTTAAACCAGGGTTCGTGTAGTGGTATTCATGATCTTGATGTCGATGCGCTTGCTGCACCTCTGCCCAGAGCATATGAGTTCCTTGATGGAAGTGCTTACTTGCCACATGTGGAAAGAGTTCGTCGTGCTCGCGGAGCCGAGGTGCCGGAGTCTTTTTATGTCGACCCCCTGATGTACCAGGCAACTTCAGCCGGCTTCCTGGGGCCAACTGATTCGGTGCCTGTGCCCAGTGAAGAATATGGAATCGATTTTGAATCGGAAATCATCGTGATCACCGATGATGTGCCGATGGCAGTTTCACCGGAAAAAGCCGAACAGAATATCCAGCTGATTGGACTGATCAATGATGTCAGCTTGAGAAACCTGATCCCGGGTGAGTTGGCCAAGGGCTTCGGTTTTTTGCAATCCAAACCCCGTTCAGCGCTATCACCGGTGATGGTTACCCCGGATGAGCTTGGTGATGCATGGCAGAACAGCACTTTGTCGCTGGCTTTGCACAGCACGCTCAACGGTGAGTTTTTCGGTAAGCCTGAAGCCGGTGTGGATATGCAGTTTAATTTTGCCCAGTTAATTGCACACGCTGCCAAAACCCGGCCGCTGACCGCTGGAACGATTGTCGGGTCCGGGACGATCGCAAATCAGGATACCGGTCTTGGCGCATCCTGCCTGGCTGAAATCCGGATGCTGGAAATTATTGCCGATGGTAAACCTTCGACACCGTTCATGAGCTTCGGCGACACCATACGGGTAGAGATGTTTGACCAGCAAGGTGATTCAATTTTTGGTGCCATTGATCAGAAAATTGTGCGTTATGAAGGCTGATCAGGATGTTTCAAATGATCAGGAACTGACGCTTTACAGTTATTGGCGCAGCTCTGCGTCCTACCGTGTAAGAATCGCCCTTAACCTGAAGGGGCTCTCTTACCAGCTGAAGCCGGTACACATGGTCAGGCACGGTGGCGAGCAACACAGCGAAGCTTTCAGGGCTATCAATCCACAGGGTCTGATACCGGTTCTGGTTCATCGGGGCCAGGTCATTACCCAGTCGTTGGCGATCTGTGAGTACCTGGATGAGTGTTTTGAGCAATACCCGTTGTTGCCGGCTCAACCTCTGGAGCGGGCCCGTGAACGTTCCCTTGCTTCACAGGTCGCTTGTGAAATTCATCCCTTAAACAATCTGAGGGTGACGAAGTATTTGCGCGACGAATACGGAGATGTGGTTAATCCTGTCGCGTGGATGCGGCACTGGATGACCGAAGGATTCAGCGCAATTGAACAACAATTGGTGAATGCCGGTGACCGCTCTGCGGGTAAGCCCGGGTTATTTGAGTGCTTCCTGGTGCCACAGGTGTACAATGCGGAACGCTTTGGGACAGACCTGTCAGCATTTACGGAAATCGGTCGCATCGTTGCCGAGTGCAGACAACTGCCGCCATTTATTAGAGCTGCACCGGAAAACCAGTCTGATGCGGAAGTGGTTTAACCTTTGTCGCTGTTCAGTCATAATTCACTGTTACGCGCTTATTGAAGGGTCCAGGTAATCAATTCATGAAATCTATTTTAGTTGCAGTTGTTTTGCTGGCATTGACTGCATGCACCACCATTCGTCCCGGCCCTGATGCATTCGTATCGGCTGAAACAGGTATTGCTGCTGCCGAGAAGGCGGGCGGTGATGAATTCGCCCCGGTCGAAATGCGCTTTGCTCGCGAAAAGCTTGAAAGCGCACACAAGGGCATGGACAAGCAGAAATACGAAGTTGCTCTTTACCTGGTGGAGCAATCAGAGATAAATTCTGAATTGGCCATAGAGAAATCCCGCGCTGCCAAGTCGCGCAGGCGTGTTAATGAACAACGTAAAAGTAATGATGAGTTGGAAATCAGGTTACGTGATACCTTCGGAGACGAATTCGAATGAAGAGGTCACTGAAGCAGATTTCACTGGTACTTTTGCTGGCGGCACTCAGCGCGTGTACAGTCGCACCCAAGAAAGACCTTGCGCTTGAACGGGTACGTGATGATCTGAACAGCCTGAAATCTACCCCTGAACTGGCAGGTTATGCACCGTTGGCACTGGGCGAGGCAGAGCGTGCACTGCGCATGGCTGAGCAGGCTACGGGTAATGAATATTATCGCTCTCACCTGGTTTATATGGCGGATCACCGTATTCAAATTGCCAGGGCGATGGCTGAACGCGAGCAAAACGAACAGGCGCTTGATGTGTTGGAAGATCAGCACAGCGGCATGTTGATCAAGGCCAGTCAACTGGATGCAGCGCAGGCCCGGCAAGAGGCCGAAACCGCCCGTTTACTGGTTGCGACCACCGTTGAGGATGCTCAGCGTGCGCAGCGGGAAAAGGAAGAGGCCCTGGCCAAACAAGCCGAATCTTCCCGCGCTGCTGAACTGGCAACAGAAGAAGCGCAACAGGCACGTCGTCTGGCCGATTCCCGTGCTTCAGAAGCCGAGTTCGCCCGCCGGGAAGCAGAACTTGCCAGTGAGCAAATCAGCTCATTGGAGCGCCAACTTGAAAACCTTCAGCTGAGACAGACTGAGAGCGGCGTGGTTGTAACACTGGGTGATGTTCTGTTTGCTTCAGGCCAGACCTCGCTGGTTGAGGGGGCGCTTTCCAGCCTGGAGGAGGTCGTTGACCTGTTGCAGACTGAGCCGGATAAAAAGATAAGGGTAGAAGGTCATACCGACTCAAGTGGTGAGGCTGAAGAAAATGTCGAGCTATCAAAACTACGGGCAGAGGCGGTTCGTCAGGCCCTGATAGATTTAGGTGTTGCAGAGGAACGCATCACCTCGGCCGGGATGGGAGAAGACTTCCCGATAGCCAGCAACGAAGATGAAGCAGGCCGGGCACGTAACCGGCGGGTTGATGTCATCTTGCTGGATAACTAGCGCGCATATTGCGCCGTCATTCGGGATACTGGTGCAATATGCGGGCCGGGCAGAATTCACTTTAACTGATTTATTTAGTCTCTGAATAACAATAAGATACAGTCTATTCCTATTCAAAGTAGCCAGAGATGGGTATTCAATTGCACGGAAAAGCGATACCGGAATTAAAATACCGGTATTTATTCTCAGGCTTAAATTCTGAAACTTGCCAGCGACCTGACTTTGCGCTACTGTTAGTCCATTGTTATGGTTATATTCAGATTTAATACAGGCAAATTTTCAACGGGAATTTGCGACTAATGGCAGCGACAGCCTTACGCCCGTCGCTCCACGTCCCTGATTTATCTTGTTACCTGCCACACGATTCCACAACTCGATACCCCCTAATTATTAACGCTTTAATCACGTCTTTTGCACGCGGGCAGTTTTCTGTTGCCTGTGTTTCGCATGGGACCCATTCTGTACAGGAGTAAAGTTATGTTCGAACACCGTCAGGATAAAATGGATTTAATGATGAAAGAGAGCGAAGATTTTCGCCGTATTTACAATCGCCACCAGGCATTGGACAAGCGCGTCACAGCCGCTGAACTTGGCACTGCCCCGATGGACGACCTTTCATTAAATCAACTTAAAAAGGAAAAGCTGTGGGCTAAAGACAGGCTGGCTAACTTGATGGATATCAGTTCAGCCTGAAACAGAGTCCTCTGAAATAATCAGGAATAATCCAAAAGTTCTCTGAAATTACAGACAAAATGAAATACAGTACGGCCGGGAACCAACCCGGCCGTTTTTTTTACCTGGAGCTTTTTCAGCATGCAAGTTTATGACTCAGTTCTCGATCTGATCGGGAATACCCCAATCGTCCGAATCAACCACCTTGATACGGGGCCCTGCACACTTTACATGAAGCTGGAAAGCCAGAATCCCGGTGGCTCGGTCAAGGACCGGATCGGTTTGAAAATGATTGAAGATGCAGAGAAGGCTGGTCTGCTCAGACCCGGAGCAACCCTGGTTGAAGGGACTGCCGGAAATACCGGTCTTGGGCTGGCCCTGGTGGCGGCACAAAAAGGTTACCGTCTGCTGCTCGTTATTCCGGACAAGATGAGCCGGGAGAAAATTTCAAATCTGAAGGCGATGGGTGCCGAGGTAGTACTGACACGTTCCGATGTGGCCAAGGGACATCCGGAGTATTATCAGGATTTGGCACAGTCCATGGCCAGCGAGATAGAAGGCGCTTTCTTTATAAACCAGTTTGGAAATCCGTCCAATCCAAAAGCGCATGAGGAAGTGACCGGACCGGAAATCTGGAAGCAAATGGATCAGGACCTGGATGCCATCGTGCTGGGTGTTGGTTCCAGTGGTACCGTTACCGGTTTATCCAGGTATTTTGCAAAGGCTGCCCCCGATCTGGAGATCGTGCTGGCTGATCCGGTTGGGTCAATACTGGCTGAGTACACCAATGATGGCGTTTTGTCAGACAAAAGTTCCAGTTGGCTGGTTGAGGGTATCGGCGAAGATTTTCTTCCGACTATCAGCGATTTCTCGCGCATATCCAGGGCCTATGCAATCAATGACAAGGAAAGTATGCTGGCCGGCAGAGAGTTACTGAGTAAAGAAGGCATCCTGGCCGGGTCATCCACCGGAACCTTGTTGGCCGCGTCATTAAGGTATTGCCGTGAACAGACTGAGCCTAAAAAGGTACTCACGCTGGCTGCTGATACCGGCAACCGCTACCTGTCAAAAATGTATAACGATTTCTGGATGCGCGACCAGGGATTTATTGAAACCACGCAGCATGGGAATTTGCGTGACCTGATCGCACGGCCATTTACATCCAATGACACCGTCACGGTTGGTCCGGATGAACCACTGGCCAATGCTTACAGCCGTATGAAGCTATACGACGTATCCCAACTGCCGGTGATCGAGAAACGCAGAATCGTCGGCTTTATCGATGAATCCGATTTATTGCTGGCCGTGGCCCATTCAAACGAGAGTTTTAACCAGCCCGTCAGCACGGCCATGGTGACCGAGCTTGCTTCGGTCGACGTCAATGATTCAGTCGATGACCTGATGCCTATTTTCCACAAGGATTACATTGCCATTGTGAAAGATGGTGATGAGTTTCTGGGTCTGATTACCCGCGTTGATTTACTCAACTACCTGCGACGTAAAGCAGATTGTTGAACAAGGAAACACATGGATGAAAGACCAAGCCAAACATCATCTCGCGACCCGGGCAATACATGCCGGCCAGCAACCGGACCCATCTACCGGTGCCATCATGACGCCAATTTATGCGTCCTCGACCTACGTACAGCGCAGCCCGGGCGATCACCAGGGATGGGAGTACTCGCGCAGCCACAACCCGACCCGTGATGCCTATGAGCAGTGTATTGCCGATTTGGAAGGTGGCAGTCGTGGCTTCGCATTTGCATCGGGAATGGCTGCCACGGCGACGGTTTTGGAGTTGCTGGATTCAGGTGATCACATCATTGCCATGGATGACCTGTATGGCGGTAGCTTCAGGTTGTTTCACAATGTGCGTGAGCGTTCTGCCGGTTTGAAATTTACCTTTACAGCCATTGAAGACCAACAGTCACTCAGGGCCGCAATTCGTCCAGAAACACGCATGATCTGGGTGGAAACCCCGACCAACCCAATGCTCAGGATCGTCGACATTGCAGCGGTCGCCGAAGTTGCCCGTGAAATTGGTGCCTTGCTGGTGGTGGATAACACCTTTGCTTCACCCATGTTGCAGCGTCCACTGGAACTGGGGGCTGATATCGTGGTGCATTCAGCAACAAAATTCCTCAATGGCCATTCGGATATGGTCGGTGGAGTGGCAGTCGTGGGTGATGATACGGAGCTGGCAGACAGGCTTTGGTACCTGCTAAATTCCATCGGTGGTATCCAGGGCCCATTTGACAGTTTCCTGGCCATGCGCGGACTGAAAACGCTGGCATTACGTATGCGTGCACATTGTGAGAACGCTTTACAAATCGCCCAGTGGCTGGAGCAACACCCGGCAGTCAAGACAACGCTTTACCCCGGGCTGGAATCCCATCCCCAGCATGAACTGGCCATGCAGCAGATGGGCGGGCAGGGTGGCGGCATCATCAGCATTGACCTCAAAGGTGGCCTGGAAGCTGCCAGGCAGATGCTTGAGGGTTGCAAATTATTCGCATTAGCAGAAAGTCTTGGCGGCGTGGAAAGCCTGATCAACCACCCGGCCATCATGACCCACGCATCCGTACCGGTTGAAAAACGGGAAGCACTGGGTATAAGTGATTCACTTGTGCGCTTGTCGGTTGGTGTTGAAGACGTTAACGATCTTATTGCTGAATTGGAAACGGTTCTGTAACGGATTCTTCTGGATCAGTGCGAGTCGATCCGCGGCGACATGGGGGGGGCGTGTAGAGAGCAGCTCCGCTGCTTACGATTCTTTGACTCTGGTGCTAATCGATCCGCGGCGACACGGGGTACCTGCCCTCTGAGACACGCTTCAAGGCCATCCATGGCTCGCTCTGGCGCCGACGTCCTGTCGGCTCAAGGTCTCAGAGAGCAGGTACCCCATATCACCGCTGGGGGTTGGGGTTCTAATATGATTGGCAATCGCGACCAGCTTCGCTGATCCCTCCTACGCATAACGAACCACCATCGACAAGAATCCACAAAACTGAGCGGGGATATGGGGGGTGTACGCCCAGAGACCTTACGCGACAGGACGTCGCGGATGAGCCCCCATGGATGGGTTCACGGCGCGTCTCTGGGGGTATGCCCCCCGTGTCGCCGCGGATCGGCTAGCACCAAACCTGAAAGAATCCCCTACATCCCGGTCAAAATCTTCCAACGATTCACAATCGTACAAAACAGCTCAGCGGTCTTAACCGTGTCGTACTCAGCCGAATGCGCGGATGACTCATCCCAGTCAATGGCTGCTGCCTGAACCGCTCGCGCCAGCACAGTCTGACCAAAAGCGAGCCCGCCCAGGGTTGCTGTATCAAAAGTGCTGAACGGGTGGAACGGGTTGCGTTTGTAGTCCACGCGCTCGATGGCTGCATTTAAAAATGAAAGGTCGAATGCGGGGTTGTGGCCGACCAGCACTGCGCGTTGACAATCCGTGGCACGTAGTTCCTGTCTGACCGGTAGAAAAATATTTCGCAAGGCCTCTTTTTCATCAATTGGGTTGCGGTCGGGGTCATCCAGATTGATGCCGGTGAATTCCAGTGATCGCGGGTCGATCCGTGCGCCTTGAAATGGCACAATGTTGGCTGAGATCGTTTCAGCAATTTTGAGACGACCGAAATCATCCATGCAGATGATACAGGCGGCAATCTCGAGCATCGCATCGGTCTTGGCGTTAAAACCGCCGGTTTCGATATCGACAACGACTGGCAAAAAACCTCTGAAACGTTCAGAAATACGTGGCATATTGGATTCCGGCGACAAGGAAAGCGAGAATAAGGGAATGCGTATCAAATTACCATGCAAAAGATGCCGATTGGCGATGATTCCATACCTGTTACTGGTATTTTGGCTAAACGTGTTTGCCGGCGTTTCCCTGGCAGATACTGATCAGGCTATATTCTGGGCCATAGAGAAGGACGGTGAACCTGCCGGGTATTTACTTGGAACCATTCACAGCGAAGATCCGCGAGTGCTGGAGTTTTCAGAAGAGTTTCTTGGCAAATTGAGAAATAACGATATGTTTGCCATGGAGATGGTGCCTGACCTGCCAACGCTGGCTCGCCTGACTGAGTATATGCACTACCCGAAGGGACAAACACTGGAATCGGTCGTTGGTGCCGAACGCTTCAATGCCCTGGTTAACGCATTGGCAGTCTATAAGGTGCCGAGGGATTTCGTCACTGGAATGAAACCCTGGGCGGCCATGATGACCTTGAGTACACCGCCGCCGGAAACTGGTTTCTTCATGGATTTGTCTCTGTCACTGCGGGCTTCCGGAAGCGGTTTGAAAGTAATTGGCCTGGAAACACTGGAGCAGCAATTGGCGTTTCTTGAAGAGATGCCTATGGCTATGCAGTTAAGCTTACTGGATCAGGCCATTGCAGAATCCGGCCGGGTCAAAGACGCTCATGACCAGATGGTCGATGCCTACCTTGAAAACAACCTGGTACAACTTCAGGCTCTGTCCGAGGAAGAATTTCAGACCATTGGCAGCGAAGAACGTGATTATTTTTTCCAGGCGGGCATCCTGAATCGTAACCAGCACATGCTGGAAACACTATTGCCTCAGCTTGAAGGCAACAGCATATTCGTCGCCGTTGGCGCGTTACATCTGCCCGGCGAAGGCGGCCTGCTGGACCTGTTACGCCGGGGTGGCTATGTACTGAAGCCGCAGGATATGCCTTTCGTCAATTAACTTTTCCGGTAAATTCCGGTATCAACATCGACACTGCGCCAGCGACCAATAAACTGATACCCCATGAGGGTTCAATCCACACAACAGAGAGGCCAAGGACGATCAACGCTAATCCGGCCGACTGTAGCCCGCCTGTGCGATCACCTGTCATGTCGCCACGACCCGATAGTTTCAGCAGCAGGTGATCCAGTGAGAATTTGCCGCCACCGGCAAATACCAGCGGTAACAACATCACGACGAACAGCAGTGGCAGTTTGAAGTTGCCTCCACCTTTGGACGTGATGGCATAGCCACTCCATAGTTCAGCCAGGTTGTTCCATTCAGCAGGCCAATGAACCGCAGCAGTCGCGACAACGGTAATGACAACCAGCGAGATTGCCGTAAAGCGTGTAAACAGCCCGAATAACAACATCACGGCAAACACCAGTTCACCCCAGGTGGCTAAAAACCAGTTCAGATCGACCGGTATCGTGTCAAATGGAAACGGAAAGCCTTTTTGCCAGTCCGACCAGGGGATATCGCCAAACCAGTTACTGCCATTGAGCTTGGTAATACCGGATTCCCAGAACTCCCATGCGAGGATCGTCCTGAGTGCCAGGGGCCAGACGTAGTCGCCGGAGGCTTGCAGGCGGGAGGTGATGTTGTCGTAGAATTTGAATACTGCCATGGAAAAGCACCTTATAGTTTTGTTCTGGTTTCAGGGCCGGGTGCCGAGTATGACCTCTTTTTTCTTCAGATCTTTAAAGAGGTCTGCGCCACCTTTGATCACCACCTCCGGTTTGGGGTGGTTCATGATCCCGGCAATTGTTGTCAGCAATTCAAGACCTGACTTGTCCGGTTCTTCTTTCATTTTTTCCAACAGCAGTAATGAAATTGTATTCAATTGCATGAATTTGACTTCAAAGTTGGATTGTCGCCAGACCAACAGATGGGTTGGTTCTGCAGGTACCTCTGTTGGTTGAAATCCCGGGCGGATTTGATGAACCGGGAATTTGTAACTCAGTGGCCAGGCCAGTGGTGACAGTACCGGAACACCCTGCAGCAGGTCGCCGTCTTCATCCACCGCGATTTCATCCGGCTCTGATTCATCCAGTGCCAGACCAAGTTCCACCCATTCGTAGTGTGCCAACTCAAGCATAAATGGCAGGTCGGCTTCATGGTCCTGGCGGTGATCCTGCAAATACTTCAGGAATTCACGCGGGATCTCCGGGAAAAGCGGTGTGTGACAGCGGTAGTTCTTGTAAAAATCACGACAGAGAATGGTCCATGCGGCCTCATCGTAGAGTGATTTGAGTACAGGAAAGTTGCTTGATAGAAAGCTCTGTATGTTATTGAAAAACAAATCGCGGTAGATCGCCATCCGCCGGTCTTCGATGCCATCGGGCGCAGCGGTGGATTGCGGGTCGCGGATATGGGCGGCAAAACGGGTTTGCAGCCTGGCGAGCGCCTCAGGCGCTGTGTCGTTGGACGATTTCATCCCG
>Ga0164313_10004320_pt1 | contig 12664 bp, 9 predicted proteins | sample GuaBasSedimGuay4_FD_113735 | JGI IMG/M metagenome (GOLD analysis project Ga0164313, IMG submission 113735) | Subseafloor sediment microbial communities from Guaymas Basin, Gulf of California, Mexico - Guay4, Core 4569-4, 0-3 cm | ecosystem: Environmental > Aquatic > Marine > Hydrothermal vents >... | reverse complement strand
CCGGAACACCAACCTCGGTCTTGGTGAGCGGGTCCGAATCCGGTGGAGTGCAGGCACAAATGAGTACTGTCACCGCCAGGGCGGACACCACACGATCAACGAGAGATCCACACCGGAGAACCATGATCGAGCCCCCCGTCAGTGTTGCGAGCTTTCGAAACCAACTCCATCATAGCCGCAAGACGCGAACCGATCAGCTTCCCGATCGCTCCTCGACCCCCACCCGCTTGTTTCCCATACGGATGACGAAGAAGCTACCGATGAGACCGGCCACGCCTATGACGGCAGCCAGCATCGGTCGCGGGTTGTCGCCGGTACTGACGATGATGGAGCTGAAGCCGATGGCGATCCACATGATGATCAGCGTCCAGATCACCACCCTGCGAGGCATCTGGGCGCCGTTATCGAGGTAGATGAGGAACGGTCGAAACAGCGGCACCCGGATCAGACGGTCCTCGAGCCACGGGCAGCTACGGGCGAAGCACCACGAAGCGCCGATAAGGAAGATCACCGTCGGGAGCCCTGGGACAATGACCCCGACCGCACCGATCCCCACCAGCGCCACACCGGTGGTCACCAACAGCCAACGGTGGAGTCGGCTGCGGACGGGGCGAGGTTCGGGGTTGGTGTGGTTTTCCATTGTGACTTTAATGATATGCCTTCTCGTTTACTCTGGAGGCTTCTTGGTCAAACGTCTGGTGAAGACGTTCATTCCCGCGGACCAACGGCGGAGTCTCGGTGACGTGACCCCCGCAAGAACGAATCCGCTGAGGACGGTGATCAAACCGAGAGCGGATGCCGCCTGGAGTACGAGGGTGTTGAAGTCTTCCCGGCCCTCATAGTCCATGATGTGGAACATCCAAAGAAAATCGAAGACGCGCCAGCGATCGTTGCGCCGAGCCGTCACTGCGCCCCGATCTTCCGACACATAGATCCGCGTTCCCAACGGATGGGCAAAGACCACCCGGTAGGCGGGCAGTGGACGACCGCGGTACTCCGACCCCACCTCGGTCTCGGTGATTCGTTCGACAGTCTCGATCTCGGCGGGGAGGGCGAAATCGGCCCGCGCCACCGCGATGGCCTCGTCGCGACCGAGCGATTCGCGAAGTCGCCCCGATGCCGCATCCGCCAGCGCCCACCGCATGATCCCGTCTTCACGGAAACTGATCTCGTAGACCCCGGTTTCCAGATGCGGCCGAAGCAGCACGGTGACGATCTCGGTGTTCTCACTCCTCTGGCGCAAATCGGCGAGCGCTGCAGAGGGGGACGCGATTTCGATGTCTGCAACAAACGGTGCCGGTTCCGCCTGTTCGCTTTCGCCCCTCACCTTCTCGATGGAATTCAGAGCAAAAAACAGTCCACTCGCGGTCCAAAAAAGAAGTTGGATACCGACGACGATTCCCAACCATCGGTGGATCATCCGATAGGTCCGCACCTGCATGAGATCGCTCCAGTCAGCTCACCCGGGTGAGCTCAGGTCCTCAAATACGACGCCCCGTTGACATCGATGATCGCGCCGCTTGAAAACTCGGCGTCGTCCGAAGCGAGAATGAACACCGCCGCCGCGACCTCCTCCGGTTTGGCAATTCGACCGAAAGGGCTCTGGGTCACAATATCGTCCCACATGGGCGTGTCGTGGTATCGCGCCGCCATGTCGGTATCGACAAAACCCGGCGCCACCACACCCACGGAGATCCCGTGCGGGGCGAGCCGTTTGGCGAGACTCTGGCTCATGGCGTTGAGACCCGCCTTGCTGGCGCCGTAGGCGGGTCCGTTGGGCTCGCCGCGGAACGACCCTCGGGAGGACACGTTCACGATCTTCCCACCGCCGTTTTCAATCATGTGTTTCGCAGCGCAATGACAGAGGTTCGCAGGTCCGATGAGATTCGCCTTGAGCACCCGGTCCCACGCCTCCTGCCACTCCTCGTAGTCGACGTCTTCGAGGACGTGATCGACCCAGATCCCGGCGTTGTTGACTGCGATGTCGAGCCCGCCCATGGCCTCGACGGACGCCGCCACGAGGTTTTTGACCGCGGCCGGATCGGTCACATCCGCCTGCAGCATGACGTGGCCCTCTCCCTTGAGCTCGGCGAGCGTCGCCTCGGCCGCCGCCGTGTTGCTGCGGTAGTTGATCGCCACCCGCGCGCCATACTCGGCAAAACCCAAAGCGCACGCGCGCCCGATCCCGCGCGAACCGCCGGTAATGAGGACTCTCTTTCCGGTGAAATCCATATCTGCTCCCCCGTCGATCGATCCAGATGAATTCTACAGAAGGCGCTGCCCTTCACAAGCGCGTTCGCCACCCGACGGGCCACCACCGTTGTGGGATAATCCCATGGGTTTCCTGTTGGCCGAGGTGTACCGGGTCACCAACGACATCAACAGCATCGATGCCCACTCGTGGGACGGCGTCCCCGCACCGCGACAACCCGGAGGCCGGGTCGGCTACTGACCCAACTCGCCTGACCGGGAGGTAAACTGGACCCATGAACGATCACAGTCCGAAGCGCAAGATCTTCACCCGAAGACGTTTTCTCTGGGCCGGCGGCAGCGTTTTGGCGGCCGGCGGATTGGGCATCGGCGGTTTCGTCTTCCATGACCGACGCCAGCGGTTCGGTCGGGAGGCCACGGCGATCATCCCCGATCACCGGAGTCTGAAGTCGTCATGCCTGTCAAACTCACGCTCGCTGTCCTCGGCGACTTCGCTGAGCACGGAAAACTCGCGTTCGACGACCCGCCTCAGGAGACTCCATGATCGTTGAAACACGACGAACGACCCTACGCGAGCTGACGCCGGACGACGCGGTCTTCATCCGTGAACTGGTCAACCAACCGTCCTTCCTCGCCAATATCGGCGACAAGGGTGTCCGGTCTCTGGATGACGCGAAGCAGTTCATCCTCGACGGCCCCTGGAGGCGCGAGCAACCCGCAGGCTACGGCCAATTCCTCGTCGAGCTCAAGATCGATTGCCGACCCATCGGGGTCTGCGGACTGCTCTACCGCGAACGCCTCGATGTCTCCGATGTCGGGTGCGCCTTCATGCCCGAGTTTTGGAGACAGGGCTATGCCCTCGAAACGGCGACCGCGGTCATGGAATACGGACGGTCGGTTCTCGGCGTCGAGAAGATCGTCGGGCTGACCTCCGAGCACAACCACGCGTCCATCGCCCTGCTCGGCAAGCTCGGGATGGGCTTCGAAAAATCGGTCAAGATGACCGATGACGATCCGGGTACGCCCCTCTACTCGTAGCCCGCTGTGGAAGTCACCGACCGACCCGCTTCTCGATCCAGGACTGGGAAAAGCCTGCAATGGCCTCGCCGTTGATCACGACCGTCGGGAAGGCCACCCGACCCGTCAGCTGCCGCATCGTGGCTTGAGCCGCACCCTGTCGGTCCTGGGGCAACCGATCGACCTCGATGATGGTGGCGGGAATCTTCCGGGCGGATAGATACTTCTTGAGCTGATTGCAGTAGCCGCACCACGTGGCGGAGTAGACAGTAATGGACGCAGCCGCCGGTGGTTCTTCCTTGGCGTCCTCCTCGTCGGCGAGGACCGGGGCCTGGTTGACCGACGGAGACGCAACGCTCAGCGTTCCTCTGGAGGGATCGTCCGGAACATCGGCGTTGGCCGCCCGAGTGGCTTCGAGATCCACCTCCGAGACCGGTAAGACCACCGTATGACCCGTGGCATCGACAAAGCGAAACGACCCGAACGCACTGAGCGGTTTTGCCTTTGCCGGAATCGTCGAGGCGTCCTTCAAGACGACCACATAGGCGGGTCTCGTCGTCTGCGGACCGGATTCTTCGGCGACAGCCGGGATCGACGACAGCAGGAACGCGACGATGGTCGCTACGATCCACCACCCACGGCATGCACGGAGAATCCTGACATTCATCTCTTTGCCCCCAACGATTCTACCGCCAATGTGTTGGAATCGGCCCGCCTACGGTGCTCAGATGCCCTCTCGTTCCCCTTTGACCGCGACCTCCTGGACTCCATAGGTTGCCGTTCCCTCCGTAGGCAGTGGGCTTCAGCCCCTGCCTCAGAGCCGCTGACATGTTCAGCCCCGTCGTCGTGGGCACAACCCAACCAAGAAAAAACCCACCTGAACTGCACCGCACCGCCAACCCTCTACCAATCTGAGGCGGGGTCTAAAGACCACCGCCTACGGTGCTCTTGTGGGACCTAGCGGACCCTGAGAATCTCTGACCACATGATGTCCTCTGGAGCCGCCATACCGAAGAAGTTCGGCCCAACTTCACCGATCATCGGTGACCCGAGCCACCGCCATTCCCACCAGTTCTCCACCAAGCCCTTCCTCACCGGATTCATCAACACATATTGAAGAACCGAGTACAGACCTTCATCTCGCCGAATGATGTGATCCCAGTAGCCCTTCTGCCACGGAATAAGAGCTGGTCGTATCTGCCGCACCTCTCGGGAGCAACGACCCTTAAGGCGCCCAACGATCCGGCTGATCGGAGTCCCGGCATTGCAGACGATGAGGTGGACGTGATCCGGCATCAAACAGAATGCAAGAACCGGATGGTCATTGTGCAGACGCCGAATTTCATCACACACTACCTGGGCGAGATCTGATTCTATGAGCCACCTTCCATGATCTGCGCTGCAAATCGTCACCGATACAACATGGCGCCGCCCCTCGAACACTTCGTCCGCGAGATGGTGTCTTCGTCTCCGGGGCATGGAGCAATCCTACATCTGCTTTGGAATCCGGAAGCCGCCACCAACCCACTATGCCTCTGAGACGGGGTCTAAAGACCACCGCCTACTGGATACTCATGGGTTGCCGTTCCCTCCGTAGGCAGTGGGCTTTAGCCCCTGCCTCAGAGCCGCTGACATCTTCAGTCCCGTCGCCGTCAGCACACCCAACCGAAAAACACCCCCCCCCCAAGCCGATACGCACCACCGACCCTCGACGCCTCTGAGGCGGGGTCTGAAGACCACCGCCTACGGTGCTCGAATACGACCGTGCTCACTGGGCGGGTACCGAAGACCACCGCCTACGGTGCTCGAATACGACCGTGCTCACTGGGCGGGTACCGAAGACCACCGCCTACAGTGCTCAGCAGCGGCGGTGTTGTTTACCGCCCACGGTGCCCATGAGCGGCCAATGTGGTTCGTCGTCTACGGAGCCTCGAGGGTGCTGCGGGCGGCGATAGTGGATGGATGTTCGTCGCCCAACGTCGTCGAATACGAGGTGAGAATCCGACCGGCGAGTGCGCGCGCCTCATCTTCGCGCCCCAATTCCAGCAGCGCCGCCACCTTCTCGGTCGCAGCCTGGAGCACCGCGGTATGTTCGGCGCCCAGCGACCGGGTGCCGGCCTCCATCGCCCGGTCGCAGAGTTCGAGGGCCTCGTTGAATCGTCCCTGCTCAATTCGGATGTGCGCCAGCGTCGTCAGGCTCTGCAGAGTGTCGGGGTGTTCCTCGCCCCGAACGCGGAGCTGTACTTCCAGGATCTCATCAAGCAGCGCCTCGGCGCCCCGCAGATCTCCCGTCACTGAACGAAGTTCCGCGAGCCCGCTGGCGGTTTTGAGGGTCCCACCGTCATCGGTGCCGTTCTCCTGACGTTGGAGCTCCAACGTCTCGAGATAGAGCGCCTCGGCTTCATCAAACTTCCGCTGTGCCCGGAGGACGTCAGCAAGATAGCTCTTAGAGAACAGATACGACCGCCGGTCTCCCGGCAGCGCGGATCGGATCTTGATCGCCCGCCGCAACTCGACCTCCGCCTCCTCGTATCGACCAAGTTGAGCAAGGGTCACCCCGAGGTTGTGGATCGACATGGCGGTCTGGTCGTGGGCCTCGCCGAGGACTCTGATTCTCCCCTCGACGACCTCGCGTTGCAGCTCCTCGGCCTCGACCTGCCGACCCATCTCGAGATAGCACGCGGCGAGGTTGTTGGCCAGCATCAGGGTGTCCGGATGGCTGTCGCCCAGAGTGCGCCTTCGAATCTCGAGGCCCTCCCGAAAAAGTGGAACAGCCTCGCCGTAACGACCCTGATTGAAAAAGGTGGCCGCCAATCCGTTGAGTGATCGCAGCGTGTCCGGGTGGTCATCGCCGAGCACGCGCCGCCGGATCTCGAGGGTCTTGCGGTCGAGCGGCTCCACCTCATCGATTCGCCCCTGTGAAAATAGAAAATCGGCGAGTTGGTTGAGCGAAGTGAGGGACGAGGGGTGATCCTCGCCGAGGGTCTCGACTCGAATCTCCAACACCCGCCGGATCAGCGTCTCGGCCTCAGCGACCATCCCCAACTGTTGGTAGAGGACCCCGAGTTCGGCGGTGGCCGCCAGCGCCTCAGGATCCTCGGACGCGGTTCCCCCATACAGATCCACCGAACGCTCGAGATGATCGCGCGCATCCTCATACCGACCAAGCGAGATGTATGTGTCGGCTATGGTCCGACGAACGGCAGCTTCAACCGCGGGCTGATCGGCCAGCTCCTCACTCTCCGAAATCCGCGCTGAGGCCTGTTCGAGCACATCGGCGACCAGGACGTCTTCGCCCTGAGCCTTTTTTGGATCCACCGAGGACAGCAGTTCTCCGAGGAACCGCGACACCGCGACGGCCTTGTCCGCCTCGAGTTCGGCCTCGGCTCGGGCTCGCTCGGCGTCGCCCCTGAGACTGATCTCGCGCATGAGCCCAAAAACCATCAGTGCGACCACCGCGGCCGCGATGACGATTCCCCCCGCATGGCGTCGAACAAAGAGCCCCGTCCGATAGCTGAAGGTTCCGGCCCTCGCCTCGACCGGCTGTCCGTCAAGGTGACGCTCAACGTCCCGGCCGAGCTGCTCAGCGGACGGATACCTCGCCTCGGGGTCGGGTCGCAGAGCCTTGAGACAAATAGCGTCGAGATCTCCGGTGACCCGGATGCCGGGCGATCCGGACGGCCTTTCCACCCGGGTGCGAGTCAACGAACTCGGGGTCGGCGGCAGTTCCTTCGTCGGCACTTGCCCGTCGGCGGCGCGACCTTCATACGGCCGCCTTCCCGTCAGCAGCTCGTACAGGATGGCCCCGAGGGCGTAGACATCGGTGGCGGTCGTCACGGGCTGACCGAGGATCTGCTCGGGCGCAGCGTACTCGGGTGTCATCAGACGCTGACCCGTCCGGGTTGCAAATACCTCGTCGGGTGTCTCCGCCAACAGCTTGGCGATCCCGAAATCAAGCAGCTTCACCTGGCCGTCGTCATCAACGAAGATATTGCTCGGCTTGAGGTCACGGTGAACCACGAGGTTCCGATGCAGGTAGCTGACCGAATCCACAACATCGAGGAAGAGCCGTAGCACCTCGTCCACCGCTAGTCGGTTCTCGACGCAGTACCGCGTGATCGGTCGGCCCTCGACCAGTTCCATCACAAAGTAGGGTCGACCCTCCTCGGTCACACCGCCATCGAGCAGCCGCGCGATGTTCGGGTGCGAAAGCTCGGCGAGTAGCTGGCGTTCGGCGAGAAAACGCGCCCGGAGTTCGGGCGTGTCCATGTCGCGGTGGAGCAGCTTGAGCGCCACCTCTTGATCGAACTCACCATCCACCCTTTCGGCCCGATAGACCGCGCCCATCCCGCCACGGCCGATGGCGGCAATGGTCCGATACGGGCCAATGCGGATCTGCGAACCCACCGCGCTCTCGATTTCCAACGGCGCGGCGCCGGCAATCTCACCCGAGAGCTGGTCGAAGAATTCGGCCGCCTCGTCGTTGAGTTCGAGTAGTTCGTCGAGTTCCTGCCTCAGCTCCACATCACCGGCGCAGGCTTCATCGAGATAATCCGCACGTTTCTCGGGTCGTCGACCCAGGGCCTCGGCGAGCAGCTCTTCCAGCCGCTCCATCTCAGACCGCAGCAGCCCGCAGCGCGCGATAGAGCCACGTCCGCGCCAGGCTCCAACCCCGTTTGACCGTCGCCGATGACACATCGAGCGCCTCGGCGGTCTCGTCCACCGTCAGCCCGCCGAAACAACGGCACTCGACGATGCGGGCCAGCCGCGGCTCGCGCTCCTCGAGATTGTTCAAAGCCTCGTCGAGGGCGAGCAGCTCCTCGGATCGCTCGGCCGAGACCAACATGGACTCCTCGAGGACTGCCGGTTTCCGCCCTCCTCCCCTCTTCTGACGCCCGTGCCAACGGGCGTTGTCGATGAGGATCGAGCGCATGGCCTTGGAGGCCAGAGCGTAGAACTGCCGCCGGTTGGAGAAGTCTGAACGATCCTGATCGGCGAGCTTGAGATACGCCTCGTGGACCAGGCTCGTCGTTCCCAGAGACTCGACGCCGTTCCATCGGTATCGGTTGGCCCGAGCCAGAATCTTGAGTTCTCCATAGACCAGCGGCATCAGTTCCTGGAGGACCGCATCCCGCCCATCACCGGGGTTGCTGTCGAGTCGTTCGAGCAAACGCGTAATCTCGCCGACGTCACTCATACCGCTGGCCGGGTCGTTGACGGAAAACAAATCATCAACTCAACGCTCCAAATTGCGAAGATTTCTCGCGGGCAACCGGTCCTCCCGGCCATCGACGGTCACGAACTGCTTCTCATCAAGAATATCACCGGACCTGTTTTGATCCGCTTTTCCTCCCGATGTCGTTTGTACATACAAAGGACGATGACTCTCCGAAATGCGGAGGATCGTCACACGACTCAGTTTCTGCTTTGGAAGGAGTCCGCCATGATGCGCCCATCAATCCGCGTGATTTCGTTTCTCCTCATCCTATTCGCCGTTTCAACACCCGTGGTCTTCGCCACGGATGAGTCGACCTCGGCAACGCTCAGCTTTGCCGAACGGGTCGCATGCAACGAAAAGGTCGAGGATGTTTACTGGGCCCATCGCATCTGGCCGGAGACCAACCCCGGCGTCAAACCGCCACGCAACGAGATCGTAACGAGGCAACAGGTCGCAGAAAACGTCGAGGCGTCGCTGTTGCACGAATCGGCCCTGATGGAGGTTTGGGGAGAGGCCCTGACACCTGAGCAGCTTCAATCCGAGCTTGACCGAATTGTGGACCACACCCAGCACCCCGAGCTGCTTCGAGACATCTTTGCTGCCCTCGATCACGATCCGTACCTGGTGGTGGAGTGCTTCGTGCGCCCGCGGCTTGCCGAAAGGAGACTCCGGGATCGATTCTCCACCAACCCGGAGATCCACGCAGAGGCCCGTCTTGCGGCCGAGTCGATCCTGATCTCGAGCCCGTCGGCCGCCGAGCTCAGATCCCACGGCGTCTCGGTTTCGGATCTGGCGTGGCGGGTCGACGATCCTTCCGCCTCCGTGAAATCACAGGTGGAAGCGGCGCCCTACGAGCTTCGTGTGTCGGCCGGGGAGTTTGCCGATCTGACCCACCGGATGGAGGACGAGCTCGGCGAGCTTGCCACCCTCGTCGGATCGGGCTTCACTTCTCTGATCGAGGACGAGCAGCGGTTCGTCTCGGTCTCCGTTCTCGACGCGGATGATCACAGCGTGGGGATGTCAGTGGCGATGTGGCCGAAGAGGGAGTTGGAACCCTGGTTGGAGGAGCTCCGCTCGGAGATCCGACCGGCCGATCCTCTCCGGGCAGGCTACACGTTGCCCGAGATCAAATCCGAGAGCACATGTATTGACAACACGTGGGCCCCAACGTCCACCACAGGAGCGCCTGAGAACCACAGCTTCAACGTGACCGTTTGGACCGGGGCCGAGATGATCGTCTGGGGCGGTGGCGACTGGCCCGGGATCAACACCGGAGGGCGCTACGACCTGGCGACGGACACTTGGACCGCGACCTCGACCAGCGGTGCTCCGTCCGCCCGACAGAACTCAGCCGGCGTCTGGACGGGAACCGAAATGGTTGTCTGGGGAGGACTCAACTACCCGACGTACTACAACACTGGGGGCCGCTACAACCCTGCGTCCAACAGCTGGACGAGCACTTCCACTACAAATGCGCCCAGTGCAAGAGGTTTTCACTCCGCGGTGTGGACCGGTGCCGAAATGATCGTCTTTGGCGGACTCGACGGCTCCTTCTACCTGGGGTCGGGTGGGCGCTACAACCCCGTTTCGAACACCTGGGTCGCAACCTCCATGACCGATGCTCCGCCGGAACGTCGTTACCACACTGCAATCTGGACCGGAACCGAGATGATCGTCTGGGGCGGCAGTGCCGGCCCAGCGAGGCTCGATACGGGAGGCCGCTACTCTCCTGCTACCGACACGTGGACCGCAACCTCAACTACCGACGTTCCAGAGGGGAGGGAACACCACACCGCTGTGTGGACCGTTGCCGAAATGATCGTATGGGGAGGAAGCGCCGGCGCCACCGGCGCGTGGACTGATACCGGCGGAAGGTACGATCCAGCCGCAAACGAGTGGAGTCCCACCTCGACCACCACTGCACCAGAGCCCCGGATGGTGCACTCCGGAGTGTGGACGGGGACTGAGATGATCGTCTGGGGGGGTGGCCCCACGGGTAACTCAGTCATCGACACTGGAGGACGGTACGACCCGGCGGGAGATGTCTGGACGGCGACGACGACGACTGGCGCCCCGTCCCCCCGTGGATATCACTCGTCGGTGTGGCCCGGATCGACCCCCAAGATGATCATCTGGGGCGGTTGGGGAAATGACCCGCTCAACACCGGAGGCCTGTTCTGCGTCTCCGGCATCGTCCCCTACGACTTCGGCGACGCACCCGATCCGACCTACCCCACCCTCGAGGCCTCAGACGGCGCCCGCCACCGGCTGGGCAGCACGCTCTACCTCGGCAGCGACGTCGACCCTGACGATGACGGCCTGCCTACAGCCGCAGCCGACGGTGACGACAACGACAATCGTGACGACGAAGACGGAGTGGTCTTTACAACAATCGCGAACCCGGGGGGCACCAGTGGCGTGGACGTCGAGGCGTCCGAGGCGGGACTGCTCAACGCCTGGATCGACTTCAACACCGACGGCGACTGGGACGACGCCGGTGAGCAGATCTTCACCGACGAAGCCCTCACTGCCGGAATCAACTCGCTCACCTTCGCGGTGCCCGCCGGAGCCACCGTGGGCATCGACACCGTTGCCCGTTTTCGGGTCGACTCCGCGGGTGGTCTCCTGCCCACCGGTGCGGCCTCGGACGGTGAGGTCGAGGATCACATGATCACCATCGAGGAGCTCGACTTCGGCGATGCGCCGGATCCCACATTTTCCACCCTGCTGGCCTCGAACGGAGCACGCCATGTGATCGACGGGACGACCTATCTCGGGGCCACGGTGGATGCCGAGCCCGACGGCCAACCGAACATCCACGCTACCGGTGACGACAACGATGCGCAGGGAGATGACGAGGACGGAATCTCGTTCATCACCTGGCCCGTGGCCGGCCAGCTGTGCACGATCAGGGTGACCGCATCGACCACCGGCGTGGTCAACGCCTGGATCGACTACAACGCCGACGGCGACTGGGCCGATGCCGGCGAGCACGTCTTCGCCGATGTGGCGGTGGTTGCCGGACAGAACAACCTCGACTACGCCATCCCGATCACCGCCGCGACCGGGGTCGACACCTTTGCCCGATTCCGCTTCAGCACAGCGGGGGGTCTGTCGTACGACGGCCCCGCACCCGATGGCGAGGTCGAGGACCAAAAGATGGGGATCATGGCGCTCGACTATGGCGACGCGCCGGATCCCACCTACTCGACCCTCGACGCCAGCGACGGCGCCCGGCACATCATCGAGGGCGGGCTCTATCTCGGCGCCTCGGTGGATCTCGAGGCCGACGGCCAGCCAACGGCGGGAGCGGATGGCGACGATCTCGACGGCAGCGACGACGAAGACGGCGTCGTCTTCACGACTAGTCTTGGTGCGGGCCTCGTCGCTTCGCTCGATGTCACCGCCTCGGGTGCGGGACTGCTCAACGCGTGGATCGATTTCAACGCCGATGGCGACTGGGACGATGGCGGTGAACAGATCTTCACCGACCAGGCTCTGGTGACGGGCGCCAACTCGTTGGGCTTCCCAGTGCCGTCCGGAGCAACTCTGGGAACAACTTTCGCCCGGTTCCGCTTCTCCACGAACTCCAGTCTGGCCCCCAACGGCTACGCCACCGACGGCGAGGTCGAGGACTACATGGTCGAGATAGTCGAGGGTCCCGATCTCGAGATCGATATGACGACCACACCAGACTACGCGGCATCCGGCCACCCGCTGACCTACACCATCACCGTCACCAACAACGGACCGCTGACCGCGACCTCGGTGACCCTCACCGACACCCTGCCGGGCGAGTTGAACTATGTCTCGTCGACACCGGGTGCTCCCGATTGCGTGTTCGCGACCGGCACCTTGACCTGCGATCTCGGCACCATGGCGCCCACCGACACGGCTCAGATCACCATCGAGACTGTTCTGGACCACCCGGTCTGGGGCGCCTTCAACAACACCTCCTCCGTTGCTGCCAACGAGACCGACCCGATCACGGCCAACAACACGGCCACCGTCGACACCAACATCGCCCTCTTTGTCGACGACTTCGAATCGGGCGATCTTTCGGCTTGGGACTGAAACAAAGGCGCACCGGCCATCCGGCCGGTGCGCCGCTTTTTCTTCCCGTTCCGCATGGGCTATTCCGACGTCATGGATTCCAGACACTTAAACTGAGCGATTCTGCCGGATGAGATGTGCCAAGTCCTTGATGCTCTGGTGTTT
>Ga0164313_10004319_pt1 | contig 12664 bp, 15 predicted proteins | sample GuaBasSedimGuay4_FD_113735 | JGI IMG/M metagenome (GOLD analysis project Ga0164313, IMG submission 113735) | Subseafloor sediment microbial communities from Guaymas Basin, Gulf of California, Mexico - Guay4, Core 4569-4, 0-3 cm | ecosystem: Environmental > Aquatic > Marine > Hydrothermal vents... | reverse complement strand
GCTGTCATGGCTGCCACGGTGGCGGATCCTACAGATACACGAATAGCTGCTGCTATTAGCCAGGCCAGGATTAGCGGTGAGGCTCCGGATTGAGCCAGTATCTCACCCAGGTATCCAGAGATGCCACTGGCCACCATGACTGCCTTAAGAGCTCCGGCACCAGCGATAATCAGCAGGATCATAGCAATGCTGGAGATGGAGTGGGTCAGATCGTTCATTACATCTTTCATCTTATTCCCATTGCGCAGGGACAGGGTAAAGAGGGCAAAAAGCAGAGAGAGTAACATGGCAATTACCGGATTGCCTATTCCCCTGACAATAGCATATAGGCCTGTTGATTGATCCAGAAATTGAGCGATAATTTCTGACAGACCGATAAGGATCACAGGCATCAGGGCTGCAAGTATGCTAAGAAGGGTAGAGGGCAGTTCATCATCGGGTATCTCCTGCTCTCCAGTGAATTCCTTTAAGGGAGTCGCTTTGATTTTTTTGAATCGGGGTGAGAGCAGGGGGCCAGCCACCAGAATTGTTGGAATGGCGACTATGATTCCCAGCAGCATAGTGCGTCCCATATCGGCCCCAAACATATCTGCCATGGCTGTAGGTGCCGGGTGAGGCGGAAGAAAACCATGGGTAACAGAGAGTGAAGCCAGCATGGGGAGGCCAATAAAGATCAGCGGTAAACCGGTGGCTGCTGCCATGGTAAAAACAATGGGAATCAGGATTACAAAGCCCACTGAGTAGAACATGGGAATACCCACAATAAAGCCGGCGACCATCAGGGCCCAGTGAATTCTTTTGAGACCAAATGATGCTATTAGTGTTTTAGTGATTCGTTGTGCAGCACCGCTATCGGCAATAATCCGGCCCAGCATGGCTCCGAACCCCAGGATCAGGACCAATAGACCCAGGGTGTCTCCAATCCCCTGCTTCAGTGCTTCTACGGTATCGTCAAGGGAGAGCCCCATGCTTAGTCCCACGAACAGGGTAACGATAATAAAGGCGATAAAGGCGTTGATCTTGCCTACTGTTATAAGCAGCAGAAGCAGGATAACACCAATGATAACAATCAGAACAGGCATGCTTGACTTTCCTTTATGAAAAAATTAAAGGTAAACAATTCTATTTGAAGAGTTATGGGTTCTTTTTAGTGGTTGTTGCTCAATTCAAAGGCGTCAATAATGCGTTTCCCTTCCAGCAGGCAAGACTACCTTATTAAAGATCTCTCCATCCATCCTTCTTAACCAGGTGGTAAAGGTCTTTTTGTCTGCTTCCAATAGGATGAGCCGGGCTCCGTTCAGCGGACGGGATCCATAGCTATTCCCGCCAGAAAAATATCCATAACATAAGGCTATATTATGGAGCTGTGCCACATAGTTGTTAACGTGATCATGGCCCACAAAAGTTCCCAGTACATTACTCTGAAGCACCATCTCTGCGAACATTCCGGTGTTTATTTTTGGTGAGCACTCTTTCTCCTTTCTTTTGCCGACCTTAAATTCTCCATGATCAAAGGCCTGGGCATATTCGGGAAGTGGTATATGGAAGAACAGGAGTGCCTGGGCATCGGGATTGTTTGCCAGCCACTTTTCATTGCTTTCACTGAACCACCTGATCTGCGACTGGTCAAACCAGCCATAGCCTTCAACTCCCCGGTCCTTTGCCAGAGAATAAGATCTGGAATCCATACAATAGATCAGTTTCTCAGCTATTCCTTTTTGATTGTACACAGGCAGCATGTTATTCCCAACACCTTCAACTTGCATGCCTCCTTCGTCAGATAGGACACAATATGGCCGTTCTGTCAAATAGGTCAATAGTTCTTCCCTGGAGGTTTCAGCTTCATCCTCATGATTGCCAAATGTAACGGTATAGGGGACTTTATAGCCAATTAGAAGATCAGTTAATACTTCCCAGCTCTTAATGGTCGGTTTCCCGGTTACAATATCACCTGTTAGAATGACCAAATCCACTTGCTCTGCCTCCAAAACCGCTTCAATATTATCCAGGACCTCCTGCGAGTTTTCACCTCCGATATAAAAATGGGTATCCGTAAACTGAGCAATCGTAAAGTTCCCGTCATCTTTGAATTGCAATTTAATTTCTTGCGCAGAGAGTTTCAGGCTGGATGAGGACAGAAGTATAGCAATAGCTATAAATAAAACACGCGGGAAATAGTATTTCATGTTTATGGAAGAATTACTTAATATCTCTGAATTTCATGGAGATAACTTCACCCTCCTGGGCATCGATCTTGAATATCTTGTAGAGGACTGTTTTCCCTACCAGCAGGGAGCTTGCAACAGAATTGGAGACTCCTTCATAGCTAATGGTGACAAACCAGTGGGCCTTATCCGCGGTCATTTCCACTTCTTCAAGTTGAACATTCTCTGCATCCGGAAAAAAGGATACCAGGTACTCTTTTGCTTTATCAGTGGCCTCTTTTACATTTATCATACTCTAAAGATAGGGAAAACTGATAGTCTCACCAGTTACAGGTGGTGATATAATTGATATTGGGACTGAAGCCCTGAAGTACAGTAATACCCTCAGGCGGGAAGGGGAGGGTCCAGACACATACTTCAATGAGCATAGGCATATTGTCGACGCCGATTAATGTGAGAGCAGTATGCTTTGAGATATCCAGTCTGGTAAGCTGGTTTCCGCAGGAGACCATTAAGGTTAAGCCTGTGTTGGCTGACAGATCCAGGCTGGTGAGCAAGTTGTTTTTACAGAACAGTTTTACCAGGGACTGGTTATGAGAGATATCAATTTCCGGCAGTAGGTTTTTGCTGCATATAACTTCCTCCAGCAGCAAGTTGTTGGAGAGATCCAGTGAGGTGAGTTCACAATAGGTACACTCCAGATACCTTAAAGCCCTGTTTTCTGACAAATCCAGGCCTGAAAGGGGGTTCAGGGTGATGGTCAGGGAGTCGAGCTGAATGAAGGCTTCAAGTCCTGTCAGATCAGTTATTCCTGAAGGCGGTATTAGCAGGGCCTCTGTGGCTTCAGCTTCCGGGTAGCTTATCTGACCATCTCCGTTCTTGTCAACACCTTCAGCAATCAATACATACAGAAAGGCGCTATCAGGGATCTGAACAATCTCCTCCTGTGTGGAATTATCACATCCGGCAAACAGGCCTATGGCTATTAATAGGACTGATATTCTTCTAAAAACTGATTGCATTTTCCAAGGCAGAAGCGCTAGTAGTCTTCCTCCTTCAGCTTCATATAGGACTGTGGATGGAGGCATGCCGGGCAGTTTTCCAATGCTTTTGCGGACTCGTATACATAACCGCAGACCATACATTTCCACCACACTTTGCCGTCTTTCATAAAGACCTTGTCTTCGGAAACATTCTGAAGAAGCCTCAGGTAACGATTCTCATGTTCGGCTTCCACCTTGGCTATCATTTTAAACGCTGCTGCAACCTTGGGGAATCCCTCCTCTTTGGCTATCTCTGCAAAAGTGGGGTAGAGGTCTGTCCACTCTTCATTTTCACCTTCAGCAGCCGCCTTCAGGTTCTCAGCAGTGGTTCCGACTATACCTGCAGGGTAGCTTGCAGTGATCTCCACCACACCTCCCTCAAGGAAGCTGAAAAAACGCTTGGCATGGGCCTGTTCTTCCTTGGCGGTTTGTAAAAAAATAGCAGAGATCTGCTCAAATCCCTCTTTTTTGGCTTGCTTGGCAAAGAACTCGTAGCGGTTCTTGGCCTGTGACTCTCCTGCGAATGCTTTCAGCAGGTTCTGTTCAGTTCTTGTTCCTTTTAGTGAATTTTCCATTTTAAGTTTCTTTATAGTTTAATAAATTCTGATTTCTCTTCTCCGCAGACCGGGCATTCCCAATCGTCGGGTAAATCGTCAAATTTCACATCCTCCTTCTCATCGTCGTAGATATAACCGCAGGCGGGGCATTCATACTTTGCAAAAGTCTCTTTCCCAGCGGCTTTCTCCAGCTTGGACTTATCTATATAGGTAGGTGCATTTTTGGGAGCTACACCCTTCTTCTCCTTCCGGTAGTGCTCGTAGGTGAGCGGGTCTGTGCTGTCATCCAGTACCTCGGAATGAACAAGTTCTCCAATGAACATCAGGTGGGTGCCCACATCGATGGTTTCAACTACTTTGAATTCCAGGATTGCAATGGCATCATTCAGAACTATGGGTACCCCGGTTTCCCCGTATCGGACATCCATTTCTTTCAGCTTATCTGTGTCTTTCCCACTTTTATATCCGAAAGTACCAATGGTTCCGACCCCGGCATCTTGTTGAAGGACCGAAACTGAAAATACACCCGAAGACTGGATAAGTCCGACCGTATGGTTATCCTTGTTGCAGCATGTAGCAAAGCGTGGAGGGTCGGAAGTGACCTGGAATACAGTGTTGGAGATATAGCCGTTCCCCTTCTCCTTTGAGCCTGAACATACGATGTAAAGACCGTAGGAAACTTTGAAAAATGCATTGTAATCAATCATGTTGGTGGTATTTTATCTTGTACTAAAGTTAGGGCATTGACAGCTTATCGCAAGCTTTAGGTGCTGATTTTAACTTAGACCAGTTTTAGATAAAGGGGCCATCCCACCTTAGCTGTGAAATGGCCCCTGAAGTTAGGTATCCGACTTGTTAGAGCTCATACCAGAAGGCATCCCTCAAAACTTCCAGGCTCTTGGGCACAGCTTCCATTGGATCGGCTTTTCCTTCCATCTCCAGGGAGACATACCCCTTGTAGTTATGCTTGCGCATGATCTCACCGATACGTGGGTAATCCAGGTCCAGGCTATACCATTTCCCACCTCCATAATAGGTTTTGGCCTGCATCAGGTAGGTGTCTGGTGCAAGCTGTTCCAGCTTGTCGTAGGGATCTTCAAGGAAGTTTCCGGTATCGAGGGTGACCTTCAGCCAGGGCGAGTCAATGGCATCCACGATGCGCATCACTCCCTCTGGTAAACGTCCCAGTCCCCAGTGATTTTCCAATCCCAGAACTACTCCGCATTTTTCTGCAGTGGGCATGACCTTTTCAAGAGAATCAATGACCCATTTGAAACCGTCCTCATCGGTATAGCCTTCCAGGCTTGGCTCAATGCCTCTGTTCTCCATCAGGTGGTCAAAGTTTCTACTGGTTCCCCAGCGGCCGGTATTGATCCGCATGGTGGGTATGCCCAGCTGGTACGCCAGTTCAATCTGGTGAATGGTCAGGTCAATGTTTTCCTGTCGTTTATCTGCTTCGGGATAGACATAGCCCTGGTGAGTGGAAAAACCCATCAGGTCGAGTCCGCTATGAAAGGCTCTTTTTTTCAAGTTGTTCAGATAATATGTTTCCTCTGAAGCCATCTGTACCAGCAAAAGTTCCACACCATCAAAACCCATGGCGGCTGCATGGTCGATAATCTCCTCAAGAGGTGGTTCGCCTTTAGGTTTGTTGAATTGCCAGAAGGAGTAAGTGGATACCCCGATGGGGTTATGCCTGATCTTAAGCTTTGATTCTTCAACCGGAGTGGATGTTTCTCCTCTAGTGCATCCTGCAAGTGTGGTTCCTGCTGCAGCGAGGGCGCCCGCCTGTAAAAAGTTTCGTCTGTTAATCATGTTCAATTGTAAGTTGGTTTATAAGTGCTGAAATTTCATTCAGATGTAATTTAAAATGGCGGGGATAATCGGCAATCATCTCCCTGAGAGTAACTCGTTCCTTCAGGGCCGAGATCCACTGTTGGTTCAGCCTGGATTCATCCACATGCCTTATGAGGTGGACCATATGTCGGTTCACCGCTGCCCAGAGCCTGACCAGCTCGCCCCAGTCCTCCTCCTGGAAGTTCTGAATGGCGATCCATCGGTCGTTATTACCCAGGTTTGCATAATCGGGATAGTTCACCGGGCTCTTCTGGTAGTGCATATGGACAAGCCGGTGTGTATTATTGGTAGCTGAGTCCACCATATGTCCAACGATTTGCCTGATACTCCTGTTCTGACTGTTCTTCCTGTTTGTGATGGTACCCTCCGGCAGGGCTGCCAGTTTTGCTTCCCAGGCTGAAATAAGCCTACTTAGGTCTTCACTAATCTGCTGGAACTCCACTATCATATTCCTGCTTTTTCAAAAAGAATAATGGGCCAGCATAGAAAGGTACGCCGGTTCAAACTCTTACTCATGATACTTTTGAATGGGAAACTACTGGTATTCTATAAAATTGAATTTGATACCCAGGCGACCTTCCATAATCTCACCAAGTTCCAGAAGTTCAGGATCATCAAATTCAAAGTAAAAGTTGACAGCCACCTCTTTGTCTCTGTCCTGGAGAGGTTTAAATAATCTCATAATATCAAATACACTCTGAACGGAAGCAGTATCCACATACTCTAATTTCAGATCCACCGTGGTCTTATCCAAGGGATTCTTAATATAATCCTCCACCCATTCCACTATGGGTTGAAAAAATTTCCGGGGATCAGACAGGATTGAATTCCCGGAAAGTTTGAAGTAGCCAGGAGAGCATTCTACTTCGAGAGATTTTTTGGTGGGTTCGATACTGATATTATCCATATAACAATATTAATCTTTTTCAATTTCAATACCAAACACCGTCATAATTTCATGCGCTTTGTTCAGGTTTAATTCTGTTAGCGGGTCTTTGTCATTCTGGAGATTCAAATGCCTGAGTTTCATTAAAAGGTCTCTCCAGATGGCAGGATCTTCATTGCACAGGATGGTTATGAATTTTGCCATATTTGGCAGAGTGTTGTGCGGAATTACCTCTTTAAGCTTCTCAATAAAACCCAATTCGTGAAGAATGGCAACTTTCAGGTTAATGTCGTCAATTCGTCCAGGCATATCCTGATCATCGTCCACAGGAATCTCAAGTTCAACCTGGGCTCTCAGATATTCCATCAACTTCACGTAGTAGGTGAGGGTGACCATTTCGTTGTAGATGGCGTAGGTTTTAAAAAATGTGGACGCGCTAGCTTTCTTATTGAAGTAGTTATAAATATCCTCCAGCTTGAAATAGTTTACGAAAAGGTACTTCCAGTTTTCTGATCGTTTGTCTTCAAGCAGACTCCGGTGTTTATCAATGTACATGGAAGCGTTGGAGTAGCATGTGGCCAAAAACTTGCTCCTTGCATCGGTGTTTTGTTCATTGTCGAAAAGGAACCTCTCAATCGTACTGATCTCATTTACCGCTTTGCCCCTGGATGCACCATCCACCAGGAAGTCAAATTCGCGGATCATTTTATTGATCTTCTCAATATTCGGCAGGAAAATTTTGGTATCATTAAAGGGGTCCTGTCTTTCAATGATAATATTCTGCTTCAGGCATAATTCTTCCAGTTCTGCCTTTGATAGCTTTAAAGATTCCTCTCCCATAGATCTAGTTTATTGGTGTTAGGGATGCAATAATCGAAATTACTCTTTTTTATCGTAAAATCAATAGGCCTGAGATGGAATGATAAGGAGCCTGATTTCAGGAAAAAAAAGTAAAATTCACTCCTCCGTATTTGCGGTGCTGAAGAAAACGGGAGTGGGCTGTAAAGGAGTAAGAGCCAGGGTGTTCAAGTATAAATATGCCTCCTTTATTCAGAACTTCTGTGCTAAATATGAGGTCGGGAAGCTCTGTCAGACCTGTGTGATCGAAGGGTGGATCTGCAAAAATTAAATCGAAGGCTTGAGTTGGTTTCTTCAGGTACTTGAAAGCATCAGCCCTGATAATGGTCACCTGCTCCATCTGCATGCCCCTGCAGGTATCCTGAATAAATTTGAAGTGCAAGGGTGCCATCTCAATGGCAAGCACCGATCGCGCTCCCCTGGAGGCAAATTCATAGGCGATGCTGCCTGTACCAGAGAAAAGGTCAAGTACATCCAGGTCTTCGATATCGTATTGGTGAATCAGGATGTTAAAGAGGCCCTCTTTTGCAAAATCGGTGGTGGGTCTGGCCTTGAAATTTGCAGGTGGACGAATCTGCTTGCTTCTGAATATGCCGCTTATTATACGCACTTGCTGCCTTCTGAAAGAATCATGTAACGAAGGGTCTGCTCCTTGCTTAGATGCTCCAGGTAATATGGCGTAGAGATTACATTTCTAATATATTTTACCAGGAGCTCTTTTAGTGGGTGTTCTTCATGTATGATGCCGGAAAGATAGACAGGGATGGTTTCAGGATCAAGACCAAGCTGCCTCATTGTGTTTAGGGTGTGATAAATAAAATCGGAGGGATCATTCAGTGAATAGCGGTTTAACAATTGCACCCGATCACCGACAATTACCAGGATATCCAGCGTGTGATCCTGCACTTCAGCCATAAGAACACCTCGCTGGTGGTCACTTGCTTTGACCTGATCTGAAAGGGATAAAAGGCACTCGGCCATATGAAGAATTTTCACATCTCCGGCAAACCTGTTGCCCAGTCCAATAATCTTATCCGGCACTGCATAGATCATATGGAAATCCCGATTTTTTACGATTCGGTCAAAAACTCTGTCATTTTTATCCAGAGAGCAGATCTTTTCAAGGATCTCCCGATTCTTATCAACATTGAAAAACTGCCTGGGAAGCAGTGTGACAGCCATCGAGTCTGTAATCAGCACTGTCTCTCCTTCAAACGAGAGTAGTCCGTCCTCATCCAGTATCCGGCCGCATTCTGTAACCAGCTCTTCAACAGGAACAGAGCCTTCAAATTTGTATTGTTTCAGATAAACAGGAGTGTAACTGGCATCGGAGATTAAAACAGAAAATCCATCCGGAGCAAACCGGATGGATTGATGGCCTTTTAACCGAATATCTTGCGTAATACTATTCGATATTACACTCTCTACCTGCATCAGTGCCAGGGAGATTACTCCCAGTTGCCTGTGAGGGTTCCTTCTACCATGGATCCGAATTTTACACCTTCAAATCCAACGATCTTCATCCGCTCGTCTTTGTAGTTTACAACGAGTTGTCTGTCCATCTCATTTAGCAGGTCATCGTAGAGGCAAAAAGTTTCAACTACCTGTACAGTCAGGTTCGAACTTGTGAGCAGCTCACCAGCATCCATTTCAAAGGTAACTCCTTCTGTAAATGGAACGTAGCGTAAAGAGTCAGTAGCGAATCCTGGATTGAAAAGCGAATCCAGAACTGGAACATGCATGTTTACCCGGCTGATTACACCCTCTTTCAAGGCCTTTTCACGCGCTTTCTCAAAACCCAGCTCATCGAGCCACTCTTCCGGAATGTCACCATCCGCTTTTACAACAGTAAACGAGCCCGTATCGACAAAAGCGATCAGAGTATCGAAACTAGCTGTATACTTCTTATAGACATCTTTGTAAGCTTTCTGAGCGTCTCTGATGTCAATAAGTCTGTCGATGGTAGCCCGTTCTCTGGTTTCAACTTCCTGGTTAAACCTGATCGGTTCCATGATGCTTTCAACAATCAGATACCCTAAGACGATGATTACTAATACGAATAGAATCTGGATTACTCTTCTCATGGGGTATTCTTTTAGCGTTTGCGAACAAATTTAGTAAAAAAAATAAATTAAGTATTTTTAATTGCGCAATAATTCGAAGAGATGCTGAGAAATTTTATAAGTGAAAGGCTGTTAGAAAATCTTGATTTTCAACCAACTTTGGGTCAGGAAGATCTGATCCGCGAGCTTGGACACTTCCTTGCTTCTGAAGATACTAGCGAAATAATGCTGGTGAAAGGCTACGCCGGTACGGGAAAAACCACTCTTGTAAAAAGCCTGGTTAAAACTTTGAGCGCTTTAAAACAGAAAAGTGTGTTGCTTGCTCCCACAGGTAGGGCGGCAAAAGTGCTGATTGCCTATTCGGGTCATCCTGCATGGACCATTCATAAAAAGATTTACCGCCAAAAGTCTGGAAGTGATGGTTTAGGAGAGTTTGTCCTCGATCGCAACCTCCATAAACAGACCTGCTTTATTGTGGATGAGGCTTCCATGATTGGAGACCGTTCACCGGAAGCTTTTTTCGGATCGGGCGATTTGCTCCGGGACCTGGTGGATTATGTGGAGGCAGGATCTCATTGCAGGTTAGTCCTGGTTGGCGATACGGCACAGTTGCCGCCGGTAGGGCTTGAAATGAGTCCGGCTCTGAGCCGTGAGCGCCTTGAAAGTTTTGGATACAGGGTCAGAGAGATTGAACTGACTGATGTTGTCAGGCAGGCAGAGGATTCAGGCATACTTCACAATGCCACTTCCATAAGAAACCTGATTACCGATGGTCTGGAGGATTATCCACGCTTTAATTTTGATGCATTCCCCGATATTACCATGATCAGCGGAGCTGAACTGCTTGAAACCATCTCCTCGAGCTATGACCGTTACGGCACCTCCGATACTATTGTGGTGACGCGTTCAAATAAGCGGGCCAATAAGTTCAATGCGGGAATCAGGAGCCAGATTTTATGGCGCGAGGAGCAATTATCTCCCGGAGATCTACTGATGGTAGTGAAAAACAACTATTTCTGGAAGGATGAAGATAAGCGCATTGATTTTATTGCAAACGGAGATATTATCAGGGTGGAGAAGGTCCTCTCCACCGAAGAGGTCCACGGACATAAATTTGCCATTATCCTGATCTCATTGCCCGATTACAAGGATATTGAGATGGAGGTGAAGGTACTCCTTGATGTGATAGATCTGGAGGCCCCATCCCTGAATTATGATCAGCAAAAAACTCTTTATCTTTCTGTGGCAGAGGATTATCCGAACGAGCCAAGTAAAAGGAAGGTGGCAGAAAAAATATCCACCGATCCTTATTATAATGCTCTACAGGTGAAGTTTGCCTATGCCGTGACCTGTCACAAGGCCCAGGGTGGACAATGGAAATCAGTCTTCCTGGATCAGGGCTATTTTACCGATGAAATGCTTTCGCTTGATTATTTACGCTGGTTATATACTGCTTTTACCCGCGCTTCTGAAAAACTCTACCTGGTGAATTTCGCCAAGCAGTTTACTCCCCGGTAAAAATTTCGATTTACTATATATTTGATGATATTTGAAATCAAATCACATCAAGTCATATAAAAGCAGTTGAAGTAAACCATCTATACAAATCATATACTGGCAAGAGGGCGGTGGAGGATTTATCCTTTTCTGTGGATCCGGGAGAAATCCTGGGACTTATCGGTCCCAATGGAGCAGGTAAAAGCAGTACTATCAAGATTATTCTGGATTTTATGAAACCCGATTCGGGTGAGGTGAAAATCTTTGGTCAACAGATGAATGAAGCCCTTAAAAATCAGATTGGCTACCTGCCTGAAGAGAAGGGATTGTATTAAAAACTGACGGCCATTGACCTCATTCTTTACTTTGCCTCTTTAAAAGGGATGGATAAGTCATCAGCCAAAGAAAAAGCGGATGTCTTGCTCAGGAGAACAGGTATGTTCGAGAGTAGAAAGAAAAAAATCAAGGAGATGAGCAAGGGAATGGGACAGGTTATACAGTTCATCGTAACCATTATTCATGATCCGGAGTTGATCATAATGGATGAACCCTTCTCAGGCCTGGATCCCGTAAACACTGAGCTTATGAAAAACATAGTCAGTGATTTAAGGAATGATGGGAAAGCAATTATTCTAAGCACCCATCAAATGAATCAGGTGGAGGAAATCTGTGATCGTGTATTGATGGTAAACGACGGGAGTGAGGTTCTTTATGGAAGTATTGAGGAGGTGAAGGCAAGGTTCAGACAACACTCGGTTCAGGTGAATGTTGAGGGGGAAATCGGTGACTTGCCCGGAGTTATTGAGAAAAAGCTAAATAAAGATTCTGTAGAACTGGTTCTGGCAACGGACACAACATCTCAGATCATTCTTGATCACATGAGAGAACGGGGGATAATCATCAATCGCTTCGAAGTTAAAACACCTTCCTTGAATGAGATTTTTTTAAAATTAGCAGGAGCAGATCATGAATAAGACCTATTTGATATTCAAACACGAATTTTTACTTGCCATCAGAAGGCCTGGTTTTATTATTCTAACCCTTATTGTACCGGTAATGGCCCTCTTGGGCATCGGTATTATTAAATTAGTAAGTAGTCTGTCTGATGCACCTGCAAATGAAATTACTGTAATTGGATATGTGGATGAAGTTGGGATTTTTGATAGTTAAACCACCGAGGGTTTTGACAGACTTGTCCCTTATTCATCTGTGGAACAGGCCGGCGAGGCTCTGGGTACACAGGAAATTTCGGAGTTCATCATTATCCCTTCGGACTATATTTCTACAGGCATTATTAAGCGATACACGCTCAAGAAAGAAGCTCAAACGCATCCCGCCACTGAAGTTTATATTAAGAGTTTTCTTACAGCGAGCCTTCTGATAGAAAAAGTGCCACCCGATATTATCACACTTATCGTATCCCCATTAAACCTGGAAGTTTCCCGCATCACAGAGCAAGGAGAAATTGCTATTGAAAAAAGTAATGTTGGTAATGTAATTATCCCGGCAATATTTTCTCTTCTGCTGTCTCTTGCACTTATGTTTGGAGCCACCTCTTTAATTAGTGGATTGGGAGAGGAAAAGGAGAGCCGCCTCATAGAGGTGTTATTTTCTTCGGTTTCCATTCGCCAACTGCTCATAGGTAAAATATTGGCATTGGGTATTGCCGGTCTTTTACAGGTTTTGGTATGGCTGATCTCAGCCCCCTTAATACTTAAACTGGCCTCATCCTCTTTTG
>Ga0164313_10004318_pt1 | contig 12665 bp, 12 predicted proteins | sample GuaBasSedimGuay4_FD_113735 | JGI IMG/M metagenome (GOLD analysis project Ga0164313, IMG submission 113735) | Subseafloor sediment microbial communities from Guaymas Basin, Gulf of California, Mexico - Guay4, Core 4569-4, 0-3 cm | ecosystem: Environmental > Aquatic > Marine > Hydrothermal vents... | reverse complement strand
CCTCCACGCTTTCCACCTCTTCCCCGATGTAGTGAGATGCCGTCTTTTCAAGGTTCATTTCCTGCTGCCTCAACAAGATCTTTGCCAGGGGTTCCAATCCCCTGTCCCGTGCCACTGTAGCCCTGGTTTTTCGCTTGATCTTAAAGGGTAGGTAGATATCTTCCAGCAGTACAGGATCGAGGCAATCCTCAATTTTCCTCCTCAACTCATCTGTCAGCTTTTCCTGCTCGTTGATGGTTTTCAGAATGTACTCTTTGCGCTTTTGTAACTCCTTCAGTTTATTAAGCTCATCCCTGATCTCAGTGATCTTCACCTCATCCAGGCTTCCGGTGTGTTCTTTCCTGTAACGGCTGATAAATGGAATGGTGGCTCCCTCGTCCAGCAATTCAACAGTGTTTTTTACCTGTCTGACCGGGATCCCTGTTCTCTGCGCTATGACATCTTCAAAAATGATCATTTCCTGTAATTAAATTTATGGAGCATAAAGGTAGTGATTGGAACTGCTTGACCGGTTATATTTACTGACGAATTTGGGCCATGTTGCCATAAAATCCTATTTTTACAAGAAAGAACCAATATGAGTCAACATCTTATTTCTCCCTCTATACTGACTGCAGATTTCCTTCACCTAAAGTCTGAAATCGAAATGGTGAACAAGTCTGAAGCTGATCTGCTGCACCTGGATATTATGGATGGGGTTTTCGTGCCCAACCTTACCTTTGGTTTTCCTGTGATCCGTCAGATCAAATCAGTTTCAAAGAAACCCCTGGATGTGCACCTGATGATCATTGAACCCGATCGCTACCTGGAAGCTTACAGGGATGCAGGTGCTGATTGGCTAACAGTACATTACGAAACCTGCCCCCACCTGCACAGGACCATTCAGAAAATCAGGGAACTGGGTATGAAACCGGCAGTATCATTGAACCCCCACACGGATGTGTCCTTGCTGGAGCCCGTATTAAAAGATTTGAATATGGTGTTGGTGATGACCGTCAATCCTGGATTTGGAGGACAGAAGTTTATTGAAGGATCATGGGACAAGATCAGGAAGTTAAAAAAAATGATACAGGATTCCGGCGCCGAAACCCTCATTCAGGTAGACGGTGGGGTTACGGAAGATAATATATCTGATCTGATTAAAGCAGGGGTGGATGTTTTTGTGGTGGGAAATACCATATTTTCCTCTAATAATCCCATACAAGTCACTGCGAACCTTAAAAATCCGGCTTAACATATGTACCAACAGAAAAAAAAACGTGATTACCGCAGCATCTGGATCATCAGCGTGTTCTTACTGGCCATTGGTGTTCTACTCACAATCAACATTGCCATTATCCGTCCAGTGGGATTCGTCCTGCTCGGCATCGGTGGGTTCGGACTTGTTTACAGTCTCACCAATATGGATAAATGGAAGGATAACCAGGACAAAAACGATCAAAAACGTTTCAATTAAAGGGTCCATCCTTCATCTGCACACATCATGTTATCCACACAAAACCCAGTACTCATTGGCATAGATCTTGGCGGTACCAAAGTGGCTGCCGGCAGGATTGAAGGCGGCATCCTGGCAAAGACCATCCATGAGAAAATTGATGCCTCATCGGTCGACCCGTTGGAAATAGTGGAGTTAATCGCTGATATAATTACCAGGCTAATGAGCCAGGAGGTATCCGGAATTGGCATTGGAATCCCTGGACTGGTGGATAGAGAGCAGGGTATCGCCTACGATGTGCTCAACATTCCCGCATGGAAGGAGGTTCATCTGGGTGCGATTCTTCAGAAAAAATTCAACCTGCCGGTCTATCTCGACAATGATTCAAACTGTTTTGCCATAGGGGAGTATAGGTATGGAGCATTTGCAGGGAACCGCGATTTTGTTGGCATAACCCTGGGAACCGGGATGGGTGGTGGCATTATTAAAAATGGATCCCTGATGCCTGATGCCCACAGCTGCTCAGGCGAATTTGGGAACATTCCATACCTGGACGGTATCTACGAACACTATTGCAGCGGGATGTTTTTTCAAAAGAAATTTGCTCGCAGCGGAGAAGCTGTGGCCATTGCCGCCAGGCAGGGCGAAGCCTGGGCCATTAAAGCATACCAGGAGTTCGGGCGACACCTGGGCAATGCCATAAAAACCATAAAAATGGCAGTTGACCCAACCATGATCATCATTGGCGGGTCGGTAGCCAGGGCCAGCAGCCTGTTTGAGGAAGCCATGTGGAAATCCATATCAGATTTCTCGTTTCCATCAGCCCTGAAAGGATTTCAGGTGAACTTTTCTACCACAGATCACATCGCCATACTGGGTGCTGCCGCCCTTTGCCTGGATTCTGAACAAGATTCTTCTCACGGGCATTAACCATTCTATACAAATATTAGCGATTCTGAATAAATGAACTTTACATACTGGGAAAATTACGAAACCATGAGTCAGCATGCTGGCTCCATGGTTACATCTGAAATTAAAAATAAAAGAGACCTCCTGATGTGCACTGCCACCGGCGATTCACCCCGGGGTTTGTACCAGGAACTTGCCAGGAAACGGGAATCCAATGCTGAGCTGTTTAAAAAACTGAGGATCATAAAACTGGATGAATGGGGGTGTATTTCAATGAATCATCCATCTACCTGTGAACACTTCCTGAGAACCAATTTGCTTAAACCCCTGGAGATTTCTAATGAAAATTTCATCTCCTTTAATTCCAATCCTGTGAAGCCTGAAGATGAGTGCAAAAGGATTCAATCTGAACTGGAGAGAGAGGGACCGGTTGATCTCTGCATCCTGGGACTGGGTACCAATGGGCACCTGGGGCTCATTGAACCCGGTTCGTTTGTAGAACCGTATTGTCATGTGGCTAAACTTTCCAGTGATTCAGAGCAACACTCCATGCTGGACTCACTGGTAATTAAACCCCCGTTTGGTTTAACCCTGGGAATGCAAAATCTCCTTGCTGCCAGGAAGATTCTGTTGCTGGTCACCGGAAAAAATAAGAGCGACGTTCTCAAAAAGTTGATCAAAGGGAAAGTCTCAACCAGCCTGCCTGCTTCATTTTTATGGTTACACCCCCGGGTGGAGTGTTTGGTGGATCAATCTGCCCCTGCCAGATAATCCAGTAAGTACTCGTAGGGGCTGGTAAGCGATCCCCCTTCTGTGATGGAGGCCCGATCCAGCATTCCTGTATCCAGCTGACCTACGATTTCAGGGATCACATTTTCTATCAATGATTTTCCAAAATCCGCGGAGGCATCCCTCGGGAGTTCTCCAGGTAGGTTATCCACTGCCATTACCGTGATAGAATCCTCCTTGAATGATTCCGTTTCCAACCCTGTGGCCGGATCATAACCATAAAAAGGTTCCGCAATGGAAGAAGCCCTGATGGTGGATGGTATAGGACCATCGATGTCACAGCTGATATCGGCTATGATGGATATGGGGACCTTTCCTGAAGTAAAGTCTGCCCTGGTAAGCATCACGGGTGATGATGGGTCCCAGAAATGACAGGCTACGAAGAGGTCTGTCCGAGAAGCAAAAGGAAGAAAGCTATTCTCATACATCTCAGGATGCGCTACAAAATGACTGAAATCAAAATCTACTCTATCCTTTCGGCGGGTATAGTGCCAGGGATCGAGTCGGGTATACACCGGATGGTCAAATGTCTCTTCCAGGTATTGCTCAGGATTTACCTGGCGAATTCCTGCGGCTTTAAGTACCTCCATGGCACCACCTGCTACCCGGCCTCCCCCGGTGAGTGCAATTCTGGTATTTCCCAGGTTTACAGTTCCCAATTCGGTTTTAATCTCTTCCAGGTCAAAACATGCTGACGCCGATCGCAGCTCGAAAACTCCATTTCTCAATCCATAGGCCCGCAATCCATTATATGCTCCCACCACACCGGCCCAATGGCCAAATGCCACAACCCTCATTCCATCTTCACTGGTGAGGTATTCATAATCGATCATCCTAACGCCCTTGGACACAAGCGCCCTGAGAAGGTCTCGGTTATAGGGTTGTTTTTTGGCTGTATGGGAAAAGAAAAAATAGGTCTTATGCTCCATGATTTTCGCAATCACCACCTCCTTTACACCCAAAAGCACCTCACAACCAGAGAGATCCTCCGAGAGGGTAATCCCTGCCGCTAGGTACTCATCGTCGGTATAACAACGATACCCCGAGGGCTGAACGAATATTTCAAGCCCGCTGTACCGATTCATTAGCTCCCGGCACTGGGCCGGTGTAAGGGGTACCCGTTTGTCGGGAGGTGTTTTGGTTTCACGAATAATTCCGAGATAAATATGATTCATGTTAAATTTCAATTGGAGGATTAACGCAACGAATATAACAGATAAAAATCAACCCGGACCTGATTCAATCCAATCTTCCATGGTTTGGCCAAGTGTAACCATGGTGGAGTAGCCTTGCTCAAGGGGCAGTTCCGACACCTTGAAGCCCCTCTGTTTCAGGTAGGCCACAAATCCCTGATTAAGCATGCGACCCGCCTGAAGAGGGAACTCGAAAAGTTCCGGGATATTTCGATCATTGGCTGGCTCATCAAATTCAGCCCTGCACGCCATTTCAGAAGAAGAGAGGTAGATGCGGCAGGCCATTGGTCGTGCCTCATAAACCATACAGGATCCGGATTGAAGGAACGGGCATGCAATCTTCATCTGCAACTGAGTCTCCAACGGTTGATTGTGGGTGCGCAGAACTTTCTCCCTGGCTTTTTCAAGAGCCTTATTTCGCAACTCCTCTGACAAATGTTGCTGTATGTATTTATTTAAGTAGAGGAATTCGTGGGTTACTGCAAACACCGCCTGATGGCAACACCAGGTGCAACCCAACTTGCACTCTGCGGCTCTTCCCTCCTGCTCCGATCGCTTTAAAAAAGAATCCAGCAACTCATCCACCACCCTGTGGAGTTGACTGATTGCCGCAGTGAGGTTAAACGCTGAGATCTCCTCCTCCAGGTGCTGGTTTGCCAGGGCATACCCATCCCTGTAAAAAATTCGGCCAATCTCCTTCTGATCCATCCTATTTTAAGGGAAAAGAAATAAGTGTTTGCCATCTGGACGGATCAGACTCGGCCATCATCCCTTTCACATAGAACTCAAATGCCTGACCTGTAACTTCCAATCCGTTTTCCTTAATATAAGTATCTATCAGACCATATGAAATAGCAAATTCTTCATAGGGCCCGGTGTGCATGGCCTGCAATGCTTTCAGCTCAGGATACTTCACAAATTCAACCTTGCCTGAACTTTTTCCTGCTTTAGCAACCTGAAAACCGGCCCTGTAATTGGAGACACCCGTGGTTTCATCATAATCAAGGTAATGCACAAAAGCAGATCCGGATAGTTGAAGCTGCTGATTTTCAATTTCCTCATAGACAGAAGCAAAATGCAATCCCAATTGTTCTCCAAATGACCCCACGGTTCCGGCTCCGTCAACTACCATGGCTATGATGGATGCTTGTGATTCTATGGTAATGGGTCCAAGTGAGCTTAAGGTCTTCGGCATGGCCTCCAGGTACACTTTCAGGCTGGACAGCCCGGTTTCAAAACTCTGTTTAAGAAACACCTTTCCAAACATCATTCCCAGGCGACCAATGGGATATTTTGTGTCTTGTGAGAAAGACCACACCAGGTGGGTCCCACCTTCCACTGGCTTAAAAGTCCACTCAACACGCGATGGCTCTTCCACATCACCAAACCAGAGTGACGACTCGATGTAGCTATTTGTCTTTACCGAGACCACCTCCATTTTACCGGTTCCCAGCTTTTCGCCATCCCACATATAGGTAGAACCCACATATCCTGGTTTGGAGTCAACGGTCACAAGGGTAGTGCTATCCTGGGATACCCAGGGATCCCAGGCTTGCCTGTTTTCAAAAGAAGCCACTGTGGGGAAAATTTCTGAAGGTTCAAGGGCAATCTCTATTTCAGCGTTCACCTCTGCCAGGGCAGGGGTGAACAGCGGTGCGATCAATATAGCGGCTACCAGCACACCGATTATGATCAGAATAACTTTCAATGCTTTCATAGATTTTCAATTTAGGGTTGGTATTTAGAATAGGTAAAAATAGGAAAGCAGGCAATACAAGTCAATTATTTGTGATAAGTAGCCGTGCAGAGGCTCTGTCCTTTTTCATGGATTGATTTCTGGGAATCTCCTTTACTGTGACGATTCGTTTTGGAATTTCATAGGTGGATAGCACCTTACTCAAGCTGGAGATCCATTTCTCAAGTGGGGGATCCGATTCGGGCGTTTCTGCCAGGAGTACAAGGCGCTCACCCAATCGTTCATCCGGCTCAGGAAGAAGCAGACAATCAACTCCTATCAGGTTACGGATCTGCTCTTCCACGCGTTCCGGAATTACTTTGATTCCCCCTGTGTTGATTACATGATCGTATCTGCCCAACCACCGAAAACTCTTCCCCGTATCGTCTATCTCTACCAGGTCATTGGTGGTCAATGGCCCCTGGGTTATTCCGGACACACTTACCACCAGGCAATTCCGATCATCCCGGGTGATAGAAACACCCTCAAGCAGGTGAAACGCCGATTGCGGATGCTTCCCATTGATGCGCTTCAGGGCAAAATGGGTATAGGTTTCGGTCATTCCAAATGTCTCATATAGAACGGGCTTCTGCATCTGGCTCAGTTGTTCCCTTAAAGAGTGCCTGAGTTCACCTCCACCGATAATCAGCGAGGAGACCAGTGAGAGTTCGTCTCCATGCTCCACCGTTTCAAAAACCTGAAGAGGTACCATTGCGGCAAGACTAACCTTCTGCTTCAGCTTGCGCAGTGGTCTTCCGTCCGGGTCAACAAGCAAGAGATCAAGTCCCCCAACGAGCGCCCTTACCACCATCAACTTCCCTGCTATGTACCTGATTGGAAGTGAGAGCAAAGCTTTATCCCCCCTTTTGAGCTCAAAATAAATCAGGGTCTTCCTGGCACTGATCACCATGGATTCCCTGCTCAGAGCATAGGGTTTGGGGTCACCGGTGGTACCACTTGTATATTGCTTTATCTCCCCTGTACGGGGGTCCATAAACTGTTTGATAAAGGCGAGCACATCCCGTTTCCACAACGGCATCCCGTTTTCCTTTTCCGCAAGCAGACAGATATCCGACAATTGTTCCCGGTTGTATGATATTCCGTCCAGCAGAAATGGCTCCTTCAATTCCATTTTGTCTATTTAAGTTTGGGAGATCTGTTGAAGTTCCCAGCCTTTATGGGGTAAATGCCAGAGCTGATCCCCCTCCATTTGTAAAGGTGAAGTGATGTTATTTGTATAAAGCGTTCCCACTCCCAATCCCTGGGGCAAAACAACGTCCTTTTCATAGGTCCATTGGGCAATGGCGTTCAAACCCAGAGAAGATTCCAGGGCTGATGTGACCCACCAGCCTGAATTGTGCTTTTCAGCAAGCCTGATCCACTCTTCGGCAACGGAGAATCCACCCAGTAACCCGGGTTTTAATATGATATAAGCAGGTCTGATGGCCTCCAGCAGTTCGGTCCGCTCCTTTGAAGAGGTGAGTCCGATCAACTCTTCATCCAGCGCCACAGGAATGGGACCCTTATCACAGAGTGCCGCCATCTCCGGGATCTGTCCCCTGGCAATTGGTTGTTCTATGGAATGTATTCCAAATGCAGAGAACTTTTGCATACACTCCAGAGCCTGCTCCGCCTCCCAGGCCCCATTGGCATCCAGTCTGATTTCCAGCTCTTTTTCACCATATTCAAGGCGAATCCCATGTAACAGATTCAGCTCCTCTTCCAACTCAAGGGCACCCACTTTCAATTTCAATACCCTGAAACCCATTTCCAGTTTTTCCCCGATCTGTCGCTTCATATAAGAACGATCCCCCATCCATATCAAACCGTTGGTAGCAATTCCGGCCCTTCCCCGGGTAAACTCTGATGGAAACAGAAGCTGTGTACCACCAGTTGACATATCCTTTGTTGCTGTTTCCAGGGCAAACTGCACACCGGGTAAGGAAGGCAGAGGTTGCTCCGGATCCATCTCTCCACGGCTTAAAAGTTTACAGACATGATCTACCTGTATCTCAATCTCACGGGGATCTTCCACACTGAGACCGGGTATAAATGAAACCTCGCCCAAACCACGGCTCCCATCGGGTGTTGTGAGTGTAATGTACCAGCAGGACTTTTGTTTAAGAACGCCTCGTGAGGTACCTGCAGGGCGCTTAAATTGAAGGGGATGTGCGATATAGGATGCCCGAACCATTTACAGAATGAGTCCTAGTCCAAATGAAATTGAGAAAAGTAATGTGGCCACAGCCAGCTTTTTCAACTCCTGATTCAATTCCATGGGTACGGTATTGGTGATCACCTTGTTAATATCTGAAATCAGCAACGGGATAGGAAAAAGGAAGATCAACTGATAGTAAGATTCGAAATGAATAATCGTGTAGGCCAGTCCCATAAGAAAAGCGGTAAACAACAGAATCACATGATATACTTTGGCCCACGGTACTCCCATGCGAACAACCAGGGTGTTCTTTCCATTTAAAGCATCATTTTCATGATCCCTCAGGTTATTCAAATTTAAAACACCCACGCTGAGTAATCCAATGGAGGAAGCCGGCAACAATATGGAGAGGTGAAAAGACTGTGTGTGCAGAAAATATGTTCCTGCCACACCCAGGATTCCGAAATAGATAAATACCATGATATCTCCGAAGCCTACATAGCCATAGGGCCGTTTCCCAATGGTATACTTTATGGCTGCAAAAATGGCTGAAAACCCCAGCAGAAAAAAGAGGGAATAGAGCAGCAGGTCCCCACCCCTCAATCCAAACCAGATCAGCAGGGTTCCTGAAACAAGACTTATAGCCATAAAAAGTATAATAACTCGTCGAATCTGATTGTGCGTGACCAATCCCGATTGGGTTACCCTGAGTGGGCCCAGCCGGCTCTCATTATCGATCCCTTTTTTAGCATCCCCGTAGTCGTTAGCAAGGTTGGATAGGATCTGAAGGAATAGTGTGGTAAGGGTACCGAAAATGAATACACCCCATTTGAACCTGTTTTCAGCATATCCCAGAAAACTGCCCAGTGTAGTGGCTGAAAGAGCCAATGGAAGGGTACGCAAGCGAAAAGCCTTAATCCATATTTGGGTAGTTGCCATACAGCCACAAAACTAATGAATTTCTTTGACCTGGAGACCTAAGGTAATTTGGGAAACTGATCCCAATCCGGATCTCTCTTCTCCAGGAATGCATTTTTCCCTTCCTGGGCCTCTTCAGTCATATAGTAAAGCATGGTCGCATTGCCAGCCAATTCCTGAATCCCAGCCTGTCCGTCCAACTCTGCATTCAGACCTGCTTTAATCATCCTCAGTGCAATGGGACTATGCCCCATAATCTTTCGACACCACTCAACAGTGGTATCTTCGAGCTGCTCAAGGGGAACCACCTTATTGACCATTCCCATCTCCAGGGCTTCGGCAGCCGTATACTGCTCACACAGAAACCAGATTTCCCGTGCTTTCTTTTGGCCCACATGCCTGGCAAGGTATGAAGAACCAAAACCTGCATCAAAACTACCCACCTTTGGTCCGGTCTGCCCAAAACGGGCATTATCGGAGGCAATGGTTAGATCACATACCACGTGTAGCACATGTCCTCCTCCAATGGCATATCCATTCACCATGGCTAAAACAGGTTTGGGCAGGCTTCGAATCTGACGCTGTACATCCAGTACATTGAGCCGGGGCACCCCATCTTTGCCAACATATCCGGCAAAGCTTTTCACATTTTGATCGCCTCCGCTACAAAAGGCCTTATCTCCTTCGCCCGTAAGGATAACCACCCTGATTTCAGGTTTTTCCCGGCAGACCACAAGCGCTTCGCTGATCTCCCTGGTGGTATCCGGAGTGAACGCGTTGTAGTAACGAGGACGATTGATGGTAATCTTACCGATTCCCTGGAAATATTCAAACCTGATCTCCTCAAATTCCCTGAGGCTTGTCCATTCTCTTTTCTGCATGTAGTACTACTGATTTCGGTTGAAAAACTGCTTAAAGATACGACTATTTTCGCGCTGGGTGGTATCTACTTCCAGGATGGAGATGGATGAACCGGGGAGAAACAAGGCTTCCAGCTTATCTTCAAGTTCGTCCTCCTGTTGGACCCTTTGAAACCCCTTTCCGAATGACTGGGAAAGTAGTTCAAGTGATACAGGGTGGTGTGTTACGCTGAATTCTTCAAAAAACTCCATGCTGTCGGGTCCCTTCAGCAACCTGAAAATGCCTCCTCCCCCATCATTTAAAATAATAATTTTCAAATTTTCAGGAAAACAATTGTTCCAGAGTGCATTGGAATCATAGACAAAACTAAGATCACCCACCAGCAACAGGTGCAAATCATTTGAGACCATAGCCGCACCCACCGCTGTAGAAACAGATCCGTCAATTCCGGATGTGCCCCTGTTTGAATAGAAGGTGAGATCGGTTCGCCTCGGCATCAGTTGTGTATAACGGATGGTTGCACTATTCCCCAGGTGAACTACTGTACCTGCCGGCACGGTGGAAAGCGCCTTATGAATGGCTGTGAGGTTACTGAATGGTGCATCATTGATATAGTTACCAGCCCGGTTTACCTCTCTGGACTCAATGAATTTCCAGGTTTCCAGATAGCTATTCTTACTTTGTTTTATCTCCTTCCCAACACAACCAAAAAGCTCATTCAGAAAAGGCAAAGGAGCACCTTCCAGCTGGATAACCTCAACCCTGTTAAGGGATTGGATAAAGAGTTTCAAACGCTTGGACACCACCTGTCCCCCAAAAGCAATAACCACATCAGGAGCAAGCTTTTCTAATTCAGTATCGGAAGCACCCCCAAGGATCAGTTCAGGGTATGGCAGGAACTGTTCCGATGGAAGATTAGCAATATTTTCCGCCACCACCGCAAGCTGCAAATCACCGGATAACTTTGAAAGAATTTCCAGGATTTCCTTTTTTTGCACCCCCATTCCTGCCATCACCAGTATTTTTTTTCCCACCATCTCCACGTCCATGTTCAGGACCAGTTCCTCTACAGGAATTGGAGATTCTTGTGAAGGAAAGGATGCCAGTACCCGTTGGGGCAGCTTCTCATAAAGTGGTTCAGCCAGTGGGATATTGATGTGTACCGGCCCCGACTCAGCACCTGCAGCTACATTTAAAAGCTGATCAACCGCACGGAGAGCATCTTGCAATTCAGACTCAGTTCTCACCTCTGAGGGAAATTCGAAAAATCCCCTGGTGTGATTAAAATAGGGGGCATACTGATCGGTTGCCTGGTTATTGAACTGTAAAATGGATTCCCTGGGACGGTCGGCAGTCAGCAATACCAGGGGTATGTGTTGTTGGAAGGCTTCGCCTACTGCAGGAAAAAGATTCATTACAGCTGTACCTGATGTGGTCACTACCACCACAGGCTCCTTCAGATAAGTGGCCATTCCAAGAGCCACATAACCGGCAGATCGCTCATCCACAATGCTGTAACAATGAAATTCGGGGCTTGATGTGAAGAGCTGGATCAATGGAGCATTTCTGCTCCCCGGACAGAGGATCACAAAACGAACCCCATGCTTCCGGATCACCGGACCCAAATCAGCGATATGTTGGTTGTGATGCATGGGTTTAATCCAGGCCTTTGATATAGCCACGCAATATTTTTAGGAGCGATTCAGCTTTCAGGCGGGTCTCATCCCATTCATCAGCAGGATCAGACTCCAGTGTGATCCCGCCCCCCACGTAGAGTGAAAGGAACTGTGGCGTAATTCTAAGACAACGCAGATTCACAAACAGGTCAATCTCTTTGTCGTGACGAACCGGACCCAGAAAACCGGTATAATAGTCTCGTTCATGGGGTTCCAGGCTCTTAATAAACTGAATAGCATCTTCCTTGGGTTGTCCTGCAACAGCAGGCGTGGGATGCATGGCATCCACAAATTTCCACAACTGATCCGCTATTTTTTCAAAATTCAGTGAAAAATCTGAACAAAGATGTACCAGGTTCCCGGCCCTCTTTACATATGGTGAACTCATGCGATAATCCTTTACTCCGAAGGCACGTAATACATCATGGATATATCGGGTCACATATTCCTGTTCCAGTACCTCCTTGGCTGTCCACCTGTTTAAATCCATGTGTTTCTCCTGATAAGGTCTGGTCCCCGCCAGTGATACGGTGGATATCTCTCCCTGCCTGAGCCGAAGCAAAGGTTCCGGGGAAGCTCCCATCCAGAACTGGTTCTCGCTTTTAAAAAGATATACAAAGGCGTTGGGGTGTTTTCTGCACAGTGCCTGGTAGAGCTTTGGAATGATCTTAATGTGATCTCCATCAATTACCCTGATCCGCGATAAAACAGCCTTTTGAAATGCACCGGTGGAGATAGATGTTTTGATGGAATTTACCTGTTCCATATAGGTATCTCTGCCAGTAACCACCGGCACCTCTACATCCCAAAGGGGTTCGGGTCTGGCCTCCAGCTCTTCAACAAGTTGGAGATGGGCTTTGGAAACCTCACCCTCCTCAATCTCCAGGTCGGGTTTAATGAGCATGTAGCTGTGTCCGTTGCGGGTATCGAACGGAGCCATAATGAACCCTGTTTCATGGGTAATATCCATCACAGATTTCCACTTAACCTG
>Ga0164313_10004317_pt1 | contig 12668 bp, 8 predicted proteins | sample GuaBasSedimGuay4_FD_113735 | JGI IMG/M metagenome (GOLD analysis project Ga0164313, IMG submission 113735) | Subseafloor sediment microbial communities from Guaymas Basin, Gulf of California, Mexico - Guay4, Core 4569-4, 0-3 cm | ecosystem: Environmental > Aquatic > Marine > Hydrothermal vents >... | reverse complement strand
TTCACCCTCGACGGCCTCACGGCAACCGCCGAGACGACGGTCGACCCGTCGCCGTGCCGGGGGCTCCCCGCCCGGGAGGTTACGGCCCTGGCATTTTGAGGCGGTCCAAGGAGCGCCCTGAGCTTGCCGGCGACGCTGAGGCGTGGGACGAAGGGAGGATGGCCGAAGCGAACGACCGCGTACTGCGCGGGATGACCAATGAGGGCGGGTTTCGCGTCATCACCGCCCGGACGACCGACACCGTCCGGGCTGCGGTGGCTGCGCAAGGAGCGACGGGCATCGTCGCCCAGCGCTTCGGAGAGCTGCTCACCGCCGCCGTGCTCTACCGCGAGACCATGGCGCCGCAGCTTCGAGTGCAGGCGATCCTCCAAGGCGCCACCGGAGGACAGCTCGTCGCGGACTCCAACCCCGATGGCAGCGCCCGAGGCCTGGTCCGCCTCCCGAAGGCCAAAGACGACATCACCCTCGCCGGTGGCCAGCTGCACATGATGCGCACCATGCCCCGGGGCGATGTTCACAAGGGGGTCGTCGAGGTGCCCAAGGATACCCAAGGGGCTCCCGTGTCCGCGGCGCTCATGAGCTACCTCCAGACCTCCGAGCAGGTGGTGAGCATGATGAGCGTCGGCTGTCGCATCGTCGACGGCGAGGTCACGCACGCCGGGGGCTACATCTTGCAGCTCCTCCCGGAACTCGAAGAGAACCTGCTGATGCTCATGACGGAGCGCCTCGAGGATTTCCGCTCGATGGAAGACCTCTTCGACGGCATCGCCGACAGCCCCGAGCACCTGCTGAGCGAGCTGCTCTACGGCATCCCCTACACCACCCTCGACGACTCCGAGGTCCGCTTCGCCTGCACCTGCAGTCAGGTTCGGGTCATGGCCAGCCTCGGCACCCTCGGCCGCGCGGACATCGAAGACCTGATGAGCGACGGGACGCCCCTCGAGATGAACTGCGACTACTGCGGCACCGAATACAACGTCTCGCCGGAGCAGCTGCGCGGCATGCTCGACCCGACCTGAGGCCAGCCGCGCTCGCGGTCAGCGCCCCTCAGCGCCCCTCGATGCGGACGAGCTGGACGTCGAAGACCAGCATGCCCGCCGGGGCCCCGGAGCGCCCACCGTAGGCGAGGTCCTCGGGGATCCAGAGCCGACGGGTTTCTCCCGTGACCATCAGCTGCAACCCTTCGGTCCATCCGGCGATGACCCGGTTCAGCGGAAACTCGGCTGTCTCCCCCCGGGCCACCGAAGAGTCGAACATCGCCCCGTCGGTCGTCCAACCCGTGTAGTGGACCTCGACCGTGTCCGTGGCTGCTGGGTGGGTGGCGCCGCTGCCTTCGACGATCACGCGACTCGCGAGGCCCGAGGCCGTCCGCTCGGCGTCGGCCGGCACCGCCGCGACGTCGTCCGGGGCCGGGATGTCGGCGGACTCGGAGCAGCCCGCGAGCAAGAGCACCACGCAGGCGCCGGTTGGAAGAAGCGTTCGCATGGCGGGAGAGTCCCACGGCGCTGACGTGAGTCAACGGGAGGCGCGAAGTCGGTACGCGGGACCGTCACGGCATTGCCGGTGGCGACTCAGTCCCCCCCGGGGCGCACGATCTCGTAACGGTCCATCTTGCGATAGAAGGTCGCACGGGCGATGCCCATCTCTCGGGACGCACGAACCACGTTCCACCCCACCAGGTCGAGAACAGCCCGCATGCGGGCCGCCTCCCCCACTACGAAGCCTCGCCGGTTGGGCGGTTCGGCCGCACCGACTGCACTTCGTGGTAGGTCGACGTGGTCGAGACGGTCCGTATCGCTGAGCAAGAGGGCCTTGGTCAAAACGTTCTCGAGCTGACGTATGTTTCCGGGCCATGCATGGGCCATGAGCGCACCGAGCGCACGAGGGCCGAGCACGGGACGCTCGCGGTCGTAACGCTTACCAATGCGGGCGAGAATGCGTTCGGCGATGGCGGGAATGTCCTCGACCCGCTCGCGGAGGGGTGGAAGTTCGACCTCGACCACAGCAACGCGGTAGTAGAGGTCCTCCCGGAATCGGCCCTTCTCGATTTCTGCCTTCAGGTCTCGGTTGGTGGCGCAGACCACGCGCACGTCCACCTCGCGCACCGCCTCGGCACCGAGGGGCCTCACCTCGCGCTCCTGCAGAACCCGGAGGAGCTTCACCTGCATCCCCGGGGACATCTCACCGAGTTCGTCGAGGAAGAGGGTCCCCGAATCCGCCGCGAGGAAGAGCCCCTCGTGGTCGCGGTTCGCGCCGGTGAACGCCCCCTTTCGATAGCCGAAGAGCTCCGCTTCGAGGAGGTTGTCCGGAAGGGCTCCGCAGTTGATGGCGACGAAAGGACCTTCACGGCGCTCGGAGTGGTCGTGGATACCGCGCGCGATCAGTTCCTTGCCCGTGCCGGTCTCGCCACGGATCAGCACCGTCACATCCGTCGCCGACACTCGGTCCATTACTTGGAAAACCCGCTCCATGGCGCGACTCGACCCCACGATGTCGTCGTAGGCATGCCCGTGCCTGGAAACTCGGGCGATCTTCAGCTCTTCGTCGAGTTGCTCGATCTGGAGCCGCTGCCCCTCCATGAGGGCACGGGTCCTCTCCCGCTCCGCCTCGAGCGCCGCGGTACGCCGCGACAAGTCCTCGACGAGTCGCGCTTGGGTGAGCGCAATGGCAACCTGATCCGCGAGCGCGAGCAGAGTCGGAATCACTTCCTCGTCGAAGTGCCCGTGCTGGAATCGGTTGTCGAGATAGATCGCCCCGACCACACCATCGGGGGAGGAGATGGGCACGCAAGCGATGGACTTGAGCTGCATGGCGTGAACGGAAGCGCTCGCGGAGAAGCGCGCATCGACGGCCGCGTCCACCGTAACGACCGGGTCCCCCGTTTCCATTACCCGTTCCGCGATGCCGCGACTGAACTTGAGGTGCGACCGGCCGATCTGCTCGCGGTCGATGTTCCGGGCAACTGCGACCCGAAATTTGCGAGCGCCGCCGGAAAGCGCTCGGCGGCTCTTGCGCCGATTCGGCGCCGAGACGATCAGAAAGCCGCGCTCCGCACGGCTGAGCGCGACGGCAGCGTCCATGGCCTCCCGCAGGACGTCCTTGGTGGTCCGCGCCGAGTTCAGTCGGCGGTTGATGTCGAGGAGCCGCATCAATCGCTCGTTTTGCTGGGCCAACGCGGGCGCCTCGGCAGCCTCCGCGTGGGGCCCTGGACCGGCGGGCAAGGCCGGGGGAAGAGCCCGGTGCGGGACCTGGACACGACGAAGGAAGCCTCCTCGGTGCTCGGGGGGGAGCGTCGCCACCACGCGCTCCGCAATCTCCTGCGCCCGGTCTGCATGTCGGAGAGCGAGCTTGGGCGCGCCGGTCCGCTCGAACGCCGCGGCGAGCAAGCCGTGAAGACGGGCCCGGAGAATTCGATCGCCGGCCGCCTCCGCTCTGGCGCTCGCCGCCTCCAAGGTCGTGACGGACCGCGCGGGATCACCCGTCAATAGGTGTTGTCCCTCGATGAGCCCGAGCCGAGCGAGGAGGTCGTCGCTCTTGGTGGCGTTGACGAGGATGCGTGCCTCCTCGACGGACGCCTCCATGAGAGAGGGGTCGCCCCCACCGAGCACGGCCTCAGCACGCGAGAGGGCCACCTCGGCCTGCTCTCTGAGCGCGCCTTCGGAGGCAAATGCATCACCGGCCTCCGCGAGCCACCGGAGTGCCGTTTCCCATTCTCCCCGCTCGGACGCGATCTCTCCTTTCACCGACTGGGCCGCCGCGCACATGAAATGCATGCCCGCCTCGCGAGCGCGGGCCTCGGCCCTCTCGGCATAGGTGGCTCCATGGTCGAAGGAGCCGACATCGACGTAGAGACGGGCGAGGTTGAAGAGAAGGCGCACTTCGGCACTCGGCATGCCGACGGCGGTCGCCATCCGGAGCCCACGGATGTAGGCCGAGAGCGCGGTCCCGAGCTCTCCCAGGCGATGGGCCGCCGCCGCATGGTTGAGCGCTGCGGGCACCACGAGGTCGTCGAGGCGATGCGAAGTGACGAGGGCCTCGGCTTGCCGAAAGGACTCGGCCGCATCGGATGCTCGCCCCCGCTGAAAATCGACCGTGCCCCGGGCGCTGAGAGCGCGGAATCGCCCGCGCACGTCGTGGGCGGCTTCGAGGACCTGGGCTGCTTCATCGGCGAGGGCTCGCGCCTCGTCGGGGTCTCCGAGAAAGCTGACCGAGAGGGCCGCGTCACAGAGCAGATGGCCTCGCATTTTCGGGGTCGGATCGAGGGCGAGGCCTCGCCCCGCGACCTGCTTCGCCTCGGCGTGGTTGCCGGTCTTGACGAGGGCGAGGCTCAGCTGCTCGAGCGCCCGCACCCGAACCCCAGCATCCACAGCATCGGCCGCCGCTCTGCGCAGCAGGCGGATGGCACGGGTCGAGTCCCCGAGCTGCGTATAGCAGCCACCGGCGCGGCGGCGGATACGGGTACGCACGAGGGGGTCGGGTCGGCTGCGCAGTGCCCGGGTGAGCACCGCGAGCGCTCCCCGGGCGTCCCCAGCCAACTCGCGAATCTCCGCGACGAGCAAACGAAGCTCCGGGTTGGGTTCACCGTGCTCGAGGAAGTTCGCGACCGATACGAAGAGGTCGGGTGAGCGCACCGCGGCATCACGACTGCGAAGCAACTCACGGGCAGCGTCGGTGGCCATGCCACCCCGGGCCCGGTGGAAGAGAAGTCGAGCCTCGATGTCGTCTGCAATTCGACTGCCAGCGACAACTTCTCTCCGTTGGACTTCGAGCAGCGCCGCGTGGCGACGGTGGGCCTCGTGCATGGAAGCCTCGCCGAGGGCCGCTTCGATGGCCCCCGCGCTGGCTCTTCGGGTGAGAGCGAGGCCTCCCTCGGTCGGACGCAGGAGTCCGCTCTCCACGAGGTCGAAGATGGCCGAGGGTTGGAGTCCCTGGACTCTTTCCTCGCCCAACTCGCCGCCGGCTGCGACCAAGAGCGCGAGCACCCGGAGACCCGATGCGTCGAGGGCATCGAGGTCGGCGGATGTTCCCGAGTCTCGACCCTCTCCGCTCACGAGCTTCGTCAGATCGGAGAGTTCGAGGTCACGGGCTGAGGCAGCGACGACGAGCGCGTGCACATCCGCCGGAAAGCCGCCGGTTGCGGCCATGAGGCCCCGGAGCTGCCGCGCAGGCAGCGCTTTGCCGAGCCACCGATCGACCTCCGAGAGCGAGAGCGGGCCAAGCTCGAACTGCTCGAGTCCCGCATCGAAGCGCTCGAACGCGGCAGCACCGGAGGTCACGAGGGTCACGGGGCCGCCCACCGACAGCGTACGCAGGAGAGCGGTCAGGAGACGTGCTTCAGAGTCGTCGAGGACATGGACATCATCCATGAGGAGGACGACCGGCCGTTCGCTCCGAGCCAGGCCGTCCCACGCATCGAGAGCGTCGCCCATGCTGTCGACCCGCGTGTCGTCTCCCGCGGCGCGTTCCAAGAGAGACGCCACGGCGCGCGGTTGTCGGGCATTGCCTTCGATAACTTCGAAGTGCTCCTCGGCCCGCCACTTCAACTCGGTGAGCAGTCGGCTCTTGCCAACCCCGGGTGCACCATGGAGATGAAACGCATGGCGCTCGGACTGGGTCACGCGAAGCTTCGCGAGTAGTCCGTCGAAGGAAGCGAGCACATCCGCCCGCCCCTCGATCTGTCCACCGAGAATCCACGGAGGGCGTCGGTAGGGCTCGGCGCCCAGAAGGCAGAGCACTTCGGAGCTGTCCGCGGGCCGCATCTCGGGGTCGTCCTGACGAAGCCGCTCGGCCAGGCGAATCACGTCAGGCGGGAGCACGATGCCGAGGTCAGCGAGTCGAGCCAAGGTCGCGCCAAATGCAAAGAGGTCGGCGCGATGATTGGGCCGACCACCTCGAAGCTCGGGAGCCATGTACCCGGGCGTGCCCGTCGGCCCCTGCGACGAGGCGCCATCGAGGGGGCGCGCACAGCTGAAATCGATGAGGGTTGCGGACCCGTCTCGGGTCACGACCAGGTTGTCGGGTTTGACGTCGCCATGGCGCAGGCCGATGCGGTGCAGATAGGCCAAGGCGCTCACCGCATCGATCAGGGCGGGGCGTATCTCCTCGAACGATCGCCCTTTCGCCCACTTGCCGAGGGGCTCTCCCGCGACGTGGGCGGTGGAATAATAGGCGCGGCGTTCATCACCCAGGGCAAGCCAACCCAAATCGAAGACGCGCACCAGACGCGGATGGGCTAGCCGAGAGAGGAGGCCGAATTCTCGACTCAAGACCGAGGCGAGACCGCTGGCCTCCGGCCGGAGCAACTTCAGAACGGCGTCGCGGTCGAAGACGAGGTCACGGACGAGGACCGCCAGGCCGAGCCCCCCTTCTCCGAGGGTGCGGATGACGCGGTAGCGCCGCTTGAGAACCTGCCCCGGCTCCAGCACCCGAGAAGTGTACCACAACCAGCCAACGCGACACTCCGAGACACTTCATGAGACATCAACGGGCATCGGCCGCGGCTTTTGTCAATAATTTCAGAATGGCACTCGTCTTGCGTTGATTGGGACCAGAACCCATCGCCCCACGGAGAATCCCATGAACAAGCCGCTGACCTCGACCCTCCTCACCGCCCTCGCCGCCCTCGTCGCCCTCGCAGGCTGTACCGCCGACACCGTTACCGGCCCCTCGGATGGACGGGCGGTCCTGCTCTCCCAAGCGACTCTGGACGACTGCGACGACGTGCGCGAAATCTGTCTGCAGACCTATCCCGTGCAGTGCTTCAGCTACTGCAACGACGAGCCCGAAACCTGCGAGCCCGTCGCTTGCCCGGCCATCTATCCGACGCCCCCCGAGTGTGAGAGCACATGTGTCGATCCAGGGCCTATCGACTGCACCACCGCGGTGGAGTTCACCGATGCCGAAGGCGAGGTGCTCGTTGGATGCGTCGAGCCGGGCGAGCCCGGAGACGACTGCGAGTATGCCTGCACCGCGAGCTACCCGAGCACCTGCTCCTGGACCTGCCCCGGCGACGGGGGTGACGGCGGCGGTGGCACCGTTGGACCGCCCTGCGCCGTCTTCCACGGCCCGGACGGCGAGGAGATCACCGAGTGCTACGAGCCAGGCGAACCCGGCGGCACGGACAGCGGCTGCCACGAAGTCTGCACCGCCAGCTTCCCCGCCCACTGCTATCTCTTCTGCCCTGACGATGGCGGATCGACCGACCCGGGCTGCGCAGTGAGCATCGACGAAGACGGCATCGAGACCGAATACTGCCCCGATGACTCCGGCTGCGTGTCATCGGTCGACGCCGAGGGCACCGAGACCGAGTATTGCCCTCCCGGCACCAGCGAGCCTGGCGACCCCGGCCCCGGAGGGTCGGAGCCCCCCGCCGATGCCGAACCCCAGCCTGCCCCCGCAAGTTGAAACCCGAGATTGGCTTCGCGGCGGCCCCCGAATGAATCGGGAGACCGCCGCGCGCTTCGTTTCGCTCACGAACTACATGGCACAAACGGACACGCTCGGAGACACGACATGACCGACCTCAGCACGACTTCATCCGTTTCGCCTCGCCTTTCCCACATGGCATCGCGCTTGCTGAATAGACTGGATATGATGACCACGATGCGAGACTTACTGCTGATGGGGGTGACCCTGACACTTCTCTTCGGGTGCAGCGTGGGCCCGCAGATCGACCCGGTGTTGGGGACGGACAACAACGTCGACGCTCAGAAGATCGAGCTTCACTCCATGGGCGCCTCAACCCAGATTCTCGGGCTGGCCGGCGCCACCACGACGGTGGATAGCCTCGTTGCCGAGAACCTCACCGCACCGAGCGGGAGCGTGACGGTGACGCCAGATGAAGACGGCGGCTTCTCGGTCCTGGTGCCGGGGCAACTCGAAGACATCTATCGGCTGACACCGTCGCGGGCGGGCATCGCGGGACGCCCCATCGAGATCACGGCGGACGCCGATGGCGGCGCGGCCATCGACCTGACCATGGCCGCCGCGACCGAAGGCGACGCGGGCAGCTCCGACGGGGGATAGGCGCAAGGGGTCCGGGCGCTCCGCCGACACTCCGTCGCGTTCGAGGCCGTGCGCAGCGGATGGGAGCTGCGAATCGATCCGCCGACTCTGCTCGGTCCGGGTCTTTTTGGTCGTTCTGGAGCTCGAGGGAAATTCCGGAGGCATGCTCCCCCGTCGTCGCAATGAGGTACCCTCCGCCGGCAATGCTGCGGCTAGACGAATTCGAGAGCGCTTTTCGGTCGGCGGACAAAGATCAATTCCGTCTGGCGCGCCCCGACGTGAAACGCATCCTCGTGGTCTCGGACCTCGAAGGCGAAGAGCAGGCGCGGTACCTCGCGGCCGTGCAGGAGTTCCTCGGCGTCCTCGCCCCCCCCGAGTGGCTGGTGCTCACCGGGGCCGAATACACCCGGGTCGATGAGCTCCTCGAAAAAGAAGAAGCCGCCGCCCCCGATCTCATCGTCGCCTACCGCAACCTCAAGAGTCAGGCCTGGCGCTGGCCCTTCAGCCTCGGCTCCTTCTTGAACGTGCTGACCCAGAAGGCCGAGACCCCGGTCCTCGTCGTCCCGAATCCCCACGAGTTCCCGGACCTCGCCTGGAAGGGCTCGGACACCGACAGCGTGATGGTCGTCGCCGACCATCTCACCGGCGACGACACCCTGGTCAACTGGGGCGTTCGCTTGACCCGCAACAGCGGCACCCTCTATCTGACCCACATCGAAGACGACCAGACCTTCGAGCGCTACATCCGCACCATCGGCAAGATCCCCAACCTCGACACCGAGGTCGCCCGGGAAGAGATCCTCGAGCAATTGCTCAAAGAGCCCCTCGACTTCATCGACACGTGCCGCAAGGGCATCGCGGAAGGCGACTTCGGATTTCAGGTCGAGTCCATCGTGCAGACGGGGCACCGAGTTTCGGACTACCAGGCCCTCACGGAAAAGTACGAAGTCGACGTCCTGATCTTCCGCAGCCAAGACGACGACCAGGTCGCGATGCACGGCACGGCCTACCCCCTCGCGGTCGAGCTCCGAAACCTTCCGCTCCTGCTCATCTAACGCTCACCGGCCGTCCCCCAGCCCACCCCAAATGCACGAACACGCCCCAGAGGTCTCCTTCGAGGTCACGTTGCTCTTCGCCGCCGTCCTGGTAGCGATGATCCTCGCCCTCGCCCTCGAAGAGAAAATCCACGCGAAGAAGTCCCTGATCACCGGCGTCTTTGCCGTGGTCTCCATGTTCCTCGGCGCCGTCTACGGCATCCTGCCCCTCGGGGCGGTCGAAAACGCCTTCGGCGAACGCATCGAGTTGCCGGTCTACATCCCGGCCGTCGACTGGGGCGTCATCGCCATCATCTTCGGGTCGAGCCTCTTCGTCGACGTGACCGCGCGCTCGGGGCTCTTCACCTGGATCGCGATCAAGCTCACCAAGGCGTCGGGCGGTGACCCCCTCAAGCTGCTCATCTACTACGGCTTGATGACCGTGCTCTTCTCGGCGGTCCTCAACAACGTGACCGCCATGATCATCGTCGGCTCACTCTCCGCGGTCTCCCTCGGCAAGCTCGAGCGGCGGCACCAGCTCCTCGGATTTCTGCTGGTCGAAGGGCTGCTCACCAACGTCGGCGGGCTCCTGACTCTGATCTCCTCGGTTCCGAACATCATTGTCGGCCAGGCCGCGGGCATCTCCTTCGTGCAGTTCTTCATCGTCGCGAGCCCCTACGTGGTCGTCGCGACGGCGGTGACCATCGCCCTCGGCGCCCGGCTCTTCGACATCCGGCGCCTCGGAACGGAGAACGAAAAGAAGGAGGCCCTCGAGCTCGTCTCGGGCTTCGACGAAAACGACGGCATCGAGAGCCGGGGGTTCTTCTATTTCGCGGCGGCGATGACCGCGGCCTTCATCGCCGCCATCGCGACGACCTCGGTACTGCCCTATGTATCCGACCTGGGCATGGGGTTCGTCGCCATCGCCTTCGGCGTCGCGATGCTCATTCGCTACAAGAGCAAGGTCGACACCTTCTACAAGGCCCTCGACTGGGACCTACTCTTCTTCTTCATCTTCCTCTTCGAGGTCATCAACGTGATGGAGCACGCCGAAGTCCTCGGGCTGATCGGCGACGGCCTCGTGCTGCTGGTAGACCTCGGCCCCAAGACCGGCCAAGGCGCGGTCTTGGTCGCAGCGGCCGGCTTCAGCGCGGTGACCGACAACATCCCCCTGGCGGCCATGCTCTCGAAAATCCTCACCGGCCTCGGCACCCCGGGGGATTCGGGCCTCTGGTGGTCCGTGATCTTCGGGGCCAACCTCGGGGGCAACCTCACGCCCATCGGGTCCGCCTCGACCGTGGTCGCCGTGACGCTGATGCACAAGTACGACGTCCCCCTGAGCTTCATGCGCTTCGTACGACTGGCCTTTCCCTACGCCGTCATCCAGTTGGTCCTCGCCGTGATCTACGTGCTGCTCACCCAGTCGTAGGCCAGCGCCACGGGCCCCGCGCCCCGACCGTCAGGGGTTGATCACGTCCCCGAGCGACATGTCGAGCTGGAGGCGCTTGGCCTGCGAAGCCCGGAAGGCCCTGCGCAGGCCTGCCCGAGCGGCCTGGTGTACCGGGGCGTCGGCGTGATGACCGAGAGCTGTGCGGTAGTCACGGAGCGCGCCGGGGCGATCGCCAAGCATGTCCCGGGCTCGTCCGCGGAAGAGATGAAAACCGGCGACGCGCTCGGGGTCGGGGTGACCGAGGTCGATGGCGTGGGTGAACGCCTCGGCGGCGGCCGCTGCATCCCCAGAGACGAGGTCCATGAAACCCGCGACGAAGCGATAGACCGGTTGTTCGGGAGCGAGGGCCACAGCCTCGGCCGCATGCACACGACCTCCGGGAAGGTCATCGTCCTCGAGGTACGCAACGTAGGCCCGGCGGTACCGCTCGAATGCCTCTCGCTCCCCTTCGTCAGCCCGGGACCCGACGGTGAGGGTGCCGAGCGCTGGGGCGTGATCGCGCTCGTGCAGATTGAAAGGCTCGAACGTCCCGTGGCTCGTCGGCGCATCGCCGGTGCCCACCCACACGTCCCCGGTCTCGGGCCGGAAGACGACCGACCCGGTGGTCATCACCATCGCGATCGAGTTGTGCACACGGCACTCCGTGTCCCCCGTGTCACCGAGGATCGAAGCCATGCCCTGAGCGTCGAGTTCACCATCGCTGTCGGCCAGCAATTGGTGCACGCGTCGGTGGCGGCCCTGGTTGTGGCGCCAGAACGAGCCGTAGAGGTTCTGCTCGGTCGCTCCGAGTTCGGGGTCGAGGTAGACGTTGGCGTAGCCGAAGGTCGAGTCGTCGAGACTGCTCCGGTGGGCGACGCGCCGATCCGGGTTCTCCTCGAAGCAAAGCACCTCACGGCTCTTGCCGTCGGTCACCAGGTAGGTCCAGCAACCGATGGGCCGATGGGCGCTGAGGATGGCTTCGGCGTCGTCGAGGCTCTCGGCCTCGCGCATCACCACATCGCCGAGGACACCGATGGGCGTGCCCCCGAGCCTCGTCGCGTCGGTGAACATGTGCTGGTGGACGGTGAGGGTGATGCCCGCGTCGTTCATGGCGGTGATGCCGCCCATGGTCACCCCGGCGGCGGCGACCGAGACGTAGGCGTGGCCCTCGTCTGGCTCGTGGAAGATGACCGTCTTGGTCGCGGGCCAGATGCCGACCCCGTGGTAGTCGAAGTTGCGAGCGTGCAGCAGCATGCCGTCCCGGGTGGCGTCCCCCCAGGCGACGGCGCTGGTGCATCCGAGGCCGAGGGATAGACGGTGCGCAACCGCCGGACCGCGCCCCGACATGGTCATCGCCCGGGCCGCGATCCAAAGAAGCGAGTCGGGCATGACGCAGCCGTCCATGAGGTCTGCATAGGCAAGACCCGCCCCGTCGGCGAGGCCCCGGATCGTATCGAGGGCAAACTCCGGCATGGCGTGGCCCACGCGTCGCCCGAGGGTTTGACGGATGACCGGAAAGACCAGCGCCGCCGCCGGCCCGAGGCGCGTGCCCTTCTTCACGATCTGCTCGATGTACGTTCGGTAGTAGGGGATCGGACCACGGGCGATCTCCTCGGCGAGCAAGGCCCCGTGCTGGTAGCCCATGTCGTATGAGCTGCCCTTCACGCGCAATACGCGGATGTCGCCCACCCGAGTCAGACTGCCGGCGCCGCTCCGCCGTTCGGGGCGGGCCGATGTGCCGGTGCGCGGTGTGCGCGCGTCATGGTCTTCATGGGGCTGCATCATGGCGGGTCCTCCGTAGCGTCCGTTGCGTCTGTCATCTCTGGTGCGATCGACGAAAGGGGCGCACCTCCCCGGAGAGCCGCGGCGGCCATCATCCGCGGCGCGGCCCACTGGTGGTACGCGTCCACTAGGGCTCCGAGTTCGGTGCCGCGGCGCTCCTCGATCATGCCTACGAGCATGCGCAGCGCCTCGACGTGGGGCGCACCGATCGGGCGCGCGACCCGGAAGACCTCGCGGAGCTGCCGAGAGACCCGCTGGTTCCAATGGACCAACATCTCGTAGACACGGTTGTGGCTGGCCCGAGCGATGAGCAGCACGAAGCGGTCTACCTCAGCGTCATAGAGGTCCGGGTCCGAGAGCGCCGCCGCGATCGCGTCGACCGAGGCATGGAGGGCCGCCGTGTCTTCGGTGGTGCGGCG
>Ga0164313_10004316_pt1 | contig 12668 bp, 10 predicted proteins | sample GuaBasSedimGuay4_FD_113735 | JGI IMG/M metagenome (GOLD analysis project Ga0164313, IMG submission 113735) | Subseafloor sediment microbial communities from Guaymas Basin, Gulf of California, Mexico - Guay4, Core 4569-4, 0-3 cm | ecosystem: Environmental > Aquatic > Marine > Hydrothermal vents... | reverse complement strand
CGCTGCCGCTCACGGACGATGACTGGAATCGCAGCCACGGCCCCGACGAGCGCGTCCCGATCGAAGCCCTCACCTGGGGCGCCGAGGCCATCTACAGGATCCTGGTGGGGTTCGACCGCTGACACCTGCCTCAGGCTCGCCCGGCTGGCGGAGCCTCTCGAGCATATGAGTCACGCACGGTCCCCCACGGTCAGTCCATGGAGATCTGTCGCTTGAGCGCGCGGCGCGACAGGGCCGCCTGGCCCACGCGCTTGATGCCCAGCACGAAGGCGGCGGTGCGCATGTCGATCTGCTTCTCCTGGGCAATGGTCGCCACGTCGGCGTAGGCCCGCACCATGGTCTTCTCCAGCTCGGTGACGACCCGGACGAGCTCCCAGCGGAACTGCTGGATGTTCTGGGCCCACTCGAAGTAGCTGACGGTCACGCCGCCGGCGTTGGCCAGAATGTCGGGCACCACCAACACGCCGCGCTTGTGCAGGACGGCGCTGGCCTCGGGCGTCGTGGGCGCGTTGGCACCCTCCACGATGAGCGAGGCCTTCACGTCGCCCACGTTGTCCGCATGGATGGAGTCCTCGAGGGCGGCCGGCACGAGCACGTCGCAGTCCCAGGCCATGATGCCCTGTCCGTCAAAAGCGTCGCCGCCCGGGAAGCCCGCCACCGTGCGATGCTCTGCCACCCAGGCCACCAGCGCGGTCACGTCCAGCCCATCGGCCTTGCTCACGCCGCCACCGTGATCGGCCACGGCCACGATGGTCGCACCCTGCTCGGCCATCAGCCGCGCGGCGTGGCTGCCCACGTTGCCGAAGCCCTGCAGCGCCACGGTCACGTCCGACAGCGCGCGCCCCATGCTCGTCAGGGCCTCACGCGCCGTGTACATGACGCCGCGCCCCGTGGCCTCGTCACGCCCCAAGCTGCCAAACAGGTGCACCGGCTTGCCCGTCACCACGCCCGGCGAGAAGCCCTCGTGGCGCGAGTACTGGTCCATGATCCAGGCCATGACCTCACCGTTGGTGTTCACGTCCGGCGCCGGGATGTCGAGCGTGGGCCCGATGACCTCCTTCATCTGATCGACGAAGGCGCGCGTCAGGGCGTCCAGTTCGGTGCGGCTGAGGTCGGCCGGGTCGCAGTCAATGCCGCCCTTGGCGCCGCCGAAGGGCACGTCCACCACGGCCGTCTTCCAGGTCATGAGGTTGGCCAGGGCCGCGGCGTGGTCCTCGTCCATGCTGGGGTGATAGCGGAGCCCGCCCTTGAAGGGTCCGCGCGCGTCGTTGTGCTGCACCCTGAAGCCCTGGTGGTGCAGCAGGCGGCCATCGTCACCCTCGACCACCAGCTCGACCTTCACCACCCGCTTGGGCGTCACCAGGATCTCGCGCACGTCGTCCGACAGACCCAACACGGAGGCGGCGTCGTGGAAGTAACGGTGGCAGGCTTCAAGCATGACGGGATCCCAGAGAAGAGGAAGAAGGCGGGGGCAGCCGGCAGGATAGACAATCGGCCGGTCTCACGGGGCTCCAGCGCGCACACATCAGCGCGCACACATCAGCGCGCCCGCATCCAGTACCCGCGGCAGCCCGAGTGCAGCCCGAGTGCAGCCCGATCTGAACACGATCTTCATGTTTGGAGAGGCCCGGCCTCACACGAAGCTGATGAGCTACCGCCGTTGGAGTCGGGTCGGGCAGAACCCGCCCCTGCGACGACCGGCAGCGTCCCGAACGACCGGGCATGGCGTTGAACCCAACAGATCAGTAGCTTCCCCCCCATAGCGGCTGGATCAGCGGGAGGGCCCCGGACGCCCCCCCACCGCTCCGTCGTAGGCGCTGGCTTCGAGCCACGCTGAAGGAGACGATCAGACCATGAAGGCGATCACCACCTCCACCCTGGCAGTCCTCCTGCTCGGGGCACTGACCGCGGGCTCGGCCGCCCAGGAAACGCCTCCCTCCACCCCGGGCTCCACGGCCGACCCGATCGCCGCGGAGGAGGTCTCCGACGGCGACATGGCCCTCGCGGACCTGCTGCTCAAGAAGGGCCTGATCAGCCAGGAGGAGTGGCAGGGGATCCGCGACAAGATCGAACAGCGACAGGCCCAGACCGTCGAACGCACCCTGCAACGCACGCTCCAGCGCCTGGCGCAGGAGCCGCCGCCCACGTCCTGGAGCGACGGGCGCTTTGACGTCACCGCGGGCTACAGCGGACTCAAGATCACCTCTCCCGACAAGGACTTCTCGTTCAACTTCGGCGGTCGACTGCTGCTGGACGCGGCCGGCTTCAAGGAGGGCAAGTCGGACCTCGGCAACGGCACCGAGGTGCGCCGCATGCGCATGAAGATGGACGGCACCATCGACCGCGTCTGGGGCTACAAGATGGAGGTGAACTACGGCGCCGGCGGCGGCTCCGACATCACCGACGCCTGGGTCAAGTACGGCGGCTGGGAGAGCTCGGATGTGCTCGTGGGCCACCAGAAGGTGACCTTCAGCCAGCAGAACCTCACCAGCTCCAACTGGCAGCTCTTCCAGGAGCGCTCGCTGCCGCACGCGTTCATCGACAGCGGCGCCTTGGGCAGCCGCCGTCTGGGCGTGGCCGGATCCAGCTGGGGCGACCAGTACTACGCCTCGGCCGGTCTCTTCGGCGAGGGCCTGGACGACGACGGCAAGAACAACGAGGACTGGGGCGCGTCCGCGCGCGTGGTGGTGGCGCCCATCAGGAACGAGGATCAGGTGCTGGCCGTGGGCGCCAGCGTCTACGTGCGCGACCTCTCCTCCAACAGCAACCTGCGCTTCTCGAGCCGGCCGGAGTCGCACATCGCCGGCACCAAGCTGGTGGACACCGGCATCATCACGGGCGCCGACGAGGTCACCATGGCCGACGCCGAGCTGACCATGATCAACGGGCGCTTCCACGCCGAGGCCGAGTACTTCGATGTGAGCGTCGGTCGAAGCGGCGGCATGAGCTCGGCCAAGTTCGACGGCTACTACGCCCAGGCCGGCTGGTTCCTCACCGATGACACCCGCGCCTTCAGCATGAAGGGCGCCAAGTTCGGGCGCGTCAAGCCCAAGGGCGAGAACGGCGCCTGGGAGCTCGCGGCGCGCATCAGCTCCATCGACCTCTCCCACCGCGACATCCGCGGCGGGCGCGAGGACAACATGACCTTCGGCCTGAACTGGTGGATCAACCCGTCCATGGCCATGCGCTTCAACTACGTGTACATCCACGCGCGCGAGACCGCCGAGAAGCTGGCGCTGGCCAGCAGCAGCGAGCACGCGGGCGCGTTCCAGGTGCGACTGCAGGTCGTCTTCTAGGAGTTGCCCGGTCAGCGAGCGCGAGAACCCGACCCCGCTGCAGCTCTCGGCGTCCAGCACGGCGCAGCTGCTGGGCATGACGGGCGTCAACATCGCCATCGTCTACGGCACCAGCGTGGTGGCCGCGCGGACCTTGGGCCTGGATCGCTTCGGCGACTACGCCGTGGCCCTGGCGTCGGTGGCCCTGCTCTCCACCCTGGCCGAGTTGGGCACGGGCAAGTACGCCATGCGCGCCGTGCCGGCCTACGTGGAGGCAGCGGCCTTCGGGCTGGCCCGGGGCTACCGGCGTTTCGCCACCCGCACCGTGCTGGCGAGCAGCGTCGCGCTCGCGCTGCTGGCTTGGGGCCTGGAGTGGCGTGCGCCCGGGGACGCGCGCGCCCTGCAGATGGCGCTGCTGTTCCTGCCCGTCATGGCGCTGGTGGGCTACGGCGCGGAGGCGGTCCAGGCCAACCACGCGACCCTGCGCTCCGCCGTGATCACGCGGCTAGTGGTGCCGGGCGTCAGCCTCGCGGCGTTGCTCGCTTGGCTGGCACAACGCGACGAGCTCGACCCCGTGACAGCCGTGGCGTTCCACGGCCTCGGCTGGCTGGTCGGGCTGCTGCTCACCTGGCGCTTCCTCGCGAGCTCGACGCCCGACGCGGTGCGCGAGGCCACGCCGGAGCTGCGCTCGCGCGAGTGGCTACTGCGCTCGCTCCCGTTCCTTGGTTTTGCCCTGCTGCTGACGGCCCTGACGCGCTCCAGCCTGATCGTGCTGGAGTACGCCGCGAGCGCACACGAAGCCTCGGTCTTCGCGGCGGCGCTCGAGACGGGCACCATCCTGGCCCTGGTGGGCAAGGCCACGGACAAGATGTTCCTGCCCTCGATCTCGCTGCTGATCGAACGCCGCGACGTCACGCGCATGCTGCACGAGCGCCGGCGCCGCCTTCGCTGGGTCGGCAGCCTCTGCCTCGCGCACCTGATCGTCATGGCCTTGGCCGGACGCTGGCTGCTGTCGCTCTTCGGTCCGGGCTTCGAGGACGGCTATGTGCCGCTGCTGATCGTGTCAGGCGGGACCGCGGTATGGACCTTCTTCTCGCTCAGCCCCAGCTACCTGAAGTACGTCATGAAGCAGCGCTTCGTGCTGCTGGCCACGGGCGTCGCCGCCCTCTCGAGCGCGGCGCTGACCTGGGCACTGGGCGCCCGCTGGGGCAGCCTGGGCGCGGCCATCGCCTTCACAGGCCCCGTCGCCGCGCTGTACCTTGTCTTCGCGGCGGTCGCTTGGCGCGACAAGGGCCGCTTCCTCGAACACGAGACCCACTGACGGAGCGATCGCCATGGCCTGGGCCGAGACCACACGCGACGTACAGGCCCCCATCGAGCGGGTCTTCGACGCCGTGGCGCACATCGAGAGCTTCCAGCAGATCGTGCCCGAGATCACGCAGGTCGAGTTCCTGAGCGAGCAGCGCCGCGGCCTGGGCGCGCGCTTCAGGGAGACGCGCGTCATGGGCGGCCGCGAAGCCAGCACGGAGCTCAAGGTCACGGAGTACGTCGAGAACGAGCGCATCCGCCTGGAGGCAGACGCGGGCGGCACGATCTGGGACACGACCTTCAGCACCACTCCCGGCCCGGACGGGAGCGTCACCCTCACCATGGTCATGGAGGCAAACGCCTACAAGCTGTCGGCCAAGCTGATGCTGCCCGCCATCAAGGGCATGATCCACAAGGCCATCATGAAGGACATGGACGCGGTGAAAGCCCACTGCGAAGCCGGCACAGGCTGAGGAGCGCAGCGGCGTACTGGCCACGCGCGCGCGCGGTCACCGACGCAGCTCCTCGAGCACGTCGGCGGCGTGCTGCTCGGCCGCAGGGAAGGCGTGACTGCCCACTCGTTCCACCGCATCGAGCCGCGCACGCTGCGCGTCCGTGCGCGCCAGTCGGCGCCCCTCGATGAGCATGCCCCGCAAGTGCGCGTCGCGGTCGAGGTAGAGCTGGGCGTGCAGCGGCGTATGGCAGCCTGCGCAGGCCTGCGCGAAGTCGCTTGAGTCCTGGGAGGGCGCGCTGGTGTCGTGGCAATCGCGGCAGCTCAGCAGCCCGGCGTGCGGGCCGGGCGTCCAGGACGCGAGCACTCCAGCCACCACGACCTGGCCGCGCAGGTAACCATCCACATCGACGTGACAGCTCACGCAGTCGCTGCCCAGGGGGCGGTACACCTGGCTCTCGTGGCAGGCAGCGCAGGCCACGGCCTGGTGGGTCGCGTCCAGCTGGAACCCGGCCTGGGTGTCATGATCGAAGTGCAGCTCGGAGCCACCCCAGCCCCCCGTGGCGTGGCAACGGGTGCAGTCCTGGCTCGAGACGCCGTCGGCGTGCGGGCTCTCATGGCAGTCGCTGCAGCGCTCGTGCGCCAGCCCGATGTAGTTCATGCGCGCAGCCGCTGCGGGCGTTGAGGGCGCGGCGGGCGAGCCCAGCGCATCCAGCGAATCGGACTGACCGAACACCCCCGCCGCCCGGGCTGCCGCTCGCGTTCCGGGCAGGGCCGGTGCCGCCGCGCGGTGGCACTCAGCGCAATCCAGCGAGGTGTGCGCCCCGGTCAGGGCAAACAGCGCCTGGTCGTGCCTGAAGGCCTCCTGATCCAGGAGGATGAGCGCCTCCTGATGGTCGGCGTGGCAGCCCTCGCAGCTGCCGCGCAGGTTGACCCCGTGGTACCCCGAGCGCTGCTCGAGCCGCTCGGCCACATCCTCGTGGCACACCAGGCACTTGTCGCCCTGCACGTTCGAGGTCAACCCGTGGCAGGCATCGCAGCTGGCCAGCTCCGGCACGCCACGGTGATGTGGTGCCAAGTCAGCCGGCATCACGAGCTGGAAGGGGTCGGCCAGCACGCGGCGAGCCACGTCCTCCACCAGGCGTTCGGCCAACACAAGGTCATGAGTCAGGCTCGTCTCCGGACGCACCGCCCAGTGCCAGACCACCACGGCCGAAGCGAGCAGCGACAGCACAATGACGAGACCCAACAGGCGCATCAGTCGGCGCGCTCCTCATCGAGTGGGTAGGCCTTGGGGTAGTGCTCGGAGGCCCAACGTGCGTCGACGCGCCCGGTGAACACACCGGACAGCCCCTTGCGTGTGCTGCGGTTGACGAGCGCCAGGTGCAGGTGCCCCAGCACGAGCGGGACCGACACGGCGAACAGCGCTACGTGCAAGACCCAGGGCAGCAGCGCCGCGGGCCGCAGCCAGATGGCGACGCCCGTGGCCAGGAACGCCGGCTGCAACACCATCTGCGCCAACAGGCTGATCTTCTGCCCCGAGTTGAACTTGTCGGCCGAGGGCACATGCACCGACGGGATGAAGTTGTGGATCGGAAACAGCGCCAGCCAGCGCAGATCGTCCAGGCCCCAGCTCAGCGCCATGCGCGCGTTGTCCAGCAGCACCTTGCGATCGCCGAACGCAAACGTCAGAAGGATCAGCGAGGGCATGCTCACGCCGGCCGTCTTGTGCACCAGCTCCAGCGTCTCTGCGGCCAGCATGGTGTGGTCGCTGGCGCGCTGCAGCAGGATGATGCCGCCGGTGACCAGCAACACCAGGAAGGGCAAGGCCTGCACCCAGTGGTACACGAGCTCGGTGGGTGTGAAGCGCAGCACGGTGGCGGGTCGGGGCTGGAGCTGGAGGCGTCCGGCGCGCGGGTTGGGCGCCAGGCGGGTTCCGCGCGCGAGGGGCTCGACGTTTGAGGCCTTCATGGCAGCTCCCATTGGCGGGTCAGGACGACGATCGGTTCGCTGTTGGCAGCGACGGAGGAGACCACCAGGCGCAGGGCCCAGGCGGCTGAGGGCAAGCGCACGGACAGCGCGCGGCGCTCGTCTGGCTGCAGCGACTGCCCGAGCGCACGCCGCAGCTGTTGGTCGCTGCGCGAGAGCACCACGCCCTGCTGGTCCAGGGCCTCGAAGCCCAGGTCAAGCAGACGCACGCCGAAGTCGCCGGTGGGGACAAGGTGCGGCACGCGGTTGATCAGCAGCAGCTCGCAGCGCACGCCGTCGGGGCCTCGGCTGCTGTCCACCAGCTCACCCGCCAAGCCCTCGCTGAAGACCTCCTCGGTGCCGATGTGGAACAGGTGCTTGCGCCCCTCGTACGGCTCCTCGAACGAGACCAGCATGTTGGACATGAGCCCGGTGCCCTGGGTCAGGGTGCGCGTCACAGGCGGCATGTGGCACGCCTGACATGTGGGCTTGCTCTCCCCCGGCGCCGCGCGCCACTCCTGCATGGTGCCCACGTGGCAGCTGCCGCACAGGTCCGAGCTGAGGTAGGTGCGCGAGGTGCGCCGCACGGGGTGCGGGTCCATCAGCGCGCTCGGCCGCGCCGGTCCCAGCATCACGTCGCCGTCGAAGTGGCACGACACGCAGGTCACGCCCTCTTCGCGATGGGTCTCGCGAAGCGTCGGTGGGCCCTCGCCAAAGACGGACGCGGGTGCGTGGCAGCCGAGGCACTGCTCGAAGCGGTAGTCGCTGGTGGCCTCCACGAAGGGCGGACTCGACCAGCTGCGGGCGTGGGCCGACGACATGAACTCCTCGTAGATGGCCACGTGGCAGCCTCCGCAAGCGAGCGCCGTGGGCGCCACGCTCTCCACCCGGGTGAGCTCCTCGAAGGGGCTCATGAGGCAGCCCACCAGGGCCAGCACGGGCAACAGCGGCAGCGCGCGGCGCAGGTGCGGCCGCATCGGGAGCAGGCGGCGTGCGCGGCGCAGCTGGCGCCGGCAGCGCGAACCCCAGCCGCGGCGGTGTGCACGCCCCAGCCAGCGACGACGCGCGCGGCGATCAGAGCAGACGTTGGGTCGCATCTTCCATGGCCTGTGCGGTGTGAGCGATCGCCGGCTCATCGACGGCGATGGCCGACTCGGCGTAGCTGTCGCAGTGGCGGCATGAGCCACAGCCGCGCTGGCAGTCGGGCCGCTTGTTCACGAAGAACTCCAGGAAGCCGTCGAATGCGTCGGCGTCCACGCGGATCGGGAACGGCGGCGGGTCGTCGCGGCCAGCCGTGCGCCAGACCGCCTTCCACTGGGCCTCCCAGATCAGAGCCATGAGGTCGCCGTGGTAGTCGCGCGACAGGTACGCCTCCGCCACGCTCAGCAACCACTCGGACGAGCGCCCGCGACCGGCTAGCTTGAGTGTCGTCACCCCCGCCTGCTCGTAGTGGTGCACGTCCTGCGGGCGACACCAGCTGCCCTTCACGAACTCGACCACACGCGAGAGCTTGTCGTGGTTGCAGCGCAGCAGCGAGAAGCCCTGGAAGATGGCGTCTTCGGTGGCCGCCGAGCCGTGCGACACGCTGTTGTAGCAGTAAGTCTCGTAGGGGCAGTTGAGCAGGCAGGGGTGGTTGCAGAGGGCCTCGAGCTCCAGCTCGGGCAGCTCGCGTTGCAGGCGCTTCAGGAAGCGGAAGTCGCGGATGGTGTCGGGGTCCAGGATCAGCCGATGGGCGCCGCGGTCGCGGTAATGCGCCGCCTCCTTGGTCGACTTGCAGAAGGCCACCGACGACACATGAATGCGCAGCTCGGGCACGTGCTTGGCGCACAGATCGATCAGGTACGGGCTGGCCACCACGATGGCGTGGCTGCCCAGGTCGCGGGCGCGCAGGAGCTCGTCAAGCATGCGTTGGCGGCCGGCGGGATCGAACTCGCGGTTGGCCGTGCAGCTCGTGTTGAACAGCGTGGTGAACTGAAAGCCGCGCCCAACGGCGTCGCTCACATGGCGGGCATAGCTGGCCTCGTCCACATCCGGCAGGCTGCGCTGGGGCCGCCCGGTGCCGGTGAACGTCAGCGGCATGGACCCGTACAGCTCGCGCACCTGCAGGTCGTTGTGCGCGTAGCGCGCGTTGAGCTCGACCAGCGCGTCAAGGAACGCCTCGCTGAACGGCGTCGGCATGGCGATCTGCGTCATGCTTGCTCCAGTGAGCTGGCCTGGGCCGCGTCCGCGTCGGCCGCCGACAGCTGGTTCAGGAAGCCGTCGAGCAGCGCGTCGAGCTCGCGCTCACGTCCCAGCAGGAAGTGGTCCGCCTGATCCAGCACGGCGATGCGCAGCGCCGGGAAGCGAGCCCGCAACTCGGCCACCGGCGGCGCCGGCGTGAGTTCATCCTTGCCGGCCAGCACCAGCAGCGTGGGCGCGCGGCGAGCCTGCAAGGCGGCCAGGTCAGCGCGACCGAAGGGCGGCGCCACCAAGACCAGGGCGGCCTCTGGCGCGCACTCCCCCGCCAGCGCCAGGGCCGTGACCGCGCCGAAGCTGTAGCCCGCCAGCAGCCCCACGGGGAACAGCTCTCCCGCCCGCCGCAGCGCCTCCCGGCCGTCGCTGATCACAGCCTCCAGGGAGCCCTCCTGCTCGACCTCGCGCCAGTACTCGTAGCGGTTGCGCCCGGGCTCGACATCCAGGCTCGCGCCCACCCCACGGTAATTGAAGCGCAGCACGGGCCAGTCGCGATCGGTCAGCACGGCCTGCAGCGCGAGCACCACGTTGTTGTCCATGTCGCCACCCAGAAAGGGCTGCGGGCCGAACAGCACAGCGCCCGCGGGGCCAGGCGAGGCGGGATGCGCCACGGCCAGCTCGAGCGTCTGGTCCGAGCGACGGGGAGGCTGGCGGATCTCGTTCACACAGGTCTTCATGTCAGTACAGTCCCGTCTTCATCTGTTCGCGGAGCACCGGGCGCGGGTCGGCCAGACCGTAAGGCGCCAAGCCAAGGGCCAGAGCGTGCTCGTCGGCGCGCACCCAGGCGGCCTCGTCGCGCTCCACGAAGTTGGGCAGCAGGAACGATTCGTCGAGTCGGCTCAGGACCACGCGTCCGCGTTCGCCGGGGAGCACCGGGCGCTCGAGATCGGGCTCGAGCTGCAGCGCAGCGTCTCGCCGCGACTCGTCGCCTTGCAGCGCCACGACACTCAGGTGCAGCCGGCCTGGCAGTGGAAAGTACTCGAGCGCGATATCGGGTCCCGGCGCGCGCGCGGGCATCAGCAGCCCGAACAGTGAGTTGCCGTAGCCTGGCAACACCAACGCCCGCGGGAAGGCCTCGCCGATGGCAGCGAGGTCGTCCGGCCCCAGGGCCATGCCGCCGAGGTGGATGCCGAGCACGGCCTCTCGCGCGGACGGCGTCAGCGCCTGGCCCAGGGCCAGCGCCAGCGGCGGTGTGATGAACAGCACCCCCACCTGCTCGCGCCCGAGCAGCTCCAGCGCCTGATCGAGCACATGCTCCAGGTACAGGCGCGCGCCCAACGAACCGGGGGTCTGCGCCCGAGCCCAGCGCGGATCGAGGTCCACGGCGAACGGCTCCAGCGAGCCATGCAAGCGAGCCAACAGGCGCGCGGACTGGGCGATGACGTGGGGTCCCGACGGCCCCATGAAGAGCCAGCCCTTGTCGCGCGGGAAGCCCAGCGCGGCGCTCACGGCGCTGAACGGCCGACCGAAGGCCTCGCTGAATTCGGTGGGCGTGAACACCACGCGCGTGGGTCGGCCGGCGGTTCCGCCACTCTCCGCCAGCACGAGCTCGCTGCGCTGCGCCCAGAGGCGGCGCGGCACAAAGTCCTGCAGCGGTCGGCGCCGCAGCTCGGCCTGGGGGAAGGGGCCCAGGCGCGGCAGGTCCGCGACGCCTCGCAGCTCCCGTTGCAGGTCGAAGCCGAGCTGCCGCTGGCGTTCGAGCCAGAAGGGCGAGCCCTCGCACGCATGCAGGTGCGCGGCCAAGGCGCGCCGCAGGTGCTCATCGGCCAGGGCCAGCGAACGCCGCACGGCGCGCTCGCGGATGGCGTCCAGCGACGGACGCGCGGCCAGGCGCGGGGCCTGCTCGCTGGACAGGCGGGCGGGCGGGTCCATGTTCGAGCTCATGCGCGCCTCGCGATCAAGGCCGGCAGCAGCACCAGATCGCACACCAGCGCGTAGACTGCGGTGAGCGCGATCAGCAGCCCGAACCAGGCCGTAGGTCGGAACGACGACAGGGCAAAGGCCGAGCAGCCGACGGCCGCGACGCAGGAGCTGGCGATGACCGGTCGCGCCGTCGCGGCCACCGCGTCCGCCAGGCTGCGCGACGCGGGTGCGCGCCCGCCCGAGCGACGGGCCAGGCGCGACAGGATGTGCACCGTGTCGTCCACCACCAGGCCGTAGGCGATACCCGCCACCGTGACCGTGGCCACGTTCAGCGGGATGCCGCAGAAGCCCATGCTGCCCAGGGTCATGAGTACGGGCAGCAGGTTGGGAACCAGGCTCAGCAGGGCCAGGCGCAGGGAGCGGAAGGCCAGGGCCAGCACCAGCGTCACGGCCAGCAGGGACACACCAAACGTCTGCACCTGAGTCACCAGCAGCAGCGCCTGCACGCGCACCAGCAAGGCCACCGCGCCGGTGAGCGAGGCCGTGAGCCCGTCGGGCAGGCGCGCGGAGACCTCGTCGCGCACGCGCTCGGCCAGGCGCGCGCTGTCCTCGATGGCGGTGGTTCGGGTCGCCACGGTCCAGCGCAGATCGAAGCGGCTGCCCTCGACCTGCAGCCGATCGCCGCCGGACGCCGCCAGCTCGCCCGAGTCATAGAGCCCCCGCAGCAGCGGCACCAGCGCCGCGCTGGGCAGCGCCGACAGACCGGCGGCGGAGCCGAACAGGCCGAACACGCCGGTCACGGCGGGCAGCTCAGCGATCGCGGCCAGCGCGCCCCGCAGACTCTCCACAGCCTCTGTCGTCAGCACCTGATCGGCCTCGCCTGAAACCCAGACCTCGAGCGGCGTGAGACCGGTGAGCGTGCCCTCGATGCGCGCGGTGGCCTGGCGCAAGGGGTGATCATCAGGAAAGTAGCTCAGCACGTCCGAGGCCATCACCAGGCGCGACAGCCCGAGCCCCGCCAGCACGGCCACGACGGCGGCGGCGGCCAACACCGTGGAGCGCCGTCGCAGCACCGCGCCCACCAGTCGAGTCGCGCCGGCGGGCGCCCCCCGGCGCGGGCCCAGGCCGCGGCGACGCAACAGGGCCAGGGCCGGCAACAGGGTGTAGACCAGCCCGAAGTTGACCAGCACACCGAAGGCGCCGAAGGCCCCCAGCTGCTGCACCGGCGGCAGCTCGGCGAGGGTCAGGGCACCCAGGCCCGCGGCGGTGGTCAGCGCCGTCACGGTGGAGGGGCGCAGGGTCTCGGCCACGGCACGGCGCCAGCGCGTCGGCTCGTCAGGCGCTGCGCTCGCGCGAGCGGCGCAGACCAGGTGCAACGCGTAGGCCATGCCCAGCACCAGCAGCAGGGCCGGCAGCGGCGCCAGCACCATGTTGAGCGCGTGCCCCGTCAGCGCCAGCAGTCCCAGGGTCCAGACCGTCGCGATGCTCGACACCAGCACGATCGACACGACCAAGCCGGCATCGCGCAGCGCCAACCACAGCATCAGCAGCATCAGCGCCGCCACCAGTGG
>Ga0164313_10004315_pt1 | contig 12668 bp, 10 predicted proteins | sample GuaBasSedimGuay4_FD_113735 | JGI IMG/M metagenome (GOLD analysis project Ga0164313, IMG submission 113735) | Subseafloor sediment microbial communities from Guaymas Basin, Gulf of California, Mexico - Guay4, Core 4569-4, 0-3 cm | ecosystem: Environmental > Aquatic > Marine > Hydrothermal vents... | reverse complement strand
AGTGCTGATGATGATAAAAAAGAGCAAATAAAAAAAGAAATACAAAAACAAAACAAGCGAAAACAAAACTATAAGCAAATAGAACAGCAACTCAAGGAATCGGGAGAAAAGCAAGTATCAATTTCAGATCCTGAGAGTCGAAATATCATGATTAGAAATAACATCTGCGAGGTAGCCTATTCTGTGCAAACAACGGTAGATGCAAAAAATAATATTCCTTTTGATTACAAAGTAACCAACACCAACGACAGTAAAGCCATGGGCGATATGCTTAAACGGGCTGTTGATATTCTTGGCAATAATAATTTCACAGCACTTTATGATAAAGGGTATTACGATGGAGCAGAGTTCAAAACAGCTTATAATCTTGGTGTTACTGCACTTGTAGCCGTACGTGGTTTAGCAAGTTCATCAAGAGCACCAGATTTGAAATACAATGTAAAACACTTTGTATATGATAAACAAAACGATGAATATATTGGCCCTCAAGGTTATCTGCTAAAGACTTCAGGAGTTTGGTATCAAAACAAAAATGCTAAATTCAAACAATACAAAACCAAATCTTGCTTAAACTGTAAAGTCAGAAAAAGGTGCACAAAATCTAAGACTGGAAAGCTAATTTCTCGTACAGAACATAGTTGGTTACTCGAAAGAAATCAAAGATTGGCAAATGAAAACAAAACTTTATATAAGCAAAGAAAAGCGATTGTAGAGCACCCCTATGGTACAATTAAACGACAATGGGGATTTCCACTAAAAAAGGAATGCATAGAGCAAGTGCAGATGTAGGATTAATGTTTACAGCTTACAATTTTAGAAGGCTAATCAATATACTGGGTCAGGAAAACCTGAAGAAGTACTTCAGCGTACTTGTTTTCTGTTTTTCATCGCTGATAGGTCAACTAAAAACTGTTTTAAGACCATATAAAGCCATCGGAATTTTTAGAAAATATAACCGGTCATTTATAGTAGTGCCGGTAAATAGGCTTAAATTTACGTGGATTACAATATCAAACGGAGGTTTTTAGACGAACTGTCGTTGTGTTTCATTAAAGAAAAGCCAACCGCACATTAAGCACATTTGGTTTTTACCACCACACAAACCCACCCTAAAAAAACCATAAGAGCTTTATTTTCCCCACGCTAATAGAAATCTAATAAATGGCAGTAAATTAATTATGTTGCCGATTTATAGTTTTGTACATTTGCAGAAATAAATAGAAATACTATCGCTAAAGACAAACTACATATTGAAAATTTAACAATGTTTTTCAAAAATAGAGAAAGCTTTGTAACAACTGACATTGCTAAATTCTTTAAAGGGTTTGAACCCAGTATTAGTCAAACAACTATTAATTGGCGAGTATATACCTTGATAAAACGAGGTGTTCTTAAACGAATTGGAAAAGGAATATTTACTCTTGAAACAATAAATTATTTTGTCCCTGAAATTTCTTTAAAATCTAAAACTCTAAGTAAAAAAATAAAAAAAGATTTTCCATATTTAGAATTTTGTATCTGGAATTCTTCTCTTCTTAACGAATTCACCCTACATCAAGCCAATCAATTTTTTTTATTAATTGAAGTTGAAAAAGAAGTAACACAAGCCATATTTCTTTATTTAAAAGAAAACAAATACTCAGTCTTTTTAGAACCTACAAAAGATGTTTTTGAAAAATATATAACGGAGAACAACAATTTAATAATTGTAAAAACACTTATAACTGAAGCCCCTACACAAAACATAGATGGAATAAACACTTCTTCTTTAGAAAAAATATTAGTAGATATTTTTTGTGATGAAATTATCTTTTCAGCATATCAAGGTAATGAAATGAGAACCATTTATAATGAAGCTTTTTCAAAATACTCCATCAATAGAAATAAGTTGTTGCGTTATGCCAACAGGAGAGGAAAAAAAGAAGAAATTAAAACATACATCAACACTAGTTTACGGCAACAATATTAATTTACTGCCAATTTATAGTTTATGATAAATCAAAAAGAAATATCAATAGAATGGATTAATCAGGTTTCAAAAGCAAATAAAAATGCTGATAAAATTCTTGTAGAAAAGGTTATTCGAGCATTGATTTTATTAGAAGGTCTTGTGAAACAAAAATTGGACTTTGTATTCAAAGGAGGAACTGCTTTAATGTTACATTTCAATTCTACTAAAAGGCTTTCTATTGACCTTGATATTATTTTGCCTAAAGAGGATAGTGGGCTAAACGACATATTAGATTCTTTGGCAACCGAGCAAGGTTTTTTACGAAAAGAATTACAACACCGAAACACAAATTCAAAAATCACAAAAGCACATTTTAAATTCTTCTACACACCATTTCATAAATCAAACAAAGCAGAAGATTATATTTTACTTGATATATTATTTGAAAAGGCAGACTACAAGAAGATAATTCAACTTCCTATACAATCTTCATTTGTACCGATTATTGATAACCCATTGCTTGTAAACCTCCCCTGTTTGGAAGATATTTTGGGTGACAAACTCACTGCCTTTGCTCCCAATACCACAGGAATACCATACTTTAAAAGTGAAAACAGTATGAGTATGGAAATCATCAAGCAATTATATGATGTAGGAAATTTATTTGATAAAGTAATTGACTTAGATATTATAAAAAATACATTTTACCAATTCGCAAAAACTGAATTATCATACAAAGATATCAATGATTGTAATGAACAAGATGTAATTGAAGATATTTACCAAACCTCTCTTTGTATAGCTAGCAGAGGAATAGATGGTATAGGAAATTTTGAAGAGTTACAGTTGGGCATACAAAGAATACGAGCTTATATATTTTCCGAAAGTTATCACATTGAAAAAGCAATTACTCAAGCCTCTAAAACAGCTTATCTCATCACATTAATAAAATATGAGAATACAGAAATTGAAAAGTATGATAACAAAATACAAATGAAAGATTGGCTTATTGACGAGCCAATGAATAACAAATTAAACAAACTTAAAAAATCTAACCCAGAAGCATTTTTCTATTGGTTTAAAATTTGCAAAATAAGACAAGATAGCTGAAATACTATGACTAGGTACTAATTGTAAAATCAAATGATTGCATAACCCTTAATAATATAGGGGCAAACTTCATGCAGCTTAACAAAAAAGAAGAAGCTGAAAAATATTTTAAAAGGGCATTGGAATCAGACATCTACCTTTATTCATTGGACATTTGAATGGATAGTTTGGAAAGTGAACAAGTTACTAATTGGTTGGCTCAATTACTTCTACATCAGTAAGGTTACACATATTTGGGAAACCATAAAGATAATCAAGAAGCATCTGAGCTATAAATTATTTAAGTGGATGAAAAGCAAAGGAAAAAAAGCACATCGGAAGTTACGCCAGCGACCCTATGTTTACTTAGTTAAGTTTTATGGACTATTAGACATAGAGAAGTATGCTCGCTTGAAAACCCTTGCCCAAGCTCAATGAAGAAGTATATCGGTAAGCTCCCGATATAAAGCCGGGACAAGCTGTGTGAGGGAGGGCAAGCATAGCTTGAGCCAGCATGAGGAATGGTTGGCACGGTTTGATGAAGGGGGTGCTGATTGTTTTATTATATTCGTATTGAATAATAGTAAAGCAATCAGGCGCTACTCTAATGCTTCAATCTAAAAATAAAAATATGTACAGAAAACCAGTTTTAGTTTTAATCCTTTTTACAATTAACAGTATCATAACCTTTGGCCAGGAAAAGGAAAGCGTTTTAAGCGCGCCGGATAATTGGATTGCCGAAATAATTCCTTTTCCTTTGGGATTTGCCCCGTCAATTGATTTTGTTGGGTTTGAAGACCTGCGTTTTGCTCCGGGATGGAAAGACTCAACCAGTCAGGAATTTTGGGCCTACACTTTTGTCTGGTATATCGAAAAGGAAGCGCCTATGACGGAAAGTAAACTGACTGAATCATTTAACAGCTACTATGACGGGTTGATGGGAGTCGATGTCCGGAATCAGGCAGACAGCACAAATTCAAATCATTTAGATAAAACGCTCTGTTTATTCGTAAAAACCAATGAAGGTTTTACCGGAAAAATGAGGGTATATGATCGGTTTTTTACCAAAGATTATATGACGCTAAACATAAAAGTGAGGGAGTCTTTTTGTCCTAAAACGAATAAGCAAATTATCTTCTGCGATATATCACCAATGGCGATTGATCATGAGGTATGGAAAATATTTGATGATGTTAAACTAAATGTAGCATGTGATTAAAGTCAACAATCTACAACACCAGAAGTTAAATATCATCAACGGCAACTTTGTAAGTAGGATCTTCCAATACATTAACATCGATAATGCGTTCGGCATTTTTAAGCAGTTGTTTACAGTCGGGACTTAAGTGTTTTAAGTGAATCGTTTTACCTGCTTTTTGGTATCGTTCAGTAATTTTATTTAAGGCTTCAATGGCCGACATATCGTTTATGCGGCTTTCTTCAAAATCGATGATCACTTCATCAGGATCGTTTATAACATCAAATTTTTCATTAAAAGTGCTAACCGAACCAAAAAATAAAGGGCCATATATTTCGTAATGCTTAATCCCATTATCGTCGATGTATTTTCGAGCCCTGATCCGTTTTGCACTGTCCCATGCAAATACCAATGCCGAAATAATTACACCTACAATAACGGCCAACGCCAGGTTATGAAGAAAAATGGTTACCAGCGTAACCAAAACCATTACTAGAATATCTGATTTTGGCATTCTTCTGAAGGTTCTCAGGCTCGACCACTCAAATGTGCCTATTGCAACCATAATCATTAGCCCTGTTAGTGCCGCCATGGGTACTTTTTCGATTAAACCGGAGCCGAACATAACAAACACCAGCAGCATAATGGCCGCGACAATACCCGATAACCGGGCCCTGGCACCATTCGAAACATTGATTAAACTCTGTCCAATCATTGCGCAACCACCCATACCCGAAAAAACACCCGAAAGTATATTGGCGGCTCCCTGTGCTACTGCTTCTTTATTTCCTCTTCCCCGGCTTTCTGTAATTTCATCAACGATACTTAATGTTAACAGACTTTCTATTAACCCTACTCCGGCAACGATAAAAGCATAAGGTAAAATCAGCATCAGGTTTTCAAGGGTAAATGCAACAGCCGGAATATGAAAAGGGGGAAAGCCACCTTGTATGGAGGCAATATCGCCCACGGTTTTAGTATCTACACCCCAAAAAGTAACAACACCGAAAACAACAAGTATAGCAGCCAACGAAGCCGGAATAACTTTGGTGATTTTAGGCAGGCCCCAAATAATTGCCATAGTTGTAATAACTAATCCCAACAAAATATAGAGTTGTGGCCCTTGTAGCCATTGTCCGTTTGGGTCTTTAAACTGATCCAATTGTGATATAAAAATAATAACAGCTAATCCGTTTACAAATCCAAAAATAACCGGATGAGGAACCAGGCGAATCAATTTCCCCAACCGCAAAAAACCGGCGGCCACTTGAATTATACCTGCCAATACAACTGTAGCAAAAACATATTCTACGCCATGCGATTTTGCCAATACAACAATCACAATAGCCACTGCACCCGTTGCTCCTGATATCATACCGGGGCGGCCACCAAAAATGGAAGTAACCAGGCCCATTACAAATGCCGCATATAAACCTGTTAAAGGCGACAAGCCGGCGATCATAGCAAATGCAACCGCTTCGGGCACCAGGGCAAGCGCAACCGTTATTCCGGATAACACCTCTGTTTTGTAATCAATTTTTTGTGATAATTCGAAGAGGTTCAAATATCTTTTCATGGGGTAAGCTGGTTGTTAATATGCGTGATTATAATTGATTAAACATTTATTTCCGATTTTATAGGCATCAAATGCGGAACAAAATGTACAGAGTATGGCTATATTTTCGCTTGCAATAATAAAAACAATAAAATAAAATGGCGATGTAATTCAAATTATATTTTAATCAATTTATGGTTTAATTCCCCGATGCTCTGCATCGGAAACTTGAATCCAGGGTTCTGCCCTGGGGTTTAATACCTTTTATTAAACGAATGGCGTAGTTTTACAAAAGTTAAAAATATTGAACATGGAATAGGACAGGCGCTTTGTTTGCTCCCATTTTCAGGTAAAGTGGTTATCTATGCATATAAAGAGCATGAAAATTGTTATAATTTTCTTTTCATATATACTTATTATGTCTTCAGGTTATAAGTCGATGTATAAAAAAAGTATTCAAAATACGCCAATATTGCAATCAGATTCTCTAACCATTGAACTAGAAAAAGTCCTGAATAATAAGGTGTTACCGGGTTTTGCAATTGCCGTGTTCACCAAAGACAGCATACTGTATAAAAAAGGATTTGGATATGCTGATATGGAGACTAAAAAGCCCTATTCCATTCAAAGCGTCCAGATTATTGCTTCAATAACCAAAACATTGGTTGGAGTTGCATTAATGAAAGCGGTGGAAAAAGGAATATTAGATTTGGATGACAATGTAAATGATGTCCTTCCATTTCAGGTGTTTAATCCACATTTCCCAAATACGCCAATAACCATCCGCCAATTGGCGACCCATACCTCTTCCATCGGAGATTCTGATAGATATGATAAAGGCTACCGTTTTGAAAGTCCGCTTTTAAAAAATGAATTTCCGAAGGCGCATCATAAGTACCTCGATAATTACAATAAAACAGAACAGATTTCGATGGGCGATTTTTTAGAGAATAAATTAAGCGCAAGCGGGAAATGGTACGACAAAAAAGTTTTTACAAAAGACAAACCCGGAACATCTTATGAATACAGCAACCTCGCGATAACCTTACTGGCATACATTATCGAAATAAAAACAGGGATGGAGTTTAGTGAATATACAAATCAATTGATTATCAAACCCCTGGATATGAATGCGTCAACCTGGTGGCTGAATGACGCCAAAAGTAAAAATCACGTCACCTATTACAACGAGATACTGAATATAGTACCCAATTATTACCTAATCACTTATCCCGATGGAGGCTTATTCAGTTCCGTTTCTGATATGACCAAATACCTTCAGGAAATGATGAAAGGCTATGATGGTGAGGGTGCTCTTTTAGCTTCAGATTCTTATAAAACCATGATGAGCAAACAATACGTAGATGAAGAACTGCCGGATGGTCTTTGCTGGGATTTATCGATGGGTAATTTAATTGGTCATGCAGGCAATGATTTTGGCACTGCTACCTTGATGTATTTTTCACCCAAAACCGGAATAGGCAGAATATTGTTTACAAATATTTCGATCGAAACGGAGGAACAGGAAAATGCATTTTATGGGATTTATAATACACTTTTTGAGTATGATTTTACGAAGTAATGCAGGGTAGATATATTAATACCGATGTTTGATTTTTATTTAGGATGAACAAACTTTTACAAACAGAATTTGGATTTAACGAAGTTGAGATAAAAAAACTCGATGGTTACGAAAATGTAAATTACCTTGTTGCAAGCAATAATGACAAATACATTTTTAAAACTTATAGCATCGATGGTGAGTTACATGATATGGTAATGGCAGAGAATGAAACGTTGCTGTTTCTACAAAACTTTGATGAGAAAAAGTATCCTAAACCAATTCAATTTACCGATGGTTCCTTTGTTAAGAATCTTAAAATAGATGGAGAAAAACGAATCTGCAGAATGCTGACTTTTATCGAAGGAGAGCTTTTTGGAAATATAAAACACAGCAAAGAATTGTTTCAATCATTCGGATTATTTCTTGCAAAAATGGATTTGAATCTTCATAATTTCAAGAACTATACCATTAGTGCAAGGCAATGGCAATGGGACCTTATATATCTGAATTTGAATACCAAATACATCGATGATATTCCTAATGCAAAAGACAGAAGTACGGTAAGTTACTTTTTTCAACAATTCGAAGAAAATGTAAGACCGCTAATTTCAGAATTAAGAAAACAAATTATTCATGGTGATGCCAATGATTGGAATGTGTTGACTAATAAGGGAGAGGTTTCAGGTATAATTGATTTTGGAGATTTGTCTCACTCGCTTCTTATTAATGAATTGGCTATTGCTATAGCTTATGCGTGCTACGACAAAGAAAATCCAATAGATTGGGCTTTGATTATTCTAAGATCATATCATAGTAAATTACCCATTCAAGAAAATGAAATAAAAGTTCTGTATTATCTTATCGCAGCGAGATTGGTAATGAGTGTTTGTAATTCAGCTCATTCAAAAAAAATAAATCCCAACAATAAATACGCATCGGTAAGCGAAAAATCAGCCTGGAAAATGCTCTATCGTTTATTAAGTATTAATCCGGTTTATGCCGAAAAAAAATTTAGAGAAACTGTAAATCTGCCTATTGAGAAACCACCCTTAATTAAAGATGTTATTAAAAGGAGGCATAAACATATAAGCCCTCTATTATCATTGAGTTACGAAAAGCCGATTTATATGGTTCGCTCGGCATTTCAATATATGTATGATGCTTATGGGTTTACTTTTTTAGATGCTTATAATAATATTCCGCACGTTGGTCATTCACACCCAAAAGTTGTTGCAGCAGGGCAACAGCAAATGGCAAAACTAAATACCAATACCAGGTATCTATACGACCAGCTATCTGAATATGCCGAAAAATTATTGTCAAAATTCCCGGCATCACTTAACAAAGTATATTTTGTAAATTCAGGAAGTGCCGCAAGCGATTTAGCCATAAGAATTGCTAAAATACACACAGGGTATAAGAAAATAATGGTGATGGAGCATGGCTATCACGGACACACCCAAACCGCAACAGATATTAGCGACTATAAATTTAACAATCCAAAAGGACAAGGACAAAAAGATCATATCCTGAAGACACAAATTCCGGATACCTACAGAGGTAAATATAAAGCCAATGATGGAAGTGCTGGAAAATTGTTTGCTCAGGAAGCTATTGCACAAATAGAAAATTCTGATTTGCCCATTGCGGCATTTATAAGCGAACCTGTTGTGGGGTGTGGTGGACAAGTTCCTTTAGCGGATGGGTATTTAAAAGAAATATACCCTGCCATACGAAAGCAAGGTGGAGTTTGCATAAGCGATGAAGTTCAAACGGGCTTTGGCCGTTTAGGCGATTATTTCTGGGGATTTGAAGCGCATGATGTTGTGCCTGATATGGTGATCATTGGAAAACCAATGGCAAATGGACATCCAATGGGAGCAGTAATATGCACCAACCAAATAGCCGAATCTTTTAGCAAAGGAGTCGAATTTTTTAGTTCGTTTGGCGGAAACCCGGTTTCATGTGCAATCGCCATTGCTGTATTAGAGGTTATAGAAGAAGAAAAATTACAAGAGAATGCAAAAGTGGTAGGCAATTATTATAAATCGCTTTTGTTCGGACTTCAAAAAAAATATGATTGCATTGGTGATGTAAGAGGCTCAGGATTATTTTTAGGAATAGAAATCGTTAAAGCAAACAGCCTAAATCCCGATCCGGAATTAGCCCATTATTTAAAAAATGAACTTAGAAATAGAAACATACTTATCAGTACGGATGGCCCCTATAACAATGTGCTTAAAACCAAACCCCCACTTTGTTTTACAAAAGAAAATGCAAAAAAAGTAGTAGATAATATTGATCAAGTATTATAACCCACCACGCTGAAAAATTATAGGCTCAAGTTACTCATTTAACCAAAAATGTGGAAACACTTGAAAACAATGTTTTATTTGCGAGGAGTCTCTTAGTGCTCCTTTGTGCCTTCTTTAAGGGACTTTGTGTAATAACTATTACACAGAGAACCACAAAGGATACACAGTTCCGATAGTTATCGGAATTCCTAAAGAAGGATCTAGCAGAAAATGGAATAATCAAGGATCTGAATGAGTGGTAAATCGAATGCGGTTTCCTGCCGGCTTCAAAACAACAAATTATCCTCCATTTTTTAATTGCTTGTGAAATAAATATAATAAATTATATTTGTACCTACAAATAATGTAGGTGTTATGAGTGTCTATTTTGAAGCCATATTCGAAATTATTAGAACCGGTCATTGGCTCACAGATTCAGTATCAAGGGAATTAAAGGAATTTGATATCTACGAACCTCAGTTCAATGTATTGCGCATACTTCGGGGAGCCAAAGGCAAGCCCATTTCTGCAAATGCGATATTAGAAAAGATGGTGCAGCGTTCGAGTAATATTACCCGCATTGTTGATAAGCTGACCGCTAAAGGATTGGTAGAAAGGACACTCTCTACCAATGACAGAAGAAAAATGGATATTGTCATTACCAACGAAGGGCTTAACTTACTACTAAAACTGGATATAAAGGTTGAAGCGTTACATAAACCCATGATGAATAATATAAGCGAAGTAGAAGCTGAAACGCTGAAAAAATTAATTGTTAAACTTAAAGGAGAACAGGGATGAAACGAATATTAGCGTTAGGGGGTAGCAATAGCAAAAAGTCGATCAATAAAGCGTTGGCAATATATGCCGCGAATCAAGTAGAGAATACTGAAGTTATTGTGGCTGATCTAAATGATTTTGAATTGCCATTGTACGGAATTGATCAGGAAACAGAAAACGGGATTCCGGAGGGCGTAAAAAGGTTGAATGATCTTTTAAATTCGTCAGATGGATTGGTTATTTCGCTGGCTGAACACAATGGATCTTATTCAACAGCGTTTAAAAATGCATTTGATTGGTTGTCCCGATTCGATAAAAAAGTATGGAAAAATAAACCCATGTTGTTAATGGTCTGTTCTCCGGGTGGAAGAGGCGGATCATCTGTACTTCAAGCCGCCAAATCATCCTTCCCCCATTTGGGTGGAAATATAGTTGCTGATTTTTCATTGCCTTCATTTTATGACAATTTTTCGGAAAATGGATTAATTAACAAAGAATTGAATACTGAATTAAATCAAAAAATTAAAATTCTTCAAGAAGCAATTTAAATCAATCACAAAATCATTACGAATACAAATGCCAATAAATGGCATCCATTAAATTATTAATCAATTTAAAAAAAAAACAAAAATGAAAAAATCAATTTTAATGTTAACAGTTGTTGCGGCAATGCTTGGTTCATGTGCTGACAACGGAAAAAAGACGGAAACTAAAGACGCTGAAAAAGTAGAAATAAACAAAAATGAAACTACTACAGTTTACAACAAAGTAGACCCGGGTAGCTTTTTGGATTGGCGGGCATCTCATTTAGGTGGAGTACAACCAAGATATGGAAAAGTATATGTGAAATCTGCCGAAATATTGGTTAACGACAATAAAATAACCAATGCAATGATCGAAATGGATATGGCTACCTTTACGGTTGAAAGTTTTGAAGACGAGGATTCTAAAAACAAGCTGACAGGGCATCTTCAGAGCGATGATTTCTTTCAAATCAGCGCTTATCCGGTTTCACTGTTTGAACTGACTAACATTAAAGCTTCTGAAGGTGATTTTAATTCCATCATCACAGGAAATCTAACCATTCTTGATGTAACAAAAAGCATCACTTTTAATGCGAACATAGCTGTATCAGCAGATAAGGTTTCTATAAAATCTGAAGATTTTGTAGTTAACAGAACAGATTGGGGATTGGTCTATAATACTGAAGGAACAGAAGGTGTGCCGGTTGACTATTTAATTTCAAACGATATCGGATTTACAATAGATGTAGTTGCATCTAAATAAAACAAACAGTTTTATCGAAGAGAGAATAGGTGGCGGTTAACTATTAACCGTCACTTTCATTTATGGTTGGAATTGTTATTTTCGCGAAATTGTTATCGCATCAAAACGCGAATTAGTTTGTGATTAAATAACTCAATATTTTCTACAGTATGAAGACTTTAAAAAATATAATACCCATTGCCTTTATCATTGTCACTATCCTGTTTTCAGGATGTAAAAAAGAAGACGACCCGGCGCCGATAAATTTAGTGGCTAATGCCGGACCTGATCAGTTTGTAAAACCTTTGGATGAGGTGTTTTTAGATGGGTCAAAGTCAAGTGCCAATGTGGGCTTTACTTATTCGTGGGAATATACAGGAACCGTTCCTGAAGAAGACATTAATTTCCAGAATACAACAACCGCTATGCCCTCTTTTAAGGCGACTGAAAACGGATTATATACTTTTGCGCTGACCATTTCGGCCGAAGGCCAAAAAAGTGAAGACGTAGTTATAGTTACTGCTAGCGGTGCCTTAGGATTAGGCGGAACATTGACCCAGGATACTATTCTGACAAGCATTGAAAATGACCCTGAACTGCCCGATTACCTTTTAGGATCGAATTTGATTATTCCCGAAGGAATTACATTGACAATAGAAGAAAATGTCAGGATTCAAATAAATGGTGAGTATGGTATCGTGGTTAATGGTACCTTAAGCAATGCTAGCAATGGCGAATATTTTGAAGATGTTGAGTTTAAGTCTGTCGATGGTTGGAAAGGGATTTTAGTCGATGGTGGAATTATTGATCTTTCTGATGTAATCATTGAAAAAGCAGGTTTTTCAGCGTTTGAAGAACAAGAAGAAGCTGCTGCTATATTGTTCACCGGTGAACCTTCCCAAATTATAAAATTCGACAGAAATGAATTCCGAAACTCATTTTCTTATGACATTCTGGGAGAATCAGAAATT
>Ga0164313_10004313_pt1 | contig 12670 bp, 11 predicted proteins | sample GuaBasSedimGuay4_FD_113735 | JGI IMG/M metagenome (GOLD analysis project Ga0164313, IMG submission 113735) | Subseafloor sediment microbial communities from Guaymas Basin, Gulf of California, Mexico - Guay4, Core 4569-4, 0-3 cm | ecosystem: Environmental > Aquatic > Marine > Hydrothermal vents... | reverse complement strand
GCAGCAAAACGCTGTAGGGAAGCAGGCAAGGCTACGTACAATATGCTCAAGAGAATCCTCAAGCTCAAGCTCGATCAAGCCGAAGAAGAGCCCAAACAATTGAGCCTCGGATTACATGAAAACATTCGCGGTCCTGAGCATTATCAATAATACTTTAATTCATCATTTTCCAAAGGAATCCTTCGGATAAAAATCAACGATATGAAAAATGAAACACTGCACAGTATGAAACGCATCAAGCTCAACGGTATGGCCTCTGCTTACGAGGCTATCCTCTCTATGCCTGTCAACCAGCACCCAACAACACACGATATGGTCGCTACGCTGATGGATGCCGAAGTTCAACATCGGGCACAACGGAGAATGGACCTCTACTTGCGTCTTAGTAAACTCCGCTATCATGCGACAATGGCCGATATTCAATGTTCAGAAAGTCGCAACCTCAAAGCAGATCAACTGGCGATCCTAGCTGATGGTTCATACCTCCAGCGCGGAGAAAACATCCTCATCACTGGTGCTACCGGAAGTGGAAAATCCTTCCTTGCATGTGCTCTTGGACATCAGGCTTGCGTCATCGGACACAGAACCCTGTACTATAATATGAACCGACTCACTGAGCAGATTGCTCTTGCCAAAACCGATGGTACGGTGATCAAATGGCTCGATCGGATGAAAAGAGCCAAACTGATCATCCTTGATGATTTTGGCTTACAACCTATTGCACAAAACGTCAAACTCATCCTACTACAAATACTGGAAGACCGTTATGAAGAAAGCTCCATTATGATCTGCTCACAACTACCTGTATCTAAATGGTATGAATACTTTGACGAACCGACTCTGGCTGATGCTATTTTGGATAGAATTATTCCAAAAGCACACCGCATAGAATTAAAAGGAAAAAGTCGTAGAAAAAACTTAAAACAACTATCTTAACATTTGCAAATTCGTAGTTATCCACATAGGGGGTCAAACGTCCGGAACAAGGGGGTCAGACACGCCGGAATATACATTAAGAAAATATAATTTAGTATGAGTTTATCCATTATAAAATATTGTCCAGGAACTTTAACAAGTGGATACGACGCATACAGTAGAACCTGCTTGAGAAGAATGTTCAATGGTCGTAAAGTAAATCATATACTTCCATATGAATCACCTGCAAGCAACGGAGCAACTGATGACCTTTTTCTTGAAAATATAAAACGAATTTCAATCTCAGGTGTACAAGGAAAGTTTTCACTTTTACTGGAGAAAAATAAACTTCGGCTTATTGAAGAAGGTGAACAAGGCTCATATATTCTAAAACCTATTCCTGATCTTGGAAAGAATCTTAATCAGATACCTGCAAATGAACACCTTACTATGCAAATAGCAAGACAAGTATACAATATTGAAACAGCTGAGAATGCATTGATATTCTTTAATAATGGTGAGCCTGCTTATATTACGAAAAGATTTGATGTTAAAGATGATGACTCCAAATTGGCTAAAGAAGATTTTGCTTCATTAGCAGGCCGTACTCCACAAACACATGGAGAGAATTATAAATACTTAGGTAATTATTTAGAGATGTTTGAGATAATGAAAGAACACCTGCCTGCTTACAAACTAGAGGCTCCAAAACTCTTTTCATTGCTTGTTTTTAATTATTTGTTCTCAAATGGTGATGCTCATTTTAAAAACTTCTCATTAATAGAAACCCCTTTAGGAGATTTCCGATTGAGTCCAGCCTATGATTTGCTTAATACGCGATTGCATATTGAAGATCCTGATTTTGCATTGGATGATAAACTATTACCAAAAAATATTGCAATAGGGAATTTATGGGTTCAATTCAATTTATTGGCTGACAAAGCGGAACTTACCAAAAAACAAAAAAATGATATTTTTGATAATCTACTTTCAAAATCAGATAACGTTGAAAAACTGATTAGCGCATCATTTCTCAATGATAAACTCAAACGCAACTACACACAAGCATATCAAACAAGATGGAAGAAGTTAAAAGAACAAAACAGACAACAAAGTGTATAGTGTAAATTTCAGCCGAAGAGTGGCTCACTTTTCAATTGAAATTTACAGCTGCTCATGAGGGGGCAATCCACAACAAGGGCTAGACTCCATCCTTGCAAAGTCAAGTCCTGCTACACGTAACTGCTCATAACCGAGACCGTCAGTTTTTAAAAGTCTGATATCTACCCGGCACTTTTTAATGTCTTCCAATTCGCCTCAGCCATCTTTTCCATCTCAGCCTCATTGCTCAACCACGGCACAATCGTATTAAACGGCTTGCCTTCCCAGAAGTCGTTGTAAAACAAGTAGAGCTTTCCGTCATCAATCCTGAACGTTTCCGGATCGACAGGGACTTTCTTGTTCATTTTTGCTACTGCAAATGTGCAATACCCATCGTACTGCGGGAGGTACCTGGAAGGGCTCGCCTTGAATGCATCGCGGTTTTCGGCACGCACAAAATAGTAAGTGGCACCGGCATGCGTTGTGGTGTACGTATTGCTGCCTCTTGCTGCGGAATTGGTCGTAAAGTAATTCACGACGTCATAGCCTTCATTTGCCACCATGTCCTTGTTCATGTTTACACTTTGAGCAGAGATCTGACTCATGCTAGAAATGGCTATTACGGCCATAAGGATGACTTTCAAATTTTTCATATTAAGTTGTTTAAGTTATTGATGGGCCAAATATATGAGCAGGAAATAACTGTAGAGTGTTAATAAATACATTATATTTGCTCAAACGTACAAATATATGTATCATGGATGTGCTCAGCGATGTTCTGGAGAGAGTGAGATTGTCTAGCGCTGTCTACTTCAAGTCTGATTTTTCAGCACCATGGGGAATGGATATCCCCAATGGTCCGTTTGCACAGTTTCACATAGTAACCAGGGGGCAATGCGTCCTGAAGGCCAGGAGCATCGAGACGACTCTGTTCACCGGGGACATTGTGGTTTTCCCACGAGGCAACAGTCATTGGTTGGCCGATACAGAGTCTAGTGAGCGCAAGGGAGGGATGGAAGTCGTGCAGGCAATCATGGGAGGAAAATCCCTGTTTGAAGGTGACAATACCTCAACGACATTGATCTGCGGACACTTTGAGTTAGACAGGAGTGTTGATCATCCTATCATAAAGGAACTACCAGAAATAATTCTGATTACTGATGCCGAACGCAAGGAGATCTCATGGTTGGAAAATATGACCAACTTGATCATACAGGAAGCTGGTAGTGACAGGCTTGGAAGCAATTTGATCGTGACCAAACTTGGGGAAGTATTATTTGTACATGTCCTACGGGCCTACATCATGAGAAATAAATCGGAGAAGGGATTTTTGGCCGCAATTCAGGACGAGAGAATTGGTCGTGTTCTTCACGCCATGCATACATCACCTGAAGAGGACTGGCAATTAAATACGCTCGCACGGATAGCCGGGATGTCCCGTACGGGATTCAGCAATAAGTTTAAGGACCTGCTCGGTGAAACACCACTGACCTACATCACAAATTGGCGCATCTTGAAAGCAAAGGAATTACTGACATCCAGTAAAAAAACAGTTGGCGAGATTGCGGGAGCAGTGGGTTATCAATCGGAAGCGGCATTCAACAGGGTATTTAAAAAGCGCGTCTTGCAAACACCATTGAAGTATCGGCAGGGCGCATGTTCAGATCAGAGAAGGTAGATTCTTGCCGGGCCTGAAGTTGAAGCTGCCTCCAGACCAAGAGTAGGTCCAAGGACCTACCTTTTGACCCAAGAGAATTTAAAGTTTTTAAATGAAATTGAAAACACTGAGCGGCTTTGGGGGGCGCGAGAAAGATAGGCCTACAGTAATTTACGATGCAATGGTGGTAGCCCACAAGAACACCATCTAGACTGGAAAGGTCGGAATTTTCTTCTGACGCAGAATGTCATTGTGTCAATTGAAGAGTGTATCTTCATCATAGATAATAACCTAATACTTGCCGATTGCCACAAGTGATATTGTTGACAGGCATACATAACAGGGACCCTTATTAGTGATCAGTCTACATATCAGGAAATATCTCCTTCTGATGATTTGAAGGATTTCGTGCATTCATTTTGGATGCATGTGAATACTTTGGACGGACCCGAATCAATCAAAGTTTTTCCAGATAGTTATTTCAAGATTATTTTTAGCGTGCGTCAAGGGAAGGTCGTCGACTATTTCATGACAGGGTTGTGGATTGAGGGGCAAGATTATACGCTTGCTCAAGACACCACGGTCTACGGCTGTAGATTCAAGATTTTGGCACCGGAGTATTTGCTAAATCGGGAAGTAGGAAAGTTACTGCAAAGCCTTGTACAATTAGAATTGTCCTATTTAAATCTTAAAGATTTAGACCTGTCAAGCTTTTCGTTAATTGTCAAGCAATGGGAAAGGGAGTTAAGAAAAATTCGATCACATAAATTAATAGAGGGAAAGAAGTTGAGACTGTCGCAGCTTTTGTATCAGACAAACGGAGCGATTACAGCTTCGGAAGTATCAAGGCAGATATTCTGGACCAATAGACAGATTACACGTTACCTCAACAAGTATTTGGGTGTGTCGTTAAAAAAGTACCTTAATGTGCAAAAGTGTTATGAGGCTTATGTGCAGATCAGAGAAGGTAGATTCTTTCCGGACAAGAACTATTTTGATCAGGCGCATTTTATAAAAGAAGTGCGTAAACATACCGGAGAGACACCAAAGAAGCTCTATGAACGCCAAAACGACCGTTTTATACAATTAAAGAACATCAAGAGGAAATAGATTTGCGAAAATTTATTTCTAATGTTCAAGATCTTACCGTTATTTCTGTTCAGTCTTTTCCTTTTGAGCTGTGGCAATGAAGCTTCAAAGAAAGGTGAAGAAGACTCTACCACAACGTCCGTAGCGACTGACGATGATGCATCAAGGGTCGGGTATTCTAACTATGCTGTTATCTGGACCTGGACCACCGAGAATGTGCAACTTGTATATGATAATTCTGTGGAGGTTGCAAACGAACTCACTGAATTATGGAAAAAGGGTGTCGTAGAAAATGCCTACTACGATTCCGAATCGAAAGAAGAAAGACTCGAATATTTTCCAAATATTGCCTTCTTCATCCTTGCTCCGTCAGCAGAAAACGCCGGGATAATACTTGATGAATTGACGATCGTCAGAAAGGGAATTGCAACTTACTCTTTACATCCTGTAGGACAATTGTGGCTGGGAAGAAATGAAGATGTAGTGCGAAAATATGGAATTACGAAATCCTTTGTCACCATTTGGACAACCCGTGATGGTGCAAAGCCTTCCCCTGAGTTGATCCAGACGCAAAATGACGAAATGCTTGAGCTATGGAATAAGGGCGCTGTGGAGAATGTGTATTTCGATTTTGAGGGGACGCATTCGAACAACAGCAAGACCGATTTTGTCTTTTTTGTCAATGCCGATTCCGAACAAGCGGCCAGGTCTATTTGTAATGCCTTGCCTTTTACCAAAGAAAACCTTGCGACATACAAGATAAAGGAAGCAGGTGTCTTCTGGATGGGTCAGTACAAGAATAGATAACCTCTAAATCTGGGAAGACATGCGCATCATAAAACAGGAAATCTACTTTCCGATCATCATTGCAATTCACTTTATTTTCTGGGCCATTGACCTGTATTTCTATAATGGCACCTTCAGAGAGGTGTCTTCGGATACATTGTTTTTTGGAGAACTCACCGATCAGTCCTGGAAAAATATTCACCGGATTATGGGTGAGGTATTTTCATCCTGGGTTGTAACGGTGTTTGCGTTTAACTTTCTGATGGCTACTCGTGCCAAATGGGTCGAGCGTATTTTTGGGGGTCTGGACAAAATGTATTTAATACACAGGAGATCCGGCGTTATTGCTGTCGTGTTATTATTGGCCCACTTTATGATCGTCCCCCGGGATCTCACAGAATTTAATCCCGGCAAACCTCTAGGGTTTTATGCCCTTGTGTTGATTCTGATTGGTGTACTTCTCTCTGCAGCACCAATCTTTAAAAAGAAAATACCTTATCATAAATGGATAAATATCCATAAGCTCATGGGTGCTTTTTATGTAATGGCTGTCGTCCATGGATTGATGGTACATAGTCTCATCAAGGAGCTGCCGATCACCAGGGTTTATGTATTTGGAATGGCATTCATGGGTATAGCTGCCTGGTTTTACAGAGCCTTCTTGTTCGGAATATTTAATAAAAAACTTGAGTATGAGATAGTCGGCAAGCTGGATAAGGGGGCTGGTATTACTGAATTTGTAATGAAGCCGGTGTCAAGGGGTTTAAGTTTTTTGGCGGGCCAGTTTGCCTTTTTCAAGTTCCCTGCCATGAGTAATAAGGAACAGCATCCGTTCACCATTAGCAGTCATCCGTACAGCGACAATCTGCGCGTTACTGTAAAGGACCTGGGAGATTATACAAAGGACATGCATTCAAAACTCAATATTGGAGATAAAGCACTCGTGGAGGGACCGTACGGGCATTTTTCATCGAGTTACGTGAAGGAGGTGGATCAGGTCTGGATAGCTGGAGGCATTGGAATTACACCGTTTCTTTCCCTTGCGAAAGATATGTACACAAACAAGGTGAGCTTGTACTGGTGTGTGAATGAGGCGAATGAGGCGGTGTACGCAGAGGAATTGAGACGGATTGAGGCAGACAATCCGAATTTTAGCCTGGTGGTATGGGCATCAAAGGACAATGGATTCCTCACTGTTGACAAATTAGCTCTGGATGATTATAAAAATAAGGGTTACCTGATCTGTGGCCCCAATGCATTAAAAGAGAGCATGATGAAACAACTGAAGGCCAAGGGCGTGCAGCAGGCTAATATATACGAGGAGGAATTTGCCTTTAGATAACGGAGCGACTTATTCAGTATAGCAGGATATTTGCGAAAGGCGTGGGTAAACGATTTTAAAGGATGGAAGATTCTTGCCTTTGTCACATCCTACTGAGCCACATACAGGTTGTGTGCAAAACAGAACAGTATCAAAAATAATCTGCCAACACTTTACTTTCCATCACAGATTATCTGCTTTTTTAACTTTTTCAAGTTGAAAGTAAGCCAACGCCCAAAATGCAATACCAAGAATGGACAAATGCATTAACTGAGGTAGAATCGTTCCAAGCGAAGCACCAAGTTCACTTGCCTTGACATAGGCGTCAAGCATAGGCGTTGTTGGCACAAGGTTCGAGACCACCTGCAACCACCCGGGAAGTGCTGACTGAGGCCAGCTATATCCGCTTATGAGAAATAATGGATAACTCGAAAATGCCATGACTTGCATCGCAAGGAGCTCTTTTTTAAATAACAGACCGATCCAGATGCCCATGGGAATGATGCACGCAAGAAATACCGTAAAAAGGACGAGCAGTGTCGACGTTGAAGCCTGATTTGCTACATCCAGAACATGCAAGTTGACCATGTGAAAGAACATGGCGTAACTGCCGAATAGCACCAGGTAAAATGATGTTTTACCAACAAGAGCCCCAAATGACCCTCTGCCGATTTTGACCCATTCTGTGATTGTTCCCTTTTGACGCTCGCGGGCGGTTCCTTCGGCCAGGCCGATTAGCAGTGTCTGTTGTAAAATGAGCACGAGGAGTCCGGGTATCAGAAAATCACCATACGCAAGGTTCCTGTTAAACAGCGGTTTATATACGATCTCGGCTGGATTTGCCATCTGAAGCGCGACGTCCTGGTAGTGCCCCGTCGCCTTGTAGTATTCCATCCGTACACCAACCCCCGCAATTGTAAATATCGTGGCGGCGGCTTGCACAACGTCATTGGCGGGGAGGAACCTGCTGGCATTTGATTTGATAAGTACAGTCGTGCCCTTTAATAACTTGACATCTTTCTCCGTCTCTTTTGCAAATTGAATAACAACCTGCACATCGCCGTTATTAAATAAGTGATCAATATACTCTTCTCGATGTTGCACTGCGATGATATCTATCTGTGGTGTGGCATTCAAATCAAAAATAAGTTGCCGTGTAAGCTCACTGTCGTCATAATCAATGATAGCCGTTGCAACTTCTTCTTCAAACTTATTGATGTAAATACTCCCGTAGAAAAAGGCATATAAGAGTGGTGCGATCAGGAGCGTCAATAATAGCGAATGATCGGATGGAATACGACGCGCCTCACGCAAAAACAGTGATATGACAGAATTCCCCTTAAACATCTTGGGGCTTGAGTTTTCTTCGATACTGCCAGTAGGCGAGCGGGAGGGCAATTCCAATAAAAATGGACAAGTGGAGAAGCTCGGGTTTTAGATACTCTACTGAATTGCCCATAAAATAGGTCTTGATGAATCCATTCAGGAACGGCGTATATGGTAATATCTGCGCATAAAATTGATCATAGGCCGGCATCGCCCAAATGGGGAATGTAAAACCACTAAATACAAATGCCGGGGAAGTATAAAATAAGGCGAAATCGCTGGCAAGCATCTGATCGCTTAAAAAGGCAGAGAGCAAAAATCCTACGGATATACACGCCACATTGAAAAACGAAAAGAGGATCAAATAATCAGCAAAATGCCCTTGGTGTGCTATCCCGAAAATCGGGCTGATAACGTAAAGAAAGACGAGGCTCCAAAATGTCGCAATAGCCAGGAAGGCGAGACCTTTTCCCAGGAAAACTGCTGAGGCGTCCGGTGACCTGGCAGTGGTGTTTTCTGGCTTGCTTGTATGGGTCCTCTGTGAGGCAGCAGAGGAAGAGGGCAGCATCACAGGTTCAGGAATGTCATTCTTCCAATTCAGCCCAAGTGCAGCAGCCATGATCAATAGCATTTGTAGGGTGACAGTAATTAGGCCGGGTACAAGGTATTGCTGATAATTAAACGTCGCATTATACCCATTCCTGATATCCATGCGAAGGGGTCGCACCAACGCCATTGCCTTTTGCTCAGGGAGGCCTTCCAATCTAAATTTCTTTAATGAAATACCCCCAACGGCTGTGAGCAATATCTCCATGTTGTGTTTGTACAATAACTTCCCAACAACAAGATTTGAACTGTTGATATACAAACCGATTTTGGGTACGTGATGCCGTTTGATATCATTCTCCATTCCAGACGGAAAGTGTATACAGGCGTGAAATAGCCCCTTCTGCATACCCGACTCGATATCTGTCTGGTTGTTCACAAAAGTGGAAACTTTAATCCCCTCTGATGCCTCAAGAAAAAAGACAAGCTCTCTGCTTAATTCACTCTGATCCTGATCCCAGATGACAACTGGCAGGTTGTGAATGGCTCTGTTCTGATAGATTACACCGTACAGGACGAATGTCACCGGAGGGATAATCAGGAGTAGAGTGATATAGCTCTTTTTATAAAAGAACGCTTTGAGTTGCTGTAGAAAAAAGTAATTGACCCCCATGATCATTTCATTGGAATCGCCAACGTCATTCCAGGACGGAGTTCATTTATTTTTTCTAAAGGAATTAAGTGCACTTCGAATGTTTTCAAATCAAATTTTCCCCTGTCTTTTGAAGGTATCCAATTTGCGAAATCCAACATCGGGGCAATGTATTGCACCTCCAGCTCAATCGATTCATCACTTACACCGGGTATTATTGCTGTAAACTTTGAGCCTTCCCTGAATTGCTGTATATCATCCTGACGGACCTGAAATACAGCTTTATATTCCGAAATATCCATGACCGTCAAGACAGGATAACCAAGTGAAGAAACCTCGCCCTCAGAAATAAGCAATGAACTGATCACCCCCGAACGAGGTGCGTATAGCGTGAGTTCACCTGCAGCGAGTTTGGCCAGCTGTTCTGTGTGTTCGGCTTGCCTGGCCAGTGATTTTGCCATGGCTTTTACCTCTGGTTCTGATCCTCTTTTCGCCAGGTCATAATTGTTTTTAGCAGTTTCCATTTCTTTTTGTGCCGCCTGGTACTTGAAATAGACAATATCTTTTTCTTCTCCGGAAATAGCACCGTCGCGGTACAAATTATCGATGCGCTTCCATGTCTTTTCTGCGAGTTTATGCTGCTCCTGAGTAAGCTCGTACAGGCTCTTCATCGAACTGATCACCTCTTTTGAATTTCCCCTCTGAATGAGTTTATGCTGGCTCCGCGCGATATCCACAGCCGCCTTGGCCTGATCTACCAATGCGTCGATTTTGGAAGTTTGCAGCACAGCAAGTCTTTGACCTTTATAGACTGTATCACCCAGGGCGACAAAGAGCGAATCCACACGTCCCGGAAGCTCGGATGCGACATCTACATATGTGGTTTCAACCATTCCTACCCAGTAATCATCGTCACTCGTGGATTGTGAGAGTGTGTATATGATCGCCAGTATGATCACCAGCACGGGGATGAGAAGCACCCAGTTCTTTTTAATATCCATAGTATGCGTTTACCTTATTGATATAGATGTGTAATTGTCCGTAGAGTGAGTAGTATTCGGCAATGGTCATGTGCAGGGCATACAATGTGAGCATACGTGCCATTTCCAGTTCGTCCAAAAGTGCTTCGCTGTCGACCAGGTCTTTGACACTTATCATACTGTTTTTGTATAATTTATTTAGTGTGTTCACTCTTTTCTGGGCCAATTCGACAGTTTTTAATTGAGCAGTGTAATCTTCGTTAAGAGCAGTGATAGTATTGTATAGCACACTCGTGGCAAGATCGATTTCTTCTTCGATTTCTGTAATTGCAGATTGGTACTCCAGTAAGGCGAGCTTGGTAGCATCATACCTTTTCTTGTCTGAAAGGCCATTAAACAAATTCATTTTAAATTCCACACCAACAAACCAGTTTGGTAATGTCGCAGGTAGATTTTTTTGATATAAATTATATGCTCCTACGGCATAGATATCAGGTAGAAATCGTGAAGAAGCCAGGGACTTGCCTTCTTCAAATACCACTTCTTGTTGTTTGGCCATTTGCAGCATGAGGTTTTGACCAATTCCTGAAGTGTCATTATTGAGAGGTATTAAATCCTGGATATATGCCAATGTATCACGCACTTCAATGAGAGTGTCCGCCGGCATCCCGCTAAATGCCTTTAATGTCGTGTATGCATTATCCAATTTGCGCTGTGTGGACTCGCTTCTGTTTTGAGCATTTGTCAGCTCAATTTCGGCGTACAGCTTTTCATACGAAGCGATCATTTCATTTGCAATCATGCTGTCTGCCAGTGTGACGTGAAATTGCATGACTTCCAGAAAATGTGTGCGATGCTTTTTGACGCCATTCAAAAACAGGATGTCCATATAGCTCGCAGCAACACCGAGTTGTTTTTTGTCCAGAACGATTGAATGCGCAATATTGGACGTAGCGTATTGACTCTCGGCAAGTCTCGACGCCGAATTGAGCTTACCACCCAGGTATATCGGCTGACGAATTCCGAGAGTCGCCAGGAAGTAGTTTTGCTCCGAGAGTGTCGCATCAAAGCTTGGATACAGATCTTCCAGAACTGCAGAATTCGTCTTGAACAAGTCTGCCTTTTGCTGGTCAGTCAATCCCTGGCCGGTGACAGTCTCCTGCAAGCGGTCCTCCGCGACAACACCCTGTGCACTGATCCCATTGATAGTGGACGTGCGCACCTGGTCGAGGTCGATGGTCAATGGATCCCCGAGGTACGAATAGCTGGCAAAGAGATCGATCTTCGGTAGGAAATTGAGGTTCGAAGCTTCCCTGTTCTTGTCACTTACCTTTAACCCCATTTCGGAGCGCTTGATAGATGTACTATGGGTAAGGGTGTAGTCGATTGCGTGACGGAGCGTCGTATTGGATTGCGACAAAAGTTGTGTGCCATAAAAGCACAAAGCCAATCCCAGGCACGCACATAGCAAATGCGATTTGATAAAGATATTTAAGAACATCAATTGCGGATAATGTGAGTTTACCATGAGTCTGTCATCATTGTATGGCAGCTTGACGAAAGCCCGGTATCATGACTTATCTGTGCAAACTGCTCAATGGGTTGTTGTCTATTGTGAAGGCCCAAGGTAATGAATCAGACGGAGACAATCCGTGTGGCCCGTTGTGGTTTACTTGATATCCTCTTCAGCACTATTGACAGTATCAGAAGGCAATTCACCAAAAAATCTTTTGTAGTCAGTATGAAATTGGCCCATATGCCAAAACCCACTTTCCCTAGCAATGGCCGATATCGTATCGCTTCCAATACCTCTGTGCAAGAGGTGGTGTGCATGATTGAGTTTTAATACTTTCATATAGGCTTTTGGCCCCATGTCAAACTGATTTTTGAATGCGTAGAGCAATGTTCTTTCGCTTACGTTTAATTGTCTGGAAACATCTGCGACAGAAATATGCTCTGTTAAATTATTCAACATAATGGCTTCGGCAGCTTGAAGCAATTTTAATCTTTTTTTCCCGCTTACCTTATCCACTGAAATTTCGGCGCCTTGCATTAATCTAATAAGACCTTTTGTGAAGTTATTCATAAAATTGGCCCTGATTTTAGAATTCGAAGTTTGTGAAAGGCTATTGAGCCCTCTGGCAATCGAGTTCCTTAACACATCCCACTGCGCATCATGAGTGCTGAATAGTTCAATTGATTTAAGTCGATGGATTAGGTTTTCGCGATGTTCTTTTTTTGCTATTGATAAAAGCTGACTTTCAGATATCGAAAAAACCATGACATCAAAGTTGGCT
>Ga0164313_10004312_pt1 | contig 12670 bp, 12 predicted proteins | sample GuaBasSedimGuay4_FD_113735 | JGI IMG/M metagenome (GOLD analysis project Ga0164313, IMG submission 113735) | Subseafloor sediment microbial communities from Guaymas Basin, Gulf of California, Mexico - Guay4, Core 4569-4, 0-3 cm | ecosystem: Environmental > Aquatic > Marine > Hydrothermal vents... | reverse complement strand
ATCGTTTAATAAATCTTCTTTCTTCATGTGTAAATAAAATTTAAAATTAATAAAAAAATATCGGGGTTTTAAAACCCCGATATTTTCTATTTACACACTTAGTAGGATACTCCCAAAATAAAATTTAAATTTAACTAAAGAGCTTTCATCAATTAATATTATCCATTTATTTACAATTTAGCACCTAAATAACCCATTAACTAAACCACTACCATACTACAACACTAACAGACTACAAGACTACTCAAAATCAGTGTTTCCCATAATCCCGTACACCCGCTTCAATACGAACTAGTAGATCGTTCTCTTCCGGGGGAATAGGACAGGAATACCGGTGACTATAAGCACAATAGGGATTATAAGCCTTATTGAAGTCGATAATAATTGAATCTCCCTCAGGAATTCGAACATCTATATATTTTCCGCCTCCATAGGAACCATCTCCACTGCTTAGATCTGTATAAGGCAAAAACAAATAATCTTCATATCCTTCTTCTTTATCATGATTGGTGCTTTGATATAAATTAAGCTGTAGTTTTTTCCCATCTAAAGTAAAATGCGCTTCTCCATATTTTACATATTCAGGTAATCTTTCTGTCGTAGTAGGCATTAAAAAAGGTTTTTCATCTGGTGTTCGTATAAAATCTGCCTTAAGATGATATTTTAAATTTATTGGATAAAATTTCAATGATTTAAAACTAATAAAATCCAAAGAATCCAAAATGGTAGTTTCCGGATTTTTAAATTCTTCATTTAGATCCGATTGAACTTTTTCAATTTCTTTACTAATTTCTGAATCTGTTTGTGCAATTCCAAAACTGTAAACAGATACTAATAAAACAAATAGTAATATTCTCATAAATTTTATTTTCAGTAAATATACTATTATAAAAAAATGTTTTTTTGAAATTAGTTGAATTACTTTTTTTATTACATTTGCTCAAATTAAATAAACCAAAGAAATGTATACCTGTACCTGCATTAAAAACCATGTCACAAATTGGCAGAAGAACTGGATAGGTATGTATTGATTATAAACTCATAAATAAAATCTATATAAAAACGTCCAGCCTATGCGCTGGACGTTTTATATTTATAACAACTAAGAGATCAATGAAAAACATTTATATTAAATATATCGATTCCTTTAGAGGCTTATCTAAAGAAGTTTGGTTTTTAGCTTTTGTAACTTTTATAAACAGAGCTGGAACGATGATACTTCCTTTTTTAAGCAGATACCTCAATGAAGAGTTAAGTTTCACCTTTGAAGATGTGGGCATAATACTATCATTTTTTGGTGTAGGATCTTTAGTGGGCCATTATTTAGGAGGAAAATTAACAGACCGGATTGGCTTTTACAATGTGATGGTTAGAAGTTTGCTTACTACTGGTTTCTTATTTATAGGTTTACAATTTGTAACATCATTCTGGGCATTATGCTTTACTATATTCTTTATTATGAGCATTGCCGATATGTTCAGGCCTGCATTATTTGTATCCTTAAAAGCCTATAGTAAACCTGAAAACCAAACACGTTCCTTAGCCTTAGTAAGGTTGGCTATCAACTTAGGATTTATTTTTGGTCCCATGGTGGGCGGATTACTAATTGTAAAAAGTGGCTATATAACTCTGTTTTGGATAGATGGAATTACTTGTATCCTTTCAACAATCCTTTTTGTTTTATTGGTTAAAAGAAAAGAGCTTCACAATAAAGAGGAAGATGTGGAAGCCTCAACAAAGGATAAAAAATTCAGTATTTTACAAGATAAACCCTATTTAATATTTTTGGGAATTAGCTTTTTGATGGGGATGATCTTTATGCAGTTATTCTTTACCATGCCAACATATCACAATAAACAATTTGGCTTAACTGAAGATTATACAGGACTTTTATTACTTATGAATGGGGTCATCATCGTAATCCTCGAAATGCCTCTTGTTAGTTGGATTGAACGTAAAAAAATAGCCCATGCAAAATTGTTCTTTTACAGTGCTTTTTTAATGGGTATTAGTTTTTTACTTCTGCTTTTTGATCGGTTTTGGGAAATATTAATTATTCATATGATATTAATTACAGTAGGTGAAATGATCTCATTTCCATTTACCAATACCTTTGCCATGAATCGCGCCAAAAAAGGCTATGAAGGAAGTTATATGGCTTGGTATTCCATTTCATTTTCAATAGCACATATTATCTGTCCTGTTCTAAGCTTTGCTATTATTGAACAATTTGGCTATAAACTAAATTGGAGCTTGACCGCAGTTTATGGCTTAATTGCAATGATTTTATCTATTTGGCTTTATAAATTATTGAAGAAAACTACTAAATTAGCACAAATCACTAATAATATTTAATATGAAATATACGCTGGCAATAATAATGCTTTTCGGAATTATTTCTTGTGAAAATTCTTCAGAAGAAAAAAAGCACATAGAAACTTCTGAAACTATTTCAGAAAAACATAAAACAGTTCCAAAATTAGATAGTTCAAGATATAATGTCGGCTTTCTAATTATGGATGGAACCTATAATACTGAACTTACCGCTCCTTTTGATATTTTTCAGCATACTATATTTAGAGAAAATATCAAGTCGATGAATGTTTTCACTATTGCTAATACCGATGAAGCTATTATATCCTTCGAAGGAATGCGAATTGTACCCGATTTCAATTATATAAAAGATAGTATTCCGCAAATTGATATATTAGTGATTCCAAGTGCTGAGCATCATTTAGACACCGACTTGGAAGATGAAGCCATGCTGAATTTTGTAAGAAAAGTGGATGAAACGGCTTTATTCATGACATCCCATTGTGATGGCGCATTTGTATTAGCAAAAGCAGGATTATTAACAGATAATGTATCCACAACTTTCCCTGGTGATATCGATAAAATGAGAGTGATGTTTCCCCATTTAGATATTCGAAAAGAAGTGTTATTTGTTCACGATGGCAAATACTTAACTTCTGCTGGGGGAGCTAAAAGTTTTGAAGCAGCTCTATATCTCTGCGAATATTTATACGGAAAGAGTATTGCTGAATCCTTAGCTGGGGGATTAGTTATTGATTGGAATTTAGAGGAAGTTCCTCATACGATTATTAAGCAAAAGCAGTAAATCATAAGAAGATAACTCCCAATAAAACAGGAGTTTTTTTTTATTTTTCATTTAGTTTTCTTACGGTGGATCCATCTATAACTTTAGATAATACTATCTGCGTTTTTGTTTCGCCGTAATTTATCAATTGATCGATAAATGATTCTAAATGCATTTGGTTTTTTAAAATCACTTCCATAACAATATTTTCATTACCAGTAATCCGATAACAATTAAGAACCTCTTCAAAGGTTTTTACTTTTTGCAGAAAAGGTTTTAACTTTCCCATAAAGGCACGAAGTGTAATGATTGCTTTTAACTGGTATCCAACTTCAAAAGGAGATACTATTGCCTTAAAGCCTGTTATAATTCCTAAATCTTCCATTTTTTTTATTCGCTCTGAAACAGCTGGGGAACTGATCCCAACTTTTCTACCAATACTAGCGTTAGATTGCCTTGCGTTCTTCTGAAGACATTGCAAGATTTTCCAGTTTAATGCGTCTAAAACCATAATAAAGAAATTTAGAATAGTAAAACTTAATTCTTAAAGTAAATATACTATTTTACTTTAATTTCAAAAGCTAAATATCCATTTTTCTGAATTAAATTTGTATAATTCTACCAAAGTCCTTTAATTTTTATAAATGAATCCTAATATTCCAAATAGCTCATCACTATCGCCTATTCATAAAAAGGCTTTGGATATATTTACCCTTTCTAAACACATTTCCAAGTATTTAGTTCATGACTTAGCACCATTAAGTATAAATGGGAAAGAAGATCCAAATATTTATTTTTCGGGAGATATTGTTCAACAATCTAATTCGCTTGCACCCGAAATTGTAAATGCTGAAAGTAAAATCTTTTCAGAAGAAAAACACAAACATGTAGTATCACTCTCTCACCTTACCAACGATTTGTACAGAAATTGTGAGCGCTTGGAACACTCTAATAGCAATGGGAAAGAATTTTTACTACTTCTTCGTAAAGAAATTAATAAGTTTAAAAAGTTGCAACATATTTGGATGTTGACTTTATAAAGAACTGTTTTTTCTTTTCTTAATTTTATATCAAATCTTAATTATATGTTTGAAAATGAAGATCATGATGATTTTAAAAGTCATGATGAAATCAGAAAAATGCCCATCTTTAAAAAGGCCTGGGAAATTTCAAAATTAGTAAATCATCTAATCGAATCTGTTGAAAAGACCGATTTTGAATTTAAAAGTGATTATGAAGCAGATATGCTCAAAAGAAATCTTCATTATATGACTGAAAATTCTTTGATTATTCCAGCAAAAATATCTGGCGCTGAAGCTGTTGATATTTACGATCTAAAAATGGAAAATGCTGCAATCATTCGAAAAGCTGCTCGTGAACTTATTACAGATGCAAGAGGAATACAAATGAATGGATTTAAAGATACAGAATACCTGGATCTACTACGAACTGAAATTGAGAGCTTTAGAGTTCTTTTTGCAGAATGGGTAAAGACATTCGACCCATGGAATTATATTATTGACAGATGGGGATTGTTTAATCCTCCTGGAGTTAATTATGACGATAAAGATCCTGATGATGATATTCCTTTTAAAAATCCTCTTGATGATCTATAGCTGAAAAAATCTTAATTACAAACTTTACAATCTTCTTTATCTTTAATTTCACCTACTAAATGCCCCTTTTGATTTATTTTAAAATCACAGCATTTTACATATCCCTGTGCAATCATTTTTCTGGCGCGCTGAATTCTGGATTTTGTAGTTGGAAGTTGTAAATTAAGTTGAGCGGCCACCTCTGCTTGTTTCATTCCTTTTATATCCGCCAAAAACAAAGGATCTCTGTATTTTTTAGGCAGGGTCTTGAGGATCCCATGCAAACAGTCCTTTTCTGAATGTTCAGAAGGCTCTTCCTCAATTAAATCAACAGTATCAATATATTCCTGAGATATGTTTTGTTCCCTAAAATAATCTATAACTGTAAATCTGGCAATGGTATATACCCATGACCTGATCCTATCTTGCTGCTGAAGTGTGTGCAATTTTGTATGCACTTTAATAAAAGTTTCTTGTAATAAATCATAGGTGATCTGTTCATTCTTTATCTTAGAAAAAATGAAGTTTTTAATTTCCTCGTGAAATGAAATCCAGATCTGTTGTGTGGTCATTCTACATAAATTTAGTGTAAATAAAGATCCAAGATAGAATCTCTATTTACACTTTAATAATCTAATTTTTTACGCTAACAATTACAACCGCTGCAAGAACAATTCTCGCAAGTACAATTTTTACATTGTCCGTTTGTACAGCTATCGCAAGTACAAGTACATTCTTTATTTTTCATGATTTTAAAATTTATAGTTTATACTCAATAGACGAAGATTGTTATTAAAAGATGCATAATTTAAATTAAATTTACAAAAAAACAATCTAATCTTTCTCTGAGGTTTACTTAATTGACCCCTTCTCAAAGAAATTTATTTGTTAATACTACCCAATAATAATTCAAATCGTTCAATTTTTCTGTATTTCATAAACTCTTCTGTTTTTAACAGTAAATCTTTATTTGTAAGTCCTTTGGATATTGCAATTTCAAGATTTTCAAAAACCTTTTCATCCTCATTTAATAAGGCATAATCTTTGGCTAATAGATAATAGGGATAGGGTCTTTCTGGTATCAGTATGGCAACTAAGCCATGACAATAAAGTGCTTTTTTTATATTATTCTCTCTTAACTGAATCGTTGCAGTTTCAACAGCCATTGCATAAAGAGCATATCTAATCCGCTCTCCCATTTTTTCATATTGATAATCTGTAGACTTTAGATAGTTATCATTAAACTTTTCCAGTTCTTTAATCCACCATTTATAATTTGAAGGATTTTTTTTGGCAGCAAGCTCTTTTCTAAACCGATCAGCAAATATTTTTCTGATTTTAGCCTCATCTTCTTTTATAATTAAACGGATTTTTGTTTCATCTTTATAAATACTGCTCTCTTTTAGTCGCTTAATTTTTAAGTTTATACTATCTAATTTGTAATATCTTGAATAGTTTCTTTTAATTCTTTCATATTCCCATACTGAATGTTCAAATTGATTATTACTTTCCAATAATTTTGCGGTTTTATAATTGTTTTTGAAAGATTCATTCAATAAATTTTCATCTTTTCGTTTAATTCTTTTCTTATAAGCTTGGATCTCTAACCACTCGAAAGCTCTTACTATTTGTTCTGAAGGAGGCCAACTATGATCGCCGTCATAAGTAAATATTTCATTATCAATCTGAAAATTATTCAACCAATCCATTACTTCAAACATCTCCTGATAATTCATGTCCCTATCTCCTACTAATCCTACATAGGAGAAGTTTTCCTTGGACATTGGAGTATGAGAATTATTAGGTGAAAAACCCGCTCCGCAAGCAATAACACCTTCAATTTGTTTTGTTAGAACGGCTACCGCAGTAGCAAGTCTAGATCCGCCAGAAAAACCAGCTGTATAGATTCTATTTTCATCAATATTATAACTATCAAATACAGTACTGAATAGTCTATTTATGGTATTAAAATTATCCTCAAACGTACCGTTACTGCTATCATTAGAACAAACTAAAATATAGTTATATTTTTCTGCTGCTTCAATAAATGGATATATCCCAATTTTCCCTCTGGCTCCGGGGTCAAAAATAAAAACGATAGATGACAGTTCATTTTGTTTAAACCCAGTTGGGAGATAGAGCGTGTAGGTTTCAGTTGAGTTTTTGACAGCAATTGAGTCAATTACAGCACCCAATGCAAGGCTTTTATTTTGACAGTAATTGTTGAAGCTTATTACAAGAAAAGATAAAATGAATAATTTTCGTAACATAAGACCCAGATAATAAGTTAAACTACCTAGGGTTAAATTTAGGAGAAAGTTTCAACTTGTTTTATAATAATATCTTAAAATTCAGAATAAAAAAATATTTAATAAAATGGATTCTGAAAAAGCTAAAAAGCTCTTCAGGATAAGCGATTCACGCAATTTTCCTAAGGGAAAAAGTGGTTCTCTGCTTACATATTTCGGCGATACTGTCCTCCTACTTCAAAAAGAGCATGGGTAATCTGACCGAGTGAGCATCTCTTGCAAACCTCCATTAAAGCTTCAAATATATTCTCATTATTGATAGCCTTTTCTTGAAGATCCTTTAATAATAATTCAACTTCATTTTTAGACGAAGCATGCAGATTTTCTATCACTTTTATTTGATATTCTTTCTCTTCTTCAGTAGCTCGAATAACCTCTCTTGGAATAATCGTTGGAGATCCTTTGCTGCTTAAAAAAGTGTTTACTCCAATTATTGGAAATTCTCCATTATGCTTTAAGGTTTCATAATACAAACTCTCCTCTTGTATCATACTGCGCTGATACATAGTTTCCATTGCTCCCAATACACCACCTCTTTCTGTGATTCTATCAAATTCCTCCAATACAGCCTCTTCTACCAGATCGGTTAATTCTTCAATAATGAATGATCCCTGAATTGGATTCTCATTTTTTGCAAGACCCAACTCTTTATTTATAATAAGCTGAATGGCCATCGCCCTTCGTACACTTTCTTCAGTAGGCGTTGTTATAGCTTCATCATAAGCATTGGTATGCAGCGAATTACAGTTATCGTATATAGCATACAGAGCCTGTAAAGTCGTTCGAATATCATTAAAATCGATTTCCTGAGCATGCAAGGAACGTCCTGAAGTCTGAATGTGATATTTCAACATTTGTGCCCTTGGGTTAGCTCCGTACTTATGTTTTAATGCCTTAGCCCATATTTTTCTGGATACACGCCCAATAACTGAATATTCAGGGTCGATCCCATTACTGAAAAAGAACGATAAATTAGGAGCAAATTTATTGATATCCATTCCTCTTGAAAGATAATACTCCACATAGGTAAATCCGTTGGCCAATGTAAAAGCCAGCTGTGTTATCGGATTGGCACCAGCTTCAGCAATATGATATCCAGAAATGGAGACCGAATAGAAATTTCGGACTTGCTGTTCAATAAAATATTCCTGTACATCACCCATTAATCTGAGGGCAAATTCTGTAGAAAAAATACAGGTATTCTGTGCCTGATCTTCTTTCAAAATATCTGCTTGTACCGTTCCCCTAACTTGTTTTAAAGTATCGTATTTTATTTTCTCATAAATGTCATTAGGCAATACCATATCTCCTGTAAGCCCCAATAACATAAGTCCTAAACCATCATTCCCATCCGGTATTGTTCCTATGTATTTTGGTCTTTCAACAGCTCTTTCTTTATATAATTTCTTAATCTGAGCTTCAACTTCTTTTTCAAGATTATTTTCTTTGATATACTTCTCACAATTCTGATCGATTGCTGCATTCATAAAATAACCTAATAGCATCGGTGCAGGACCATTAATTGTCATACTCACCGAGGTCATTGAGTCACTTAGATCGAAACCAGAATACAGTTTTTTGGCATCATCCAAACAACAGATTGAAACTCCGGCATTACCAATTTTTCCATAGATATCGGGGCGATGATCCGGATCATTTCCATACAATGTTACACTATCAAAGGCTGTAGATAATCTCTTAGCGGGCATTCCCAGACTCACATAATGAAAACGTCTATTCGTTCGTTCTGGTCCCCCTTCCCCAGCAAACATCCGTGTGGGATCTTCACCGGTTCGTTTAAAAGGATATAAACCTGAAGTAAAAGGAAATTCACCAGGAACATTCTCTTGCAAGACCCACTTTAAAATATCTCCCCAGGCCTGATATTTCGGCAAGGAAACCTTTGGTATTTGTAGATGAGAAAGTGATTCGGTATGGGTATTAATATGAATCTCTTTATCACGAACTTTAAATGAATAAACTGGTTCTTTATATCGGTTTACTTTTTCAGTCCATCCCAAAATCACCTCCCAATTGTAGGGATCCAAATTCATTTTTACCTTATTGAATTCTGCAATTAATAAATAGATGAATTCAGTGTTGTCAGCCTTAACATGTTTTAGGATCTCATCCTCATTTAAAGCATTCTTATTAAAATGAGATTGTTTCGTTTTACTCCCAATGACAGAACAGATAGTTTTATAGATGCCATATAATTTTTGTGCAACTTCTACTTGTTCATCTACCTTATTATCGTAAGCTCTATTATTTTCTGAAATTTCTGAAAGGTAACGGACTCTGGATGGTGGAATCACAAATATTTTTTCAGACATCTCATCCGTAACCTGATAGCTGGAATTTAAATCGGATGACGTTTTCTCAACCAATTTATCCATAATGGCCTTATAGAGTTGGTTCATCCCAGGGTCGTTGAATTGTGAAGCGATAGTTCCAAATACAGGAAGTTCATCTTGTGGAATATCCCATAAATTATTATTCCGCATGTACTGCTTTTTCACATCCCTTAAGGCATCTAAGGCACCTCGCTTATCGAATTTATTGATCGAAACCAAATCTGCAAAATCCAACATATCAATTTTTTCCAACTGTGTGGCAGCACCAAATTCTGGGGTCATAACATACAAAGAAACATCACTATGTTCAATGATCTCTGTATCACTCTGCCCAATTCCCGAAGTTTCAAGAAGTATGATATCGTATTCTGCAGCTTTTAAAACTTCAATCGCTTCAGAAACATATTTAGATAGTGCCAAATTACTTTGACGTGTAGCCAGACTGCGCATATATACCCTTGGAGAATTAATAGCATTCATCCGAATTCGATCTCCCAATAAGGCGCCTCCTGTTTTTCTTTTAGAAGGATCTACAGAAATAATACCAATTGTTTTTTCTGGAAAATCTACTAAAAAACGCCTAACCAACTCATCCACCAAGGAAGATTTTCCCGCTCCACCAGTTCCGGTAATCCCCAGAACAGGAGTTTTTAGTCCCGAGGTTTCGGGATTATTTTTAGTATGAATTTTCTCCAGTGTTTCCTTAGCTACTTCTGGAAAATTTTCAGCTGCAGAAATAATACGCGCAATAGCACCGGGTTCTTTATTTGTAAGTTTATCAAATTCACCATCTAATACTTCACCAATTGGAAAATCTGATGTTGAAACCAGATCGTTGATCATCCCTTGTAAACCCATTTCTCTACCATCATCTGGCGAATAAATTCGAGTGATGCCATATTCCTGCAATTCTTTTATTTCAGCAGGTAAGATAACACCGCCACCACCACCGAAGATTTTGATATGTGCAGCTCCTCTTTCCTGTAATAAGTCGAACATATATTTGAAATACTCATTATGCCCACCCTGATATGAAGTTAAAGCAATCGCATTTGCATCTTCCTGTATTGCAGTATTTACAACCTCTTCCACGCTACGATCATGACCTAAATGGATCACCTCTACACCAGTTGCCTGTATAATTCGGCGCATGATATTTATGGAGGCATCATGACCATCAAAAAGGGAAGCTGCCGTTACAATTCTTACTTTATTCTTTGGTTTGTATATTGCTATTTTTTCCATTCAGAACGAAACTTATTTTTAAGACTGCAATTTACGGAATATTTAAACTTTAAATAGAAATTTATGGCTTATCACAAAGGAAATACTTCTCCTTCTTTTGCAAAATTGAAGCCTAAGCCTCGTATACTGTCTTTTAAATGATGGGATTCTAAAAGTGCCGGATTGGTATGGTTAAAATGGATGAAGTGAATTTTTGCTTTTGTTTCCTGGTCTTCATTCCTAAATAAAGCAGCTGTTTCGGTAGTAAATGGATGGGGAATTTGACTCATGGGCCTAGAAATTTCTCCATCCTTAAAGAAAGAAGCATCTAAAAATGCATAATCTACTTTTTTCACTTCTTCAATAATATCACGCTTCCAAATATGCCATTTGTCGATATCTGGAATGAATAATGCTGTTTTGTTGGGGCCTATTATTTTATAACCAACCGTTTCAGAAAACTCATCACGATGCGGAACTAAAAAAGGCTGTACCGTTAATTTGGTGTTTAATTTGATTAATGAATCATGTTGAAGTGCTTTCAATTCAATATTGTTATAATCCACTAATTGACTCCAGGGTCCATTAGTTTCTATAAAATTTTTCATTTTAGGCATCGCGTAAACAGGAATATTCTTTGCCCCCATAGCTTCAAAGCCAAAATGCATAAGCCCAGTATAATGACCAATATGTGCATGAGTCAAAAACACGCCATCGATCACATTTCCATTGTCTAGATGATTCTTTTTTAAATTAAAAACTTGTTCTCCAATATCGGGAGTTGCATCAAAAAGCCATTTTTTGCTATTTTCTAAATCAATTAGACCCAGACAAGACACTAATTTCTTTGTTTCTTTTTTATCATAAAATAACTTACAACAGTCTTTATCACAATCTATTTGAGGGTATCCAGCATCCTGTGCAATCCCAAGTATCGTAATATATTGTTTAGGATTTTCTTCAGATGATCTGTTTTCTTTTATATCTGATTCACAACTAAGAAGAAAAGTGAATATAATCAGACTTAAGAGTTGAATGTTTCTTTTCATAATTTATATCTTTGCTAAAGATAAAAAAATATAGTTATGCTTAAAAAATTATTCGCATTCGTCATTCTTATTAATTTAACTGCTTGTGCAGAATTGCAAGGTGTTGTTAATACATTCCCTACTGAAACAGGAGCCCTTGATATTGCAGGAGGACTAAGACAAGCCCTTGATTTTGGAATTGACAAACAAGTGAGCAAGCTCACACAAAAAGATGGGTTTTATAAAAATAATTTAGTTAAAATTTTACTTCCTGAAGAACTACAAAAAGTAGATCGGATGCTACGTGACATTGGATTAGGAAGCTTAGCAGATGAAGGCATAAAAATATTGAATCGGGCAGCTGAAGATGCTGTAAAAGAAGCGACTCCAATTTTTGTGAAAGCAGTAAAAGACATCACTTTCAATGATGCAAAGAATATTTTATTAGGAAATGATAACGCGGCGACTACCTATCTTAACAGTAAAACCAAGCATGCATTATATGCCAAATTTAATCCGGTGATCCAAAATTCATTTTCAAAAGTTGGAGCCGATCAAATTTGGACCAACATTATCAACCAATACAATTCTATCCCCTTTGTAAATAAAGTAAATCCAGATCTTACAGATTATGTTACCAAGGAAGCACTAAAAGGCGTCTATAAAATGATCGCTGTGGAAGAAAAGAAAATAAGAACCAATCTTAATTCTAGAACGACAACTTTATTACAGCAAGTTTTTGCTTTGCAGGATTAGAAAAAAACACTTAAAATACTTAGAGTTTTTTCGAAATTCGGGACTGCTCATCAAATAAATTAAATTTCAAAGGAGTGACACCTTTGTAACATGGTACAGAAAAGAAGCTTAGCTCCAGAGGAGTGACACCTTTGTAACATGGTACAGAAAAGAAGCTTAGCTCCAGAGGAGCGATACCTTTGTAACATAGTAAAAAAAAGAGAAGCTTAGCTCCAGAGGAGCGACACCTTTGTAACATAGTAAAAAAAAGAGAAGCTTAGCTCCAGAGGAGCGACATCTTTGTAACATAGTAAAAAAAAGAGAAGCT
>Ga0164313_10004311_pt1 | contig 12670 bp, 15 predicted proteins | sample GuaBasSedimGuay4_FD_113735 | JGI IMG/M metagenome (GOLD analysis project Ga0164313, IMG submission 113735) | Subseafloor sediment microbial communities from Guaymas Basin, Gulf of California, Mexico - Guay4, Core 4569-4, 0-3 cm | ecosystem: Environmental > Aquatic > Marine > Hydrothermal vents... | reverse complement strand
TTTGCTAATAAAAATACTATTTATAGTCGTAGCGAATTAGAAAGCGCTAGGCTTACTTTTGCCAACGAAATGGCTGGTGTAGATAAGATAGTTAAACCCACCAAGAAGGTGATAAGGAACGCTACCCCTACCGCTAGTACTACTGACTCCACTATCGTTCAACCAGCAGCCTCTGAGGGGCTAGAAACACCTGTTATAGAGGATAAACAAGAGGTACTTAGCGATAGTGATAAAGATACAAAAAGTCTATTAGAAAAGATTGTTAAACAGATAGATAGAGGAGATCCTGCACCAGCTATAATTAGTAAGCTGAGTGAAGAGGTTCAAACTTCTGTTATGCAAAGGACTGAAGGTGGTGATACACTGATACAAGCTTTGACCCACGAGTCTAATTCTATTAAACCTGCTGTAGTAGAAGTAGTAGATTTAAAATCTAACAATGTTACTAATGCTGATAAAGAAACTATAAGCACTACTGCTGCTGATATTAAAGCTACAGCTATTCAAGAGGCTGAACAGATTGTTGAGGAGGAAGAGATAGTAACGGCAGAGGTTAAGCCTGAAACTGCTATTAGATCTGAAGAACTTACATTAGAGATAGCTGCGTTAGAAGAGAAGGCGTTGGAGGAAGAGTCTAAGGATGATCCTGACTTTACTAAAATAGACGCTTTTGAACGTCAGATATATAAGAAGAAGAAAGAACTTAATTCTAACACTCTTAAGAATGATACAACATTATTGGCTGAATTGAAAGAGGTTGATAATGGTGAGAGTGTAGATGTAGATGGTATTGACTTTAGCTTTATAAGCGTAGAGGCATCTGTAGCTATTGGAGAGAGTTTAAGTTTTCTAGATGCTATTGATATGGCTAAGAGAAAGCGTATGAGTGCTATAGATATATTCTATCTAACAGGTTGGAAGTATAGCAAGGAAGAGGGTCAGTGGATGTTTGAGATAGACGATGCTGCTATGACTGCTATTACTAATAAAGATATAAACTTTAATACATTGAAGGACGGTGAGGCTTTACCTCTATCTGATGTAATATATCATGAATCATTGTTTAAAGCATATCCAGGTCTGAAAGATGTATTAGTTGTAAAGGATAAAGGGTTAGGTGGTAGTGGTAGTTTTAACTTTGGTGGTAGAACGCTAAGGTTAAACTATGACTCTTTGAATTCAGATGCTTTAGACACTCTCATTCATGAAGTTCAACACTATATTCAAAGTGTAGAGGAGTGGAATAGAGGCGGTAATCCAAATGCCTTCTCAGATACTGATGTAATGGATTATGTAGATTCTACGCTCTTTAAAATGTCAGATACTTTAAGTAATCCTTCTAAAGGGTTTATTGGTGGTACACCTGCTTTCTTAAAGACAATCCGCCAATTTAATCAATATAAAGATATTCTTGATTCTAAAACAAGCCCTCATATTCCAAGTGTTAAAAAGAGAGTTAAGGACTTAATGTACTATGCCTTAATTGGAGAGGTTCAAGCTAGAGAGGTTGCAGATAGAAGAACTCTAAAGAATAAGCGTAAGATATTACCAGGTTTTGAATTAAAGAGGTTGGAAGATCGACTAATAGCTAAAGATAGTGAGGGTGAGGTTTCATTCTCTCAAGACGTTGAGACTGATTTAGACTCTAATGATCATAATAAAAACGTAAAGGATGGAATAGATCATATTAAGACTAGAGTCAATTATGACAATCTTAAACTAGATGTAGATGGTGTTTTACTTCCTTTCTCAATCACAACTTTGAAAGATAAGTCTAAACTTCCACAAGAGTTGAGAGATAGGATTGGTAAAGATGCAGATCCATCAGGACTATATGATAGGAAGACTAACTCTGTCTATATCTTCTCTAATAAACATAAGAGTGTAGAGTCAGCAGTTGGAACATTGGCTCATGAGTTAATAGGTCATGTAGGATTGAGGAAAGTATTTGGAACTAACTATGATAAAGTATTAGATCAATTGCTTAGTTCTAATAAAGGATTGTTAAATGAGATATTAGCTAAGAGTTCTAAATGGTCAATCTATCTTGAACAATGGATTGAGAAGAATGGAGAAGATGCTATAGATTCACTTCCACTTAACAAAAAACGTTTTACCAAAGATGCATATGGTAATAAAGTAATAATACCTTATGAAGTAGCATTAAGATTAGCAGATGAATACATGGCTGATCTGGCTAAGGATAGAGTATTTGATGGTAAGTTTATTCGTGAACATGTAGGAATTGATAAGAAGGCTAGGAAGGGTAAGAGGACTGCTAGAGATAAAATGTTAGACAAGTTTATAGCTAAGATTAAACATATGATCAGAGGTGTATTTGGAAAATATTCAGATACTATTACCCCTGAGATGATGGACACAATGTTAGCAGCTAGTACTGATATGATCTTTAAGAATACTAAGTTTGACTACACTAGAATAACTAATAACCCTACTGAATCTGAACTAGACAATTTAGACATTTCTATTAGAGCATCATACTTTGCACAAGAACAAGCTATTGCTATGGGTGCGAAGGAGGAGGATGTGAGTAGAATGGTTGCTGCTAATCTAAAGGGTAATTTTGCTAAATTAAACACTTCTTCACATGTTAAGTTTATGAATGATATAGGGTTTAAGATTAAGTCTCATCCTATTCTGAATAAATTCTTTGCTATGGGTTCAACACCTTATGCTAAACTGTTCTCAGGCATAGAAGCTCAACACTCGGGCCTTGTTAGAGAAACAGATATTAAGGCTGGTAGGTTCTATGATCTTAGTCGTAAGCTATTAGATAAAAAGACTCATAATGCTGAAATCTTTCTATACTATACAACCGAAGGGGCTGAAGTTCCTAATACTAAATACCTAGATAACCCTAAAGAAGATGCTGAGTTGAAGAAGCTTATGGTTGATACTAAACAATCAATCTCTGATATCGGTTCTAATCTAGTAGGTTTAGGTCTATTAGACTCTGAGACTTATTTAGAGAATGATGGAAGTTATCTTCAACGTCAATATATTCAATACCTTGGAAGTAATAAAGTAGGAGGTAAAACAACACCTTCATTCATGAACTATCTCAAACGTAAGAATAGAGACCTTACTGAATTGGATAAGGATATGTTAGGTCAGATTAAAGACCCTGGATATCTAGTAGCCTCTTCACTCTCACTCTTACATCGAGATGTAGCATTGAGAAGGATGTATGATTCACTTGCTGCCTCTTCTAAAGATAACTCTCTGAAGTGGGTATTGGGTGAAGCTGATATTATTAAGGCTGATGGTAAGAAGTATACTCGTACTGATATAGAAAGGAATATTGAGAATCTAGAGGTGTTGGTAAGAGGTCATGACAATGCTTATACTCACAATGCTACTAACTTCTCAAGTGATAACTTTAAGCAGATTAAGAAGAGATTAGATTTCTTCTATGAACTTAAAGTCATGTCAGACAAGTTAATAGATGATCAAATCAATGCTTCATTAAACACTCAGTTAGGTAGAGAAGCAACAGAAGAGGAGAAGAGTAGGTTTAAAGAAAGGACTTATAGACGTATGCCTGTATCTAAAAGATATGGTAAGATGTCTGGACAACTAGTTCTTAAAGAGATTCATGATTCATTCTTTGCTTTAGATGCTGTACATGCTGAATTAGATACTCTAAGCACTGGTAAGATGGGAATCTTAGCTAAATATACATCTATTTGGAAGACTGTTAAGGTGGGGTTAAACCCTCCTAGTATAGTACGAAACATGATGGGTAACTCAATGCTGCTTGATATGAGTACTAGTACTAACTCTATAAAATTGACTACATGGTTGATAGAGGAGATGGGTAATAGATATAGTGGTAAGCCTGATAGGTTTGGGAAGTATGCTAGGATACAAGGGTTAGATACTACAACCTTTTCTGCTCAAGAGTTGATAAGTTTGAATAGGAACTTTGAAGCTGAACTTAAACAAGAAGAGAGTACAACAGCTTTCAGCTCTGCCTTCCCCTTTATGAAGAATCAGTTTGTATCACTTATGAGTGAGGCTGGTAAGTTCTTTGGGTTACAAGAAGCTATCTTTAAGACTGTAGCAATGAAAGACTTTATCCTTCAATGGGAAAGTCAGAACTTAGAGTCTGATAAGGATATTGATTCTCTTCCTGAAGATAAGAAGAGTGCTGTGATGTTAGAAGCGGCTGCACATGCTAATAGATCATTGTTTGATTATTCTAAGGTTAATAGAACTGTTAATATGTTAAGACGGACACCATTAGGTTCTCCATTCCTAACATTTATGTACAAGTCATTTCCTGTATTAGTGGAAAACGCTGCTAAACATCCTTTCAAAATGGCTCCATATATAGCAATGCCTACTTTGTTAACACAGATGTCTGCTGCTATGTTTGATTGGGATGATGATGATCTGGAAGAGTACAAGGCTAAGATGCCACTGTATACTCGTGATAGTAGTGGGGTCGCCATATTTCCTATGAAGGATCCAAGTGGCAATGTTCAAATAATTGACATGACCTACATGTTACCTCACGTTCCATTCTTCAATGGTTTCTTACAAGCTAAGAATCAGACAGAATGGAGTAGTACATATGATGCTATGAAATCTACACTTAAGATTGCTGATATAGCAGCTAGAGATGTATTTGGAATATTAGGTGGTCCAGTTAGTCAAAGTGTTACGGCATTGTTAAGTAATGAAAGTGCATTTGACAACCGCGACATTGTAACAGAAGGTGCTCCTGCTGGACAACAACTGTTAGAGATGGGTAAATATACAATGGACATGCTATTTCCATCATGGTTAGGGACAAAGGGTGCTGTATCTAAAACTATGGAGGCAGCTACAGGTGAGTTAGCATATGACTTAGAAACTCCTAAATCTACACCGCTCCAAGCTGGTGGTTCATTCGTAGGATTTAATGTTAAAACATCTATCGCTGAGAAGACTCATGCTGCTAATCAAAGGAGATTAAACAGGGAGAAGCGAGACACTAGGACTGCTTGGAAGAGTGCAGTGTTAAAGGCTAGAAGAGAGGGTAAGAGTGATAATGATCTTGCAACTATTAATAAGAACTTTGCAGCTAAGTTTAAACAACATAGAAAGAAGAGTGAAGAATTGTTAAACCCTTAAACGACAAAACCCCTACCGGCTCAAAGGCTAGTAGGGGTTTTTTTATGCTCGTTATTCTGTAACGACTCTCTCCTCTATTGGGAAGTGGTGTTCTATTTCTCCTGATTTAATCATTGCATTAATCTTTTCAATACCCACCTTCCTTTTATATATTAGAAATGTTTTACGATACTCTCTAGCTTTCTTAGGTGAACTAAATATAGCTATAACCTCCTTAGTACTTCTTTCAGTAAGAAGAGTAATATGCGTATCACTCCAGTTCTTTTTATATGTTCCTGTAAGAGCTTTCTTTAACCTCCTAACTAAATAGTATTCGTCTAACCAATCACGATCTCCACCTTTCATGATGCCTGCTATGGTTTCTTCAGATACTTTAAACTTTTCAGCCATTAATCTTCTAGGTATCTTAGCTGATAAGATATACAATACATCTGCACTAACTAACTTACTATTAGGATATAGTTTAAAGAATCCTTTCCTCGGTCCATACTTGGCAAAGTGGAATATGCGTCTGTGGTAATCAATCACCTCTTGTGGCATGTCCTCCTTGTTGGCATAGTCTAATATAGTAGCTTGATAAGTACTAACTATTTCATATGCCTCCTTCAACTCATCCTCATCTCCCTTCGGAATACCCTTACATGCTGAAGCATTAGAACTCTCCCTCCTCTGCTTTAGATTCTTACAACCTGTTCGATCACCCCCTTTATTATTCTTTCTATTATCTCCTTCCCAATACCTTTCATTACCTTTCATATCTTTCTCCTATTTATTATAGTTCACAACTATTCCCAGTACAAGCATATTCTTTCATACTTGTAGTTTGATCGGTCTTTTCATATTCGGATAAATCATCCCAGTTTATATTTACAACATTTTCTAATTCTTTATAATACTCCTCTTCCTCTATTTCTTGATATGGAGCTTGTTTATAATTATGATTAGAATGAGGTAAGAATGATACACCACTTAATATATCAAAGTTGTTGTAAACCCATGAAGCAACCTCTAACCACTCGTTTTCCTTTACATAAATAGTTATTGAAGGTTTATGTTCGCAGTAATGAAGTTGATAAACTTTCCATAGTTCTAACTGATCTATTGCTGTTCTATCATCTCTAAACACACTTCCTTCTGGAGATTTAATAGGAAAGGAAAAGATAACAGTAGTGTTAGGTTTGGTTATATCAGGTTCAAAAGGTACTCCTTTATCCATCATAAGGATTGCTAACGGGTCTTTATTATCAGCACGTACAGTACGAATATAATAGGGTGAATATCTAGGATGAATACCAGAAGCAGTGTCTACCAATTGAGATACTGTACCGCTGGGTTTTACTGCGTTTATAGCAGTAGAAGGGTTTATTCCTAATAATGCTGACAATTCGTCATTTACATCCTGTGATACAGCTTTCAACTGTTCTAACCATGATATTAATTTATCATTACCTTCACTACCGTTCATAACAGGATGATCCATAATACCTGTAAGACTAACTCCTAATAATCTTTCTTCTTCACAATTATTCCTCCATACTTTTCTTAAGTATCTAAAGTTAGTTAGGCTAGATTGTAATGTACCTATAATCGTTGCAATTTCAATCTTATTGCTAAGAGTTTCTAACGTATCATTAGGTCTTATTACAACTTCTGATAAGTTACAAAATTGTCCTGAATCTCTCAGAACTATCTCGCTACACATTTTTGTTACTACTCTTTACGAGTGATCTGCTCATTTCTGACAGACTCCATACGTTTCCGTATGGTACAGACTATATCATCATCCCTTATTGCGGGAGCTATTCTTTCTAATTTATACAGGAAACTGTCTTTCATATATGGTAAGATAAGATCTATAAACTTTTCATGATCTTTAGTTCTTAGATTTAAGAAATAATATTTACCATGTCTATTTATATTAAATTCTAAATCAAGTTTTTCTTTTATAGCTTTCTTAAGAAGCCAGTTATCACCGTAAGAAAAACCTTTAGTACTTAAACCTATCTGTTTATGATAATTCTTAAACCTAGAGTCTAATGAAGAATGTCCATCACACATGAATATTATTGCTAATGATTCAGCATCCATCATTTTTAACATATGTGGATCAATAACCTTTCTTCTATCTATATATATTCTATCATGAAGTTTGGTTAAAAACGGATGAACTCTTGATTCTAATCTTCTTTGAGATTTTCTTTTATATCCATCAGTATTATAATCTTTTCTTTTATATAGACGGGTAGAAGTAACTTTTTCTAATACTTCTTTAACCCATATTATATAGTCTAAATTATCTTCAACCATGTTCATAATAAATCTAGCATTACCATTATCGTTATTTTTATACAGCCCACCATCAAAGGTTGACATATACGATAATAGTTTTACTATTTGTTTCTTGTCTGTATATTTCATAGTCGTTGCACCTTGCATATCGCATTGGCACAGGATTGTCTTCAGCATTATCTGTTAAGGTTTCCCCTGTTTTAATAATAGTTTTCAAATAAGAATTACTTCTTATAGCCCCCATTGAGGGTTTGTTCCCCATCCTCCTTTATATTCTAAGTCTTTTCTCCTTTGCGGCATTAGTTTTTCAATTGCGATGGAACTAAACACACCTCTTTCACCACTTTTACTTTGATATAAGTTTAACCATTCTTTTATAAATATCCCTATATCTGGCTTCTCTGTATAGTTTACACTGTTATTAGCTAGTGCTCTCTGTCCATTATCCTCCCACCACGCACCTGATTTAGCACCCCTCATTCTCTCATCACTAAGATTAGAAAGAGATATTAATGCAGATCGTCTCACTCCTCCAACTACCACTATCTCTGCAATCTTACATACAATATCATGACATTCTAGAGACGTAAGTTTACGTCCTATAGCATCTTTAAAAATATCTATAGTAAAATTAAATAAATCATGTAGAGGATCAGGACCACTAGCACGACCGCCAAAGGTTTTAAGTCTAGACCCCTTCTCTCTAATTCTTGAGAAATCCCAGGAAGGTATTTTACCAGAGTATAACAATGATATTAGCTCACGATAACTACTTGCCCAACCAATTTTAGAATCTCTAGGGACAATTACCGTATCTGTTTCATACATCTCCTCTGCCACAATTGGCAACTTAGCTATATATTGTCTTTCTACACTAAACCCAGCGCCAGTACCGCACATGAGAATATACATAATTTCATCAAATGCTCTGGCATCATTAATCGCTATAAAGGCACAATTATAACCTGCTACATTATCACGATCTAGAGCAGGTCCAGCAGTCATAAGTGCTCGCATACTAGGCATTACTTCTAAATTATATATAGCACTTCTAATTTCTTTAAACGATATATTTATATCTGGAAACTTATCTTTCCAATATTCTATATATCTATCTACCGTCTCATCCCAAGTCTCTCTCCTATTTTCTGAATCTAACCATTTAGCATATCTACTTTTATGGATAAATTCAGAATAGTCAGGGGTGCTTGTGTTTTCAAATGGGTTTGTCATTTATTCTCCTATTATAATCAAAATGATCTTGTGTTATTCTTGTTATTACATCTTCAAATGAGATGAGGACATCTTTGATATTATCATATCCGATGTCTAATCTTTTATAAACATATTGATTCTCATGTGACATCATTCCGTGAGTATGACCGTGAAGATGTATAGAACCATGATCCTTAGCCCTCCATTCTTCAATGGGATAATGACATAATACAATCTTAGTGTCATTAACTTTAATATCCTTTAGGGAGGTAGAGCTTTCCCATCCTTTGAAATTACACACTTTCTTGTTATCATGATTACCTTGAATGAGATGAACTTCTACCCCTTGGATATCTGTGATAGATTCTAACCACACCTTAGTGTTACTAAATTGAAAATCTCCTAGAAAGTATACAACATCTCCACTCTTTACTTGATCTTTAAACCTCTCGATGATGTAGTTATTCATCTCTGTTACATTGCTAAAAGGCCTGTTACAAAAGTTGATCACATTCTTATGGTCAAAATGATAATCAGACCCAAACCACACGGTCATATATTACTCCTTATTAATCTTTCGGCTTTATCTTTATATAACCTACCACTTCTTAAATAGTAGAGATATTCTCTCTCCCTTATATTCGCTTCAACACTCTTCATGTCTGATGTATAAATATCTTCTAATATCTCTTTGTATTCTACATAAAACTTAATATCGTCTAATTCCTTTTGATAGGGTTTAGACCAAAGGTTGATTGGTGGAAATATCAAAATACTACCTCTTTAATTGATACAGGGTTATAAAGAATATAGGGTGTTTCTATCTCTTTAATCTCCCATCTATCCCAGTTATTAGGTTGATAAGGAGGATTATTATTAGACCAACTATTATTCTCTTCACTATTAGATAATAGTTCTTCCAATATGATACTGTCTTTGTACCAGTATCTAATTATTCTATGCACACTCTTTACCCCTCTTATACTCACTACAGCTATCTGAAAAATCACTTATAGCGATAGGAAAACCTTGTTGATTCTTTTCTAATTTAAAGTGATCATCTTCAGTTTCAAGATGTCTGGAACACTTTACCATCTTACACCTGTTACTGTCTGTATTACAATATGTTCGATCTAAATAACAAAACATAATATCTCCTATTGTTCTCTAAGAATTAACTCTAATCTTGCTAATGCATTCCAGGCTACACACGCAGCATGTGGTAGTTCTAACTCCTCATCCTCCCACTCTCCCTCCTCCTCTTTGAAGTAGTGACGAAGCATTGCTGAACTGTATCTCCTCTTACCCTCCCTCACCTCTAACCATCCATGATCAGAATACTTATTAGCACCTTTAGTCCCTACTTCACCTACTAGTTGTAATGCACGAGTGAAGTCACCCAACACTAGATCTAAGTCTGGTTTCTTAAAATCATCTTTAAATCCTGGTTTAGAATTACTCCTTTCTTCTTCTATTCGTTTTAAGTGTTTATCAGACATCTTTCCAAAATTAGTAATCATCTACTACTCCTGCTATTTTTATATACTTCTCAACCTTATTCTTCTTATCCACTATCCACTCACGATTATCTACTGTGTATTCATCAAGACTATCTAATAGCATTTCATAAACAGCTACAATGTCATGATACTCTTTCTTTAACAAATGAATGTTCTGATGTAAGGAATAAGGATTAATGTCATACATTCCAAACCTGCCAGACTTTCCAACTATTTGTTGTAACTCTCCACATTCCTCCCCCAGACAGAAGAGGAGGTGGTTTACTCTTTCAGCATTATCTGTCATCACCATCACCCTTAATAACATTTCTATTCTTTCTATCAATTAACTTCTTCACATTATAATCTAAAACTTCTTCTAGACTGATGTTTAATGAATTAGCTACTTGAGAAATAAACCACATACAATCTGAAACCTCACTAAACACTCTTTCTCTTAATATAGTTTTACTGAAATCACCTCTAGCATATTTAGCATAAACTCCTGCCACTTCACCTGCCTCTGCTGCTAGTCCTGTAGACAGATACATGTCTTCCATCTCTTTAGGATATAACGCTGTAGTTGGTGTAAACTCTTGATATTCTTTTAAATTCATATTCTTTCCTCATTTGCCTTAATAATCTTTCTTAACAGGTTAACTCTTTCTATATCACGGGCTTTTTGCTGTTCTGCCATGTGGATATTACGAAGAGTGTCACATCTTCTAGCATGATCAAGTTGAACCTCAATCATACCTTCTAATAATTCTATATCTCTATTAGTTAAACTCATATTCTATTAGTTTATTTGTTGGAAGGTTAGGTTGCCTGTAAATACTGCCCCTGTATCTATAAAGTTGACATTACCTCTCTTAGCAGGACGAGCTACAACTGTATGACCATGATAGGTCTCTATTACGTTGTCTATCTTATAACCATGCACATCACGTATTAATGTTCTTCCCCATATCATATTTGTCTTATCAATACGGGTTGATTGTTCGAAGTTACCCCAGTTAGAATCTTTAGGCTCGGCATGACATATGCCAATATCTCCCCTATTAGTTTTAACCGTTATAGCGTATGGCAGTTTCTTTGCTAATAGTGCATATTTCCTTAATTCTTGATAGTCTTCCTCCATAAACCAACTACCACCATTAGCACACCATAAAGAACAATCATCTTCATGTAGAATAACATCTATTAAAAACTCTTCATGATTACCTCTGACAGAATGGAAGTAAGGAAGGGATAGGAGTCTAAGACATTCCATGCTCGCTCTTCCCCTATCTATCAGATCCCCTACAGAAAATATCCTATCCTTATTAGGATCAAATAATACTTCCTCCATCTTCTCCTTTAGGAGATCAATACATCCATGTAGGTCTGAGACTATGAAATCTCTACCGGGATTGAGGTCATATGTTTTATGAATCATTAGATACTTTTGGTTTATTAATAGCGTTGAACAAACCTCCTAAATAATCAATAGCAATTTCAGCTTGCATCTTTTCCTCTGTCGCTTCTTTTAACACCTTATCAATAGCAACTAGTCTATCATATAACACCTCTTCCTCCTTTTCAATTTGACTCTTTCTAGTTGTTAAGTCTTTAATAGTTTTACTATATACTTTTAATATTGATGATACACTTTTCATTTTAATACCTCTTTTGCTATTAATTCTTGTTCTAATATTCTACGATAACTCTTAAAGTTTCTAAAGTTTGCATGTGCTCCTAAACTAGGAATTGCTACATGTTCAAAGGGTGACATGTGACGACTCTCTAACAATCTGTCATGAAGAATAATATCATCCTTTACGATAGGTTTCTCCTTGTTATGATTAAGATAAGATACTCTAGCGCATCTAGCAACACTAATCTTCATTAAAGTGTTAGGGTAATACTCTCTCCTCTCATCCTCTGTTATATATGGAAGGTGTAATTGAGAATAGGCTAAAGGGTCTGACGGTGTTAGGTCTATAACATCTTTCATAACCTTTGCTAACTCACAGATCTCTTGTTGTGCGTCAGGCGCTATCCTGAGAGAGAAGAAGTTGTTCCATTCAGTTGAACTAACTATGACTCTAATATGAGCAAAAGGTTCCAATAATCTATTAGCAATCTGTTTATGCACCCCTTTTTCCTCCATCCACTTTGCTTGAGCTATTGCATTATCACGGGCATATTTCCATTCTATCCCAATTTCTTTAGCTTCATCCAGATGAAAGTACTCATCAGCCCTCATACCTTTCTGATTCCTCATAAAGATTGGTTGGACAGGATTATTAATAACATCTTCTATTACTTTTTGTACTGGCATTGCTCTAGAACTTTGACCGTTTCTACTATTATGTACAACTACTCCATTAGCTATAAAGTTTTCATATTCGCTATTCATTTCTAAATCATATGTATCTTTATTTCCAATACTCTTTATAGACGTAACTTTTACTGGTCTACCATATAAACAAGTTCCTCCTTGCCATGTTTGAGTAGAATGTCTATTTTTATGACAATCAGTACAT
>Ga0164313_10004310_pt1 | contig 12672 bp, 13 predicted proteins | sample GuaBasSedimGuay4_FD_113735 | JGI IMG/M metagenome (GOLD analysis project Ga0164313, IMG submission 113735) | Subseafloor sediment microbial communities from Guaymas Basin, Gulf of California, Mexico - Guay4, Core 4569-4, 0-3 cm | ecosystem: Environmental > Aquatic > Marine > Hydrothermal vents... | reverse complement strand
CCGATTCAACACTTAAAGCCATTTTAAAGGAAAACCGGAGAAAAGCCTTCAGCGGTATTTTAGGCAGCGATGACCAGACTGTTGAACTGGCAGCACATGCAGCCGAATCACTGGGGCTAGCGCATAATCCACCGCAGGCTGCTTTATGTTCTTTTCGAAAAGACCTGGCACGTGCCCAGCTTGCCTTATCCGGCTGCCCGGTGCCCATTCATTGTTTACTGGATTTAACACGGCCAATAAAAAAGCAGATGGCAGGCCTCCCCTGGCCCTGCGTGTTAAAACCACTGAATATGTCAGCCAGCAGAGGTGTCATTCGAGTTAATAACGAAGATGAATTTCTCGCTGCATGTGAGCGTTTAAAGCCAATTGTTGCTACTGCATCAGGTGAATTTGAACAGAGACATGTTTTGATTGAAGATTACATCGATGGTATAGAAATCGCCTATGAAGGTTTTTTGCATAACGCTGTACTCAATAGCATTACTATTTTCGACAAACCTGATCCGCTGGTTGGACCATATTTTGAAGAAACCATCTACGTTACACCATCGACATTAAGTGAAAATCTGCAGCAGAGAATAAAACAAGTGTTACAAAAAGCCTGTGCCGCATATGGTTTAACAACGGGTCCGGTGCATGCAGAGTGTCGCATCGATAAAAATAGTAATATCTGGATACTTGAAATTGCCTCACGCACGATCGGTGGTGATTGCGCCAGAATGCTGGATAATGACAGTTTTAGCATTGAAGAGCTGGCCATCTCGCTGGCAATAAACCAGCCGCTCGAGGTTACTATGCCGCAACAGGCACGTGGCGTAATGATGATTCCAATAAGACAGAAAGGATTATTAAAACGTGTTGAAGGATTGCTTGAGGCGAATAAAATAAAACATATCGATAAAATCGACATCATCATTCGTCAGGGCCACGAACTGCTGCCGCTACCGGAAGGTAATCAGTATTTAGGCTATATATTTGCCAGTGCCGACAGACCAGAACAGGTTACCGCGGCAATTCGTCAGGCATACTCACTTCTTAAGTTTGTAACTGCGCCAGTGTTTAAAATCGTTTAATCCGCAAATGAACACAGATATGAAGCCAGGATTAATAACTTACTGTCATCCTGAACGCTAGAGAAGGATCTTGAGTTTGATGCACTAGTACTTGCAGTTAAAGATCCTTCACTAGCGTTCAGGATGACAAACACTTAATAAGGTTTTTATTTGCGTTATTTGCGTTCTTCGCGGACTGAAGAGTTTTTCGGTTATTTCTTACCGCCGCCACCGCCGGCCTGGAAACCTGCAGGTGCCTGACCGTAGTCGCCTTCACCAAAAAAGAAGCCCAGCATGTGCTTTTCAATCAGTTCAAGATTTTTTGAGTCAGCGGTATTTAAACTGTTTTCGTTAATGATGGTAGTCAAACGCTCCAGCCATTGCTGCCAGCCTTCTTTAGATACGTTTTCAAATATACGCACACCTAAATCACCCGGATGTGGTGGCGCATCCAGCGCTTCTGCTTCAACTTTTAAAACCACACATTGAACTGTATTAGCCATTTTTAACCTCTAACTGATCTTTTTATCAGACGCTGCTTCATACTTCTTGAGCAATACGCCTTCATCACCGCAGCAACTTGCGGCACATTGTTTAATCTGGTGTAATTCTTCCGCTGTACTATTCAAATAAACTTCAATGGGTTTATTCTCGGTTGCACAGTCACAACCCTTGTCATTATACACGTAAACATTACTCAATCCCGCACGTTTTGCCTGTGCTTCGGCTTCAAATAACATGTATTCTGGCGTTGCCGGTACATCACTGAGTTTGTATGCCGGAAAAAATCTTGTCACATGCCAGGGGCTATCGACCCCAAGATTATCGCGTATCCAGCAGGCGATTTCATAATGCTCTTCTGGATCATCATTTTTCCCAGGAATGATATTGGTGCGTGTTTCAACGTGGATACCCAGATCATGTGCTTTTTTTATTGAAGCCAGTACCTGGTCAACTTTTGCCGGTTTACAAATTTCCTGGTAAAAATCGTCTCGCATACTTTTAATATCTGAACACAGCACGTCGATTTTACCGGCGATCAGCTCCAGTGCTTCATCGGTTACAAAACTGTTAGACACATATACAGTGTATAAACCTGCTTCGTGTGCCAGCTCAGACACATCGAGTACATATTCCAGCCACACAGCAGGTTCTGAATAAGTAAAGGCAATGCCCTGAACACCGGCTCTGAGCGCTGAGTCAACCAGTTTTTGTGGTGGCACCCAGACTTCTGTGGATTGCCCTTTTGCAAGATCATCCAGTGCCTCTACCCCCCAGGAAATATCCAGATTGTGACAACCACCACAGCGGAAACTACAGCCGTAACTGCCAACCGACATCACTTTCGTGCCGGGGCGATAATGTTTTACCGGTTTTTCTTCAATGAAATCGATATCAATCGACGACAGAATACCGTAGGACAGGTTATATAAAGTACCGTTACGGTTTACATGTGCCTGGCAGAAACCACGCTGGCCATGGCCTATTTTACAACGCCACAAGCAGAGATTACACCGGGTAGTACCGTTCTCAAGCTTTTCCTGCAAACGGGTTTCAATAAGCTGGTACTGATCAGACATGAGGCTAAAACCTTAATATATTTAACTGCATAGTTTACCAGTGTAGCTAGCGATTAACACACCCTCATTAAAGGGGATATAGAGCCGCTCACCCTGAACCTCAACGCTTGCCAGTGACGCATTGTTATCATAATCAAGCGCTTTCTCCAGCAATAGATTGTGGCCTGCTGATTGACACAAATAAACATGGCCGAAGGCCTGTGTCGCGCGCATAAAATTGTATGCACGTTGTGCCGTCCATGTGCTATCAATGCTAAAGTCCTGTTTTTCCGGATAGGGGTAATAACTCGCAAGCTGTTCATCTTGCGGCGTTTTTAGCAGCGGTGTTGGCGCTGATAAATCCGACAGCAAAGTTAGCATGAGCTCTGCCCCGGTATTGGCAAGCAATAGATTAATTTCCTCAAATGACAAACCTTCATCAAGATTGATTTTTTGTTGTTTTACGATATCACCGGCATCCAGATCATGAGTAACCAGGTGCCAGCTGATGCCCATATCACTGGCATCTTTCATTTGCCAGAATATAGGTTCAGGCCCACGATAACGTGGCAGTAACGATGGATGCATGTTGAAACATCCGGCACTGGCAAGCCGAATAATTTCATCAGGCAGGCGTTTGCTGTAACAGGACATTAAAATAAGGTCAATATTCAAACGGCCAAGCTGATCGAGAAGATCATCTACCGGCTGCGAGAAATCGATAACGGGAATAGCATGCTGTTGAGCCGATAAGGCCAAAGATTCATTTTCTACAGCAATGATCTTTTGTTCAAAAAAAAGCGGATTATAAACCCCTACCGCAGAGATAGATTGCCCTGTAGCCAATAACTTCCTGAAAGGAATTAAAGACAGCGCACCTGATGAACCTATATATAAAATCACTGCTGCCCCGTTAACTGGTAGAGACATGGATGGGATCCGTTGCCTGGGACCGTATGCCGCATGGACGCGGCATTCGAGCGTACAAGGATGTATTTACAGCGTGTCTCAGGGGACGGGTACCATTCATGCCTCTGGCAGTTAACGGGACAGCAGTGATAAGATATAAAAGGCTTACAATTCAACAACCTCCAGTCCCAGGTCACCCAGTTCTGCATGTGTTGCGGCACTGGTAATAACTGCTGTACCTGCCTCAGCATTTTTCAGATAGGTTTCTGTTACCCGTTTAAGATCATCCAGGCTCACTTCAAGTATCTGTTTACGGAACGCCTGTAATTTTTCTCTGCTTCTACCGTGCAAACTATTATGAAAAGCAGACCTGGCTTCACCTGCAGGCGAGCCGGGTTTATCGATACTGCCGATAACACCCAATATAGCTTCTTCTAACTGACGCGCTTCATGTTGATTATCAAGCATCCAGCTAATTGCATTATCAAAATCAGCAAGCGTTTCAGCCAAACGTGGATCACGATATGAATAAAACCTGAACGCTGCAATATTAGTATCGTGTGAAGCACCACCGCCATAGGCACCGCCCTGCTCACGTATTGCAGTATGCAAATAACCGTTTCTCAAAAAGCCGCCCAATACTGACAGTGCCGCCGCATCAGGATGCTCCATGGTGACAGTCGGATATGCTTTTGCACAGAAATTCACCTGTGTATTGGCAATCCACATTTGTTCTGTTTTCTGTTTAATTTTCGGCAAGGCAAATGCGTCAATCGCTGCGGAATTATTTTCATTCCAGACACTCTCGAATTCAGCGACAAGGCCGTCAACTTTATCCGCTTCAAGTGTCAGCATATATGACTTGGCTGACTCTTTTATTTTTTCATGTATGGATCTGAATAATAACGTGGTCTGTTTAATAGCGGCTTCATCACTATGGGAATCATCCAGTGCCTTCAGTGTTTTAATACCGGCCAGCCCGCCAAACTTATGGCTTAGTTCAGCCACCGGGCTCAAACCACTGGCTGCAGCTGTCATTGCCAGTGTATGACCACTGCCGGTAACACTACGCTCGCGGCGCGAACGCATCTGCGTAATCAGTTCAGCAATACGCTCCACTTCATCAAAACGTGCATTATTAAGCGTGTCGCACATTAACTCTGCGAGATGTTTATTGTTTCTGTTTAAAGCTTTTCCTGAAATCAGGTAGTAAGCACGAACTTTTTGCTCATCATCAGTAAAAGCACGAATGCTGTGGTGAGCGTGAATGCCGCCACTGACACTGGATTGTAATTCCTGCATTTGCAGGTAGTCTTTATCACCACAACCAAGTTCTGTCAGACAGGAAGAATAATACGGAAGCACTGCAAGTTCATCATCGGTTAATGCTGGTAACTCACAAACCACTTCATGATAAACCAGGCCATTAGTTCCCTGTTTATAAACAGTTGAGTCCGTAGCCGAAATCGACAGTGCTGTTGCCTCAGGAATGGTAATTTCTTCAGGCACATCGTCGAGGCCAACTTTGGGTAACATCTCAGGATCATCTACCTGTAGTTGACGTTCTTCTAATGCTTGCGCTTGCCTGATGACCTGTTGCCTGTCTTCATCATTCAGGGCTGACTTGATAGTAGCCAAATGTGCTTTTTCAGCCTGCTCCTTACGCTGACTCAAATTTTCATCCGGGCGCAGTGTTAGACGTACACGATGCTGGTTATCAAGTAACAGTTCACGTACCAGGTTTTTAATAAACTCCGGATCTTTAATATCTTCGCGCAAGGACTCAATCACAGGGTCCAGGTTAAGCAATGACGACGGATCACTTCGATGAATAGCAGCTGTTAATCCGCTCAGTATCAATTGCAAACCGAACGGGTAACTGTCACCACCTACTTCACGCTGACTTAATTCCAGTTGATGTAATACCGCTTCAAGTTTTTCATGCTGGATACCATTTGCTGCAACATCATTTAAAACATCTAAAACCAGCTTTTCGAATGCCTGAGCATTTTCAACTTTGCTGCCTTCAAGACCACACAGAAAGCACATTTCGAAATTAGAATCTTCCAGACCGCATAAGGGTGATGGCGCTGCACCAAGCTCGGTTTTTTCTAAAGCCTGGCGTAAAGGCGAAGAACTGTTATCCAGCAATACCTGTGATAACAAACTAGCCTTCATCATGTCATCCAGTGAGGTACATGGACCCAGCAACCAGCTCATCACGTGATGTGTTTTATCTTCAATAGTTTCATCACCAACCACATCATAGGCATAAGCCTCTTCAACAACCAACGGTGCCAGGTAACGCTTTTCAGGTTTTACTGAAATGACCTCATCCTGTTTTTCAAAATGGGCCAACGCCTGTTCTTCAAATTTCTGCTGGTGCTCAAACACCGGGATATCGCCAAAGGTCATAAATACAGCATTACTCGGATGGTAATGTGTTTTATGAAAATCTTTTAACTGCTTATAAGTTAAATCAGGGATATCCTGTGGCTCACCACCACTGTTGTAGTGATAGGTTGAAGTCGGGTAGAGATATTTACTAACCTCCTGCCACAACACGCTAACCGGTGAGCTCATTGCGCCTTTCATCTCATTGAATACAACACCTTTGTATTCAAGCTCACTATCAGCATTGTTGGCTTCTTTAAATTCTACACGGTGCCCTTCCTGCAAAAAGTCCAGCTCATCAAGACGGGTAAAAAATACTGCATCAAGATAAACGTCCAGTAAATTATTAAAGTCTTTTTTATTCTGACTGGCAAACGGATAAGCCGTCCAGTCACTGCTGGTAAACGCATTCATGAATGTATTCAATGAGCGGCGTATCATCATGAAAAAAGGGTCACGTACCGGGTATTTTTTACTGCCGCATAAAGCGGTGTGTTCAAGTATGTGAGCAACGCCGGTTGAATCCATCGGCACGGTGCGAAATCCGACCAAAAATACATTCTCTGTATTTTCAGCTTCCATGTGGTAGTGCAGCGCACCTGTTTTTATGTGCTGGTACTCCTGCAATGTTAAGTTCAGCGAATCGATACGTTCGCTACGTATCCATTTGAAAGCAGGATGGTGATCCACAGCTGGTACTGATGATGTATCTTGTGACATGACAGATGACATAAAATTTTAACTCTCTTAAGACTTGCAACTTATAACAATTATTTATTTGCGAACTAACTTATACACTGTTTCGGTCAATGCAGTTAAACCTCGATTTTTCAACCCGCTCTCTTCATCAATAACATTTTTAAAAAGCAGTTTTTGTATCGAAAATTTTCCTGAATACAAATCATTCACTTCCTCTTCTGTGACAGAAAATGGCGGACCATTCATTTCTGCCGGATCAAAAGTTAAGGTAACTAACAAAGTGCGCGTTTGTGGTTTTTGTATTTCAGTTATTTTATCAACATACAACTTGCGCATATCTTCAGGTAGCGCCACCAGAGATGCCCGATCAAAAATATCGGTAACATCATCCAGAATTTCTTTCTGTAAGGCGAAAAAATCGCCTTGAAATATCTCTATAATAGATGCCAGATCACTACTCTGGTACAGGCCGTGCTGATCCTTTGCTGCATGTTTATAATTTAATGCGTTTTCTTCAAAAAAGTCTTTTGCCGCACGATCACTGCATTCCACACCGAAGACCTTATAACCATTTTGTGACAGCCAGAGTAAGTCTTTACTTTTGCCGCACAAAGGAACAAAAACTTTTAGTCTTTCACGTTGTTGCAGTGATGGTCCTTTTTCACCATAAAAATAAGCAAGATAAGGATTTATTTGCTGCTGATGAAAACCAATCTGATTGTTATTCCAGCGCTCTACCCAGAAATCAATTTCCATAATAATCAGAAAACATAATTAACTATCGCCGGGTTTCCAGACACCAAAGGCATCTTCCGCTGGTTTCATATCCTGTTCGACCTGATCAAGCACCTGCCCCATAAAATGGCTTAAATCAGTTAACAGTGATTTTTTATCCGTACCCGGCTGGTCCTGGTGCGCAAGTACGTAACCCGTCACTGCCGATAAATACTGCATAAAATATAAATCATTGTCTGCAGCTGGATCATGTTTTGTTATGACTGCTTTAATGTCTGAGATCATTTCAGACGATAGTTGAATACCACCACTCATAGTACTAATTTCCCGAAAGTTTTCTAAATTACGTAAGCTACTTATAATGGTGCTAGTCTAAGCTATTTCAAGGTCTCCGAACAGGAATCATCATGTTTAAAATTTGTGTATATGTCCCTGAAAACTCTGTGGAAAAAGTAAAACAGGCATTGTTTGAGGCGGGTGCCGGTCGAATCGGAAATTATGATTGCTGTTGCTGGCAGACTGCAGGTATTGGGCAATTTCGACCGCTTGAGAATAGTAATCCGGCGATTGGCACGTTAAATAAAATTGAGCAGGTAAATGAGATTAAAATTGAGCTGGTTTGTGCTAATGACCTGGTTAAAGCTGCGGTTCAGGCTATGCGGCTTGCGCATCCTTATGAGGAGCCGGCGTTTGATGTATGGCAGTTGGCTACATTTTGATTTCGTGGTCCGGCATTGCGGGTCTCGCCCTGCTTGTCTGTTAAGCTTTTTTTCTGCGGACTTTACCTATCCTGGTTTTATCAAACACGTTCTTCTCGGCTATACCAGACTCGGACGATGATGACACCCTGTTGTTTGATGCGATATCGAACAGTGTATCCACCTCTACCAAAGGGAGCATATAAATCTCTAAACTCCTCACAGTCTTCGTCAGGGCTTGGCATTCCAGCTTCTGGGTTTTTAGTCAGTAAATTAACAGCATCGAGTATTCGTTGGCCGGCTTTTTTTGCGGCTCTGGGATTTTCTTTTTTTATAAACTCTCGCAGTCTGACAACATCTTTTGTGGCTTCGGGTAACCATTCTATTTTGTAGTCGGGCACGGATTCTCCTTATCGTCTCCCCACGATTCCAGCCAGTCCACCATCGCATCATGCTCAATGGTTTCACCGCTCTGCTCATAGGCTTCCCAGCGTTCCAGGGTTTCTTGTCGCCGCTGCTCCTGGTTTTCTAATCGCTCGATGTAGTCTCGTAGCGCTTCTTTTGCAAGGTAGCTTTTTGATCGTTTGGTTTTTTTCGCCAATACCGTCAGTCGCTGTTCCAGCTCGGGGTCTAATCGGACTCCTAACATGGTTTATCTCGTTTGTTTAACATTGTTAAACAATAGCACTGTTGCTGTTTTTTAACACGGTTTTTTTCATTATTTCTCAGCAGCTCTATTTTTCGATAAATGGGACTGAGGGCAATGCCGGTAAGTTAAGATAATAACTAATGAGCGTATCGCGGCAACGCTATCACTTATGTCGGCTTACAGAGGAGTCGACCCTTGCCCGTAGGCTGACATAAGGCTTTGCCGTTGCCAGCAAAACACTAATTTACTGTCATTGGGACGGAGGGATTATTTTTAACAATATTTAGTTCTGGTTAATTTTTAATCCCTGCTTCCCCTTGAATTCGCCATCGTGGCGCCGATTAATGTTACTCTGACCCCAATTATAACGACTCCACACGTCAGCCCGGATAAAAACTACCGAATCCAGCCGCGCTCACTGGCATCAAGGAAATCCAGCATCATGCGAACATTATCATCTTGCTGAGCAATGACCTCAACTTTTTCCAAAGCAACCTTATGCGAACAGCTGGATTTGATCAGTAATTTAAAAGCATCTTGCAGCGCACGAATGGTTTCAGGCGAATAACTACGCCGTTTTAAGCCTTCTTTATTAATACCAATCGCACGTGCGCGATTGCCCGCCACGGTAAAAAAAGGCAAGACATCACGATCAATTGCTGTAGAAAAACCGGTAAAGGCATGCGCACCAATTCGGGTAAATTGATGTACTGTGGTATAACCACCGAGTATTACATAGTCATCAACAATGACATGACCTGCGAGTGCAGTAGCATTTGCCAGAATAACGTTATTACCAACAATGCAATCATGCGCGACATGCACGCTGACCATTAGTAAATTGTCATTGCCAATTTTTGTTACATTACCACCACCCGGGGTACCGCGATGTATATTTACGTATTCACGAATGGTATTTCGATCACCAACAACTAGTTCTGTTGGTTCATCATCAAATTTCAAGTCCTGCGGTTTTTCACCGACCGAGGCAAACTGAAAAATCCGGTTATCCTTGCCGATTTTTGTCGGTCCATTTATTACCACATGCGATGAAATCACCGTACCCGGACCAATTTCAACATTCGCTCCAATGACAGTGAATGGCCCAATGCTGACATCATCAGCAATCTTTGCAGATGAATCAATAATTGCCTGTGGATGAATCATTGCTAGTTACTCTACCCTGGTGTAGTATTTTTAATTACTGCCTTTATTTCTCTTCTTTTGGTGATGCGGCACACAACAGGCTAGCTGCCGTACATAACTCACCATTGACGGTGGCCTCACAGGAAAATTTCCAGATGACTTTCGAGCGACGTTCAATCTTAGCTTTTAAAATTAACTGATCACCGGGTACAACCTGGCGCTTAAATCTCACCCCGTCAACACCCACCAGCATGTACAGAACATCATCACTGGGTTCTTCGCTCATGGTACGAAAACCTAACAAACCTGTCGCTTGCGCCAGTGCTTCAATAATTAAAACACCGGGCATAATCGCCTGCTCTGGAAAGTGTCCGGTAAAATGCGGCTCATTTACTGAAACATTTTTTATTGCTGTTATGCTTTCACCAGGCACACACTCCAGCACTCGATCAACAAGTAACAAGGGATATCGATGCGGTAAAAATCGTCTGATCTCTTCAATATACATTTCACTCAAAGCTGAACCCCTGGTAATGATAAAATGTGCTGCCTTCAAACCATAAGTGGAAAAGCAGTATTATTATAAACCGGTTATTTACCGGATATTTTCTCTACAGTTTTTTCTAAAGTTTTTATACGTTTGGCCATTTCATCCAGATGTTTAAATCGCATAACGTTTTTCATCCAGTTCCTGGTGGTATCAACCAGTACACTTGACGAATAAGAACCCGACTGTTTTATTGATGATGAGACAAAGGTTCTTCCAGTGATCACAACATTATCTACAATTTCGATATTATCGCGAATGCCGACACCACCGCCAATCAAACAATTTTTTCCAACTTTAGCTGAACCTGCAATACCCGTATATGCTGATACAACAGTATGCTCACCAATGACAACATTATGCGCCACCTGAATCTGGTTATCGAGCTTTACCCCATTATGAATAATGGTATCTAACAAGGCACCACGGTCAATCGTCGTGTTTGCACCTATATCGACCCTGTTACCTATTATAACATTGCCAATCTGCGGGACTTTTATGTAGTCTTCACCATCTTTCACATAACCGAATCCATCCGTACCAATAACAACGCCTGAAAAAATGGTACAGTTGTGACCTATCTGTGTTTTATGACCGATTGATACATTCGGGTATATGACGGTGTTATCACCAATTTCTACAGCAGTAGAAATCACTGTACCAGAACCTATCTGAACATTTTCTCCCAGCTTAACACCCGTATCGATAACCACATTATGTCCAATACTGGCTGAAACCGGCACTGAAACATCATCGGCAATAGTTGCGCTTTCTGATACACCTGCAGCAGAAATACTTACCGGATTAAACAATGCCGCTGCTTTCGCAAATGCTAAACGTGGATCATCAGAAATCAATGCCGGTTTATTACAATTTTCCAGCCATTCCTGTTTTATGATTATGGCTGATGCTTTAGAAGACTTTATATCATCCAGATATTTAGGATTATAAACAAATGCTAAGCGTCCTTTTTTAGCATGATTAATATCGGCAACATTTTCAATCAAACAATCTTCGCCATGCATGCGGCAGTTAATTTGTTTTGCCAGTTCAGAGAGTTTTATCGCCATTTTATGTTTGTTTATTATTCAGCAAGCTCTGCTTAAGTCATGAACTCAAACTTGCGCCCAGGCTTAAGCCTGCCTTGCTTATCTAAAATTATTTCTTTTTAAACGCTGCTTTCATTTCATCAAGTACTTTATCCGTAATATCAAGTTTGCCATCTGTATAGGCAACCCCTTCACTTAATACCAGGCTATATTTTCCTTTTTTAGCAATATCATCAATAATACCTCTTACCTGTTGCTGTAAAACAGCAAGTTCCTGATTTCTAACGGTAGTCACTTCCTGTGTTAAAACGGCTTCGTTTTGTTTTAATTTTTGTATCTTGGTAATAATTTCTTTCTTTAGATCATTTAACTTATCTTCTGTCATCACCAGCTCATTACGCTTGTAATTTTCCTGCATTTTGGTGATTTCTTTTTCTAATGTCTGCAAGGCGTCACGCTGTGGGCCGAATCGCTCTAACATTGATGTGTTTACTGCATCGACCTGCGGCGCTTCGGTTAAAATTCTTTCAACACTCACCACGCCAATCTTGAGATCTGCTGCAATAACATTAGATGTAAAACCTGCAATTAATAAAACACTTAATACTAACTTTTTCACTTTTATTTTCTCCTTAGAAGAATGAACCAATACTAAACTGGAATGCTCGTAAATCATCGCCCGGGACATCATTAATGGTATCAGCATAACTGAATCGTAATGGACCGATTGGCGAAATCCATACCAGTGACATCCCATACGAGCTTCTTAACTGATCGACCTGGAAGCCATTTTCGCCGGGATTTGCATCAAAGGTATGAAATTTATCTAAAAATACATTACCTATATCAATAAACGCACTCAAGCGTACTGAACTCGGCGGCTTCTCAACAAATGGTATAGGAAATATGTAATCTGCGCCAGCAGTAACACGCATATTACCACCTATAGCAAAACCGGATGCCGGATCGCGAGGACCTAATGAGTTAGACTCATAACCTCGTACCGTACGAATACCACCCGCAAAATAGCGCTCAAAGAACGGTAAGGAATTACTTTTTCCGTAACCATCACCATAAGCAAGATTAGAACGTAACAATAATGTGGTTGCACTGGTTACGCCAATATAAGTATTAGTTATATAACTGATTTTATAATATTCCAGGTCGCTGCCGGGTATGGTCAGATTGACACCGATTGAATGTTGCGTACCAGCGGTGGCAAAAACAGTCCGGTT
>Ga0164313_10004309_pt1 | contig 12678 bp, 10 predicted proteins | sample GuaBasSedimGuay4_FD_113735 | JGI IMG/M metagenome (GOLD analysis project Ga0164313, IMG submission 113735) | Subseafloor sediment microbial communities from Guaymas Basin, Gulf of California, Mexico - Guay4, Core 4569-4, 0-3 cm | ecosystem: Environmental > Aquatic > Marine > Hydrothermal vents... | reverse complement strand
TTCCAGTTCTCTGGCCGCCAGGTCGGTTCCGATGCGTTCTACGTAGTCGACTAACAGTTCGGACAGAATTTTTTCATCATCCCCCTTCTTCCGGATCTCGGCCGCCAGACAGATGAGTTCCGCAGCCTGCTCAGGATGGTCCATGATTTCCCGGACCAGGTCCTCCCCGTCCAGGCCGATCTCACTGGCGCCTCTCTCCAGGGCGCGCGTCAACTCATCGCTCTGAAGTTCCTGTTTGAGTTCCTGCACCAGCAGTAAAAACTCGGAAAGCAGCATACCGGCCGCCAAAAGCGCCTCCTTGGCCTTGGGCAGGATGCGCCTCAACTCATCCGTTGCCGGCACCAGACGAATGATTATGCCGGCCAGGCGTTTTACGGAGACCGCCCCCTGGTTGTATTCCTGCACGATCAACCGGATCAGAACATTGTCCGTAATTTCGTCTGCTTCCTTGCGTATGGCTTCCTCATCTACGTAAAGAATCCCCTTGGCCTTTTGATCTTCAATGCCCTTTATCAGTTTATTTTTAAGTTCAAATACGCCCCGGGCAAGGTCGGCCATGTCCAGTTCCGACGGTGTCGCTATGGCTTCATCCACCTCTTGACGGAAGGCCTGCAATCCCTGCACAAGCGATGCCCCGGGAACGAGGCCCTGTGCTTGGGGATGCTCGACAGCAGCCAGATCAGATTCGATCAGCAGGGTTGACAGTTCCGTGGTCTCAGCCATCATCTTTTCAATAGAAAAATTCTTACCGACCTCGTCAGAAACGATATTGGCCACCATGATATCGAGGATGCCGCCCAGGTTTGTATCCTTTCCCGGTGTCTGCTCCCCGCCCAGGAGGTCACGTTTGACAACCTCCTCGTCTTCGGTAATCTTGCGGAAGGTGACATAGTTGATCCGGACACTCGTCAGGGATCTGGACTCCAGGGCTTTCTGGATGGCAGCGACGGAGACGTATTGATTGAGATCCGTGATGACTTCAAGAAAAAATGCCAGTTCTTCACGGCTCAAATGTTTTTCAAATGATATGGACTCAAGTCCGACTTTCTTTAAATGGGCTGCCATGCGGGAAGTGTTGATGCGGGAGTCGAACGGCTCCTCTTCCACGAAAAGCTGTTCCTGGTTCATGGAAATGGCCAGGGGGGATATCAGCTTAAGGCCGTCGGTCAAGGCTTCGAAAAAACGGTCGATGGCATTTGCCCCGGACTTGTGCTGGGCGTTGTACATGGCCACCTGGTTAAAAACCAAATTGAAATTTCTGCCAATATGGTTGGAGAGATCTTTTGTCAGAACGGCTTTATCCATAAATATCGATCACCTCTTATTCATCAATAATTATATTCTTATATGCGACTGACTGTTTCTAATGATATTTCTCAATTTCCGGCTTCAGGCAGGTAATGACGGCGATACCACTTCAGAGCTTTTGCAAAAGCAGCACAGTCGGCAAATCTGTCTTTCGGATCGTATGCCAGGGCTTTGGCAACAATACGGTCCATATCCTGATTCAGGGCTGCATTCAACTGGGACGGTGTTTTCTGAAAAATCCCCTGCCTGTTTTTCTGTTTCTGTTTCAAAAGTGAAATGAGCGAATCATATTCAGGAAGGGGCAGTTGAAACACCATTGCCTGAAACAACAGCGTGCCCACGGCATAAATATCGGCCCGACCATCCACTTCGGATGTGGACACCTGTTCCGGTGGCATGTACAACGGGGTGCCCAGAATCATCTCCGCCCCTATTTCATCACCCTTAATCATCTTAGCCGTCCCGAAATCGGAGATCAAGGGCCGCTTGCTGTCCTTTTCGATCAAGATATTGGCAGGCTTGATGTCACGGTGAATGATTCCCTGGCTGTGGGCATAGCCCAACGCATCCAGCACCTGAAGGATGATATTGAAAGTGGCTTTAAGAGGCAAAATTCTTTTTGAGGGCACAACATGCTTGGCCGCCCTTTCAAGGTATTCTGCCAGGTCATGCCCTTGAACCATCTGCATGCTCATATACAGATAGTCACCTCCCTCGCCAACTTCATAAATAGGGATGATATTGGGGTGGGACAAAATGGCGGCCGCCTCGGCTTCCAGTTGGAACCTCTCTGCCGCCACTGGTGTCATCAGCGACTTCGGTAGAATTTTCAGGGCGATTTTCCGCTTCAAGCTGCGTTGATAGGCTTCAAACACCAGAGCCATACTGCCCCTGCCGATCTCCTTCAGAACGGTGGCGTTCCCGACATCCCGTCCCACGAGGTGGCTCATATCAATGTCTCTGATGGAAGTCATAGTAAGTTTCCCCCATAGTCTCAATCCATTTTTTTGTAGCACAACCAAATGGATAAACTCAACCGTTTTGAATATTTATGGGTTTGCATTAGCGTAGATTTAAGGCTATAATCGGTCCATGGATAATAAAGTATATCTACATGCGCAGGACCTTTTGAATGACTCGTTTGAGCTGGGCCTGCGTATCTACAAAAGCGGATTCTGCCCCAGTTTCATCATCGGCATATGGCGGGGCGGCACACCCGTTGGAATTGCCGTTCAAGAAATTCTGGACCACATGGGCGTCAAGACGGACCACATCGCCATACGGACCTCATCCTACTACGGCATCAACAAAAGGGACAAACATGTCCGGGTGCATGCCTTGGAATATGTCGTTCGGCACACCAACCGGGAGGACGGCCTCCTCATTGTGGATGATGTTTTTGACAGCGGCAACAGCATCAAAACTATTCTTGAAACATTAAAAATAAAAATGCGCCGCAACCTGCCCAATGATATCCGCATTGCGACAACATGGTTCAAGCCAGGCAACAATGTCACCGACATCGTTCCGGATTACTATATCCACGAAACCGACAAATGGCTTGTATTCCCCCACGAACTTGACGGGCTCACCCGGAAGGAGATGTTCGCCAACAAACCCGGCCTCAAAAAAGTTTTCAAGAAAGTCGACCTGTCCTGACCGAGGAAAGCATATCGTTGCAACCGTACCATAAAGCTCTATGGCAGGCTTTACCCTAAGGGGTCTGGAGCGGAGCGGGCTGAACCCATTTGTGCTTTTCACCGTCATAAAACCACTTGTCAGGGAATCCGGACCGCCGCATGAAGGTGGGCTCATCAGCCCAGGCCATCAGATCCTCATACGCCTTATAAATCCGTCGGAAGGATGCCTCCCCCCCGCCAAAGTCCGGATGATGTTTCCGGGCTTCACGCCGGAATGCCGATTTGATAACTTTTTTCAATTCCGGCCGATCAAGGTCGGATTTGGTCAGCTTTAAATGCACCAAAGATCTCTTGTTTCCCTTCAGGGTGGGTATCCGGATCTCGTTCGGCTTCAGGGCCTCCACGGCTGTATTCTTTCTATCCGCTTTCGACAGTACATGCCTGGATGCCAGGTATGGTTTCCGGGTTCGCTTCCTTTCCTGCCACCAAGCGTTTCCCAAGTAATTTGACATCTTCGAAAAATCTTCGGCAGGGGTGTTCTCCATTTCCCTGAGATACAGGAAACTGAAAATCCCGGGCTCATTGTAGGGCAGGATATCCAGTACCAGAAGACTGTTCGTGAAATAAAAGGTCGCATACCGGGTGTTGAGGGCTTTAAGAAGACCGGACCTGACATTCAACTGGTATCTGAGCTGCTGCCTGCAGGAAACAGAACAATAGCGCCGCTTGCCCAATCCCTCTCTTTTGCCGCAGGCGAGGCAGCCCGGGCTTTCATGCGCACGGTCCAATGGGTGTGTTATTTTCATGATCCTGTCATCACTTCCTGAAGATCCTGTTGAAGCAGCTAAAGTGCTCGTCAAAAGAGCGTTCCGACTACCGTAAACAACAGGGTGCATATTTTTTTCAAAACGCCATATCAAACCAAAACATACCCTGGGCCCGCCGGGTTGATATTGATATTCCTTGAATCTTGCAAGCATATTTATCAAATAGCAGGATTATATCCAATACGGATCCCATTTGGTATTGAAAATCCTGCTATTTTTCTTTATGGTGCTTGGAATGATTATTTGAGACAAGCGAGGTTGCGACCATGGTCCAGACGATAAAAAAATATCTCTTATATGCCGCTTTGATCGGGCTTGTTTACCTGATGCTCGCCAATCACTACATTTATATGGGCGGAAAAGATTTTCGGGTTTTGAAAAAGGGATCCCTAAACCTGAAATACACCTTTTTCAGCGTGCAGAGCAAATCACCGGCATCCATTATAAAAATTGATGACTTGCGATGGGCCGGAATAGGGGAAATCCTGTACGAAGAGGGCATCGTCACAAAGGATGAACAGGTGAGCCTGGAACAGAAGTTCGAATATGAATAACCTGCCGTCAAGCAGCACCAGCCGCCCCTGGCAAATCATGCCCCGCCTTTAAAGCACCGCATATCCCCGGGCATATTTGGCTATTTTGCTCAGTGCTTCATTCATGCTGTCCAACCGATTGGCCAGAAGTTCTATCAAATAGTTTTTAATATTATCCCGCATGGCCGGATCCAGTTTGGCAAAAAAGGCATCATCTATCTTAATAGCCAGACTATTCTCGTTGGCAATCACGTTGCTCTGCCTGGCTCTGCGCGTCAAAAAGGATATCTCACCAAAAGCCGACCCCGCCTTCAGAACGGCCACAGGGCTATCGTACCCCTCTCTGGTCACCTGGGCAGTGCCCCGTACCAGGAGATACAGGGAGGTATAGTGTTCTCCCTCCTTGATGATGGTGTCCCCCTTGTTAAAGGCCTGCATGGAGTGGTCCATCTTGGCAAACGCCTTTTTTTCTTCTTCAGAAAAATTTTTAAAAAGCGGAATGTCTTCGATCATTTCGAGTAACGACATTGCTCTATCCTTCCTTTTTTGCGGCTTATGGGAATTTGTTATCATGTAAACCGAAAAGATTCAAGTGTTTATATGCATACCCCCTCGTGGTGCAAGGACCGAGGCTATTGATAGGAAAGGAAAAACCAAAATCCAAAGTTGGCTGACTGTCAGCTGCTGATTGGCCGGCATTGCAATATTCCCTGAATTGTGATTATAGTTTGCAAATCCTTTGTAGTTGTAGATTCTTAAAATGCTTATCAAATTTCATACAAAATCCGGATAATTGTCCATTCAATCCAAATATTGCGGAGGAAACCTGATATGACCAGCCCGCCTCAGAGTACCGGCAAGAAACCCCATGGGAAAAAACGTATCGGAGACGCTTTTGTTGACAACGGGCTTATCAGCAAAGAACAGCTGCAAAAAGCATTGCAAAAACAAACCCAAAATGGCGGTCATCTGGGATCTATCCTGATTGAAATGAGATTCATCACCATTGACAACCTGCTTGATTTTCTGTCCAGGCAGAGCGGATTCCCAGCCGTCAATCTGTATAAGACAAATATCAGCAAAGACCTGCTTGAACTGATCCCCACGGAAAAACTTCACAGTTTTCAGGTCCTGCCTATTGCTACTGACGATAACACGCTGACAATGGCCATGATCAATCCCCATGACTTTGAAACCGTGAGTGAAATCGGGTTTCTGCTGGGGAAAAAAATAAACCCCGTCATCGTGCCCTCTTTCATGATGGAAGCCGTCAGAAAAGTTCTTCTGGCTGATCCGGCCGGAGGCCTCAGCGGAAAACTGATCAAAAAAATGGTGGATGCCTCCCAGCAGAAAATCGGTAAAATTACGCCTCTGATAGCCCTGCTCCAATATCTGTCAAAATCCAAGGCCAATGATCTGCTGCTGACAGCCGGTGCACCGCCGGCCTTGAAAATCAGCAATGAAGTGAAGCGCCTGACCATGCCTCCCTTGACCCCGGCTGACTGTGAACAATACGCACGGGACCTGTTGTCCGAAGAGGAGTGGGCTGTATTCGAAGAAAAAAATGACTGCGGTATCGCCGTTACCTATCCAAATCTGGGCCGTTTCAGGGCCAATGTTTTCAGGCAACGGAACTCGGCTGCCATTGCCTTGCGGAACCTTCCCGAATCCATCCCCTCCCTGAACGATCTCAATCTTCCCGAGTGGTTGAGGGAATTCGCTCTCAGGCCCCAGGGTCTTATTCTCATCGGGGGACCGGCGGGCCATGGCAAATCCACCACCATGTGTGCCCTGGTGGACATTATCAACAACAACCGGCGCTGCAACATCCTGACCCTGGAGGATCCGGTCGAGTATCTGCACAAACATAAAATGAGCAACATCAATCAACGCGAAGTGGGCAGGGATACCGAGTCCTTCAATGAGGGGCTGCGCCATGTGTTCAGACAGGCGCCGGATGTCATCGTCATCGGTGAAATGAGGGACACGGAGAGTATGGCCATCGCCATGCGGGCGGCCAGCACCGGCCACCTGGTTTTGAGCACCATTCACGCCAACAATTCGACGTCCATCATAGAGACCATCATCAACAGCTTCGAGCCCCACCGTCAGAACCTCATCAGAATGATGCTCGCGGACTGTCTGCTGCTTTGCCTGTCCCAACGCTTGCTGCCTCTCAAGGATGGCCAGGGGCGCGTCCTTGCGCTGGAAAAGCTTATCAACAGCCATCGCATCCGGAATCGTATCCGGGAAGAAAAAACCCACCACATCCGTTCCCAGATGCAGGCCGGCTCTGAAGACTATGGCTCTCTGGATGTTGCCCTTGCCAACCTCTATAAAAAAGGCTCCGTCAAATTGGAAGACGCGGCCAAATTTGCCGATGACGATCTGTTTTTCAGGGAAGTTGCCACGGGGAAGAAGTAAGGGGTCACGGATTTTATACAAGTATGGTAACTACGCTGCGCTGTAATTTGTTGTAATTTGCCTGCGGCGTAGTTCATGCTACGCATGTCATTACGCCTTCGGCTGTCATCAGTGCTTCGCATGTAATTTGCCCTTCGGGCGTAATTTATTGTCGATATCGGCTTTAAGCTGTCGACAACAATAAATATCAGCGAAGCGTAATAACGCGCGCAGCGCTAATTGAATCTGTGCAATCCGCGTAATCTGTGCCAAATATTTTATTAGCCCTAAGTTCTCCCTTCTGACACTCCGACCCCAAATTCCGCATTCCACATTCCATCACCCCCCGATCCCCGACATCTGATCCGTCACCTTGAAGGCAGGGTCACCACTGAAGTGGTGCGCATCCTGTTTGTATCCGACAGCTTTCTTAAAGATATCGGCGACGTCATCGTCACTGCAACCGGCACGCATAGGCCCCTTGATGTCCACCATGCGGTCGGACAGCAGGCAGGGCCTGATATGGCCGTCAGCCGTCAGCCGCAGGCGGTTGCACGCAGCACAAAAATGGCGACTCATGGGGCAGATGAAGCCGATCTCGCCGGGAGCGCCTTCAAACCGGAACCGCTCGGCAGGACCGTCCATCTGGTTTTTCTCGACAGGCATCAGTTTCCCCAGGGCCTCGATCTGCTTTCTGATTTCAGGCGCCAGAATGGAATCGCCGGCATGCATCCTTGAATTGCCGATGGGCATGTATTCTATAAACCGGATGTGGAAAGGATATTCCAACGACAACCTGGCCATTTTCACAAGTTCCTGGTCATTGTGCCCTTTCAGTGCCACCACATTGATTTTTATGGGGCTGAGGCCGGATGCATGTGCTTTCATAATACCGCGCCACACCTTATCGAACACATCGTACCCGGTGATGTACGCAAACTTGTCCCTGTCCAGGGTGTCGAGGCTCACATTGATCCGCTGGATACCCGTATCCTTGATCATGTCCACGTTCTTTTCCAGAAGATAGCCGTTGGTGGTAAGAGAAATATCCGTCAGGCCGTCGACTTCCCCCAGTTTTTTCAGAAAAGAGCCTATGCCTTTGCGCACCAGGGGTTCCCCACCGGTCACCCGCACCTTGCGGATACCGGCTGCAACCCCGATTTTGACAACCTTTAAAATTTCCTCATACCGCATGATGTCATCATGGGGCACCTTGGGAACGATCCCTTTGGGAACGCAGTATATACAGCGCAGATTGCACCTGTCGGTGACGGAAATACGCAGATATTCCAGATGCCGGTTGAAATTGTCGGTCAACGCCGTTTTCTCCATTCAGTTCCCCCGCACAAACTTTTCCCGGTAAGCCGGCACTTCGATCATGGGCGGCCGCTCAATGCCTTCCATCTTGTAAGTAACCGGCTGGTATTCATTTTCCACATGATTGTATTGAATCATCTCATCAAACATTTGCTTTTTTAAATCAATCAGTCCCAGTTTGACTTTCCGGTTGATGAAGGTCTTCATGATCACGAAAGCCATGCGGCCGAGGGCCAGGGTCGCCTGGTTGCGGTGAATCCGCCGGTCGAGATCCGTCTGGGCCATGACCTCGAGCCCCCACTTTGTATAGATATCAAGAATCATACTGGTTTCCACTCCGTATCCGATGGGGAAGGGAATGTTTTCCAGGATGCCCCGGAAGCTGGCATATTCTCCCGACAGGGGTTGAATAATCTGCGTCAACTCGGGCAGGAACAACGAAAATAAAGGCCGGATCACCAATTCCGTCACCCGCCCTCCGCCGGTGGACCGCAACTTGTTTTTTCCGAGGGCAATGGGCCGGTCGTAAAAAGCCTTGACATACTTGATGTGATCGGTCAACAGCAATGGCCCCAACAGGCCATAGGCAAACCGGTGGTGAATGTTTTTAATATCGGCGTCCAGGTAAATGAGAATATCACCCTGGGTAATGTACAGCCCCTTCCACAGGTTCTCGCCTTTGCCCATGAAGTGCCCTGTGTCCGGAAGGATCTCGGCCGCCGGATAAAAGCGTGCCCCGTAAGCCTCGGCTGCCTCGCGCGTCCGGTCCGTTGACCCGGAATCAACAACCACGATTTCGTCGATCAACGGAAAACGGTTCATGAGTTCCGATTTCATGATCAGAATCTCTTTGGCGATGGTTTTCTCCTCATTGAGGGTCGGCAGGCAGAGGGATATTTTCAAATTTTTATCCTGCTTGGCTTCCACCAGGCGCTCGAGGTCTGCAAATTCGGAATGATGAAACGTGTTATTTTTCAACCAGTCATACGCCATCACACACCCCGCTGTCTATGGCCAGAATCACGCCCAGAATCTGAGCAATACCATTGAACATCGGCTCGATCTCCATGGTGGCACCTTCCCGGTGATAATCCCGCCCCCGGGTGACCCCCAGGGTGACAGCAGGGATATCATGCGCCAGAAAAATGGACAACTCAGATTCGCTGGGTTCGCTCACCGGCTTGAGATTGAGTCTGTGCATGGCCGCCACGGCACTCTTTACCAGCGGATGGGCATATCCGACTCTGGATGCGTGCAGGCTGCTGATGGTGTTCAATTTTAAATCCACCCGGTATTCATGCCCGGCACCATTGACGATATCCGTTATATCGCCAAAAATGGTCTTCACCATGCTGTCGGAATCACTCTGTATTTCAAAACCCAGCGCAGCCTCATAGGCGATCAGGCCATGCTTATGGCCCCCTGAAATCTTGCCGATGATGATCCTCGACCGTGGCCTCTGCGGAAGGCACAGTTGGAGTATCTGATTGATGATTTCATTCAAGATCAGGATGGCATTGGGTTTGAACTGAGGCTCGAACCCGGACTCCATGGGAATAGCGCATTCAATCTCACCGCGGATCATACCGTAGCTGCTGTAATTGAGACGGCCCAGTTCCCCGCCCTCGATGCACACTGCTCCCCGTATCGGTGTAGACCAGGTTTTTAAAAGATGACGGATGCCCCGAAGATTTCCCCGGCCAATGGACTGGATTACACCGGCCAGCACGATATCCGATTCAAATTTCAGCCCCAGGGACTTGAAAATGAACGGCAGGGATGCCAGCGCGCCGACGCCCACGGAGTTGTCCATAATGCCGGCACCTGTGATCGTCTCTTCGTTGACCACATAATTATGGTTTACGTCCTTGCTGACGGCTGTATCCATGTGCGCCACCACGAAAATGGGCGCCTTGTCCTTGGTTGTGCCCCTGATGATGCCAATGGGGTTCTGGTAGCCGTCTATGGTGCACTCGTCCACCCCGAAATCGGAAAGCCGGTCCAGAAAAAGCTGCGAGCGGGTCTTTTCCTTGAATGTCGGCGCCGGTTCCTGCCCCAGGAGCACGATATTGGTGATGATCGTCTCTTTGAGCGTTCTGAGGGCATCCGCGTATTCAGACAGGTTTTCAAGGTATGTCGGCATAACATTCCCCCCGGCAGGCAGTTATCTCAGTCTGCTGAAAAATGGTCAACTAGGGCTGCGTACAGTCCCGGGATGGTATACTCCCGGGCAACGACGTCAACGTCGAATCCGTGCGATTCGGCTGTTTCGGCCGTGATCGGACCGATACAGGCAACCGTTGTTTTTTTGATCAGGGTCTCGAATTTGTCCGGCGGCAGCAAGCGTTTGAAATTCCTGACCGTGGAGGAACTGGTAAAGGTCAGGCAATCGATGTCCCCGTTTTCGAGACAGGCAAGCATGGTTTCCACATTGTGATCCGCGATTTTTGTGACATACGCGGTGATCTCCTCCACCAGGGCTCCCATGCGGGTCAATTCGTCCGGAAGGATTGATCTGGCTTCCTTTGCCCGTGGAAGCAAAATCTTTTTTCCCGCAACCGGGATGCCTTCAAAAGCGGCCACCACTGACTCCGCCCTGTAGTTTTCAGGGATGATGTCGCATCTGATCCCGAAGTCCATAAGCCGTTGGGCGGTCGCCGGCCCGATGGCAGCCACGTGGGTATGCTGCAACGCCCGGGAATCCCTGTCTGCTGCAAAAAGCCGTTCGAAAAAGAAAGTTACGCCGTTGACACTGGTAAAAATGAGCCAGTCATAGTCAGGCAACCCGGTAATGGCTTTGTCCAGGGCATCCCAACTTGGCGGTGGCGCCACCTCGATGGTGGGGCACTCCCGGCATTCCGCCCCGGCATCGGACAACATTTTCAGAAAACCGCTGGCCTGCTTTCGGGCCCGCGTAATCACAATCTGTTTTCCCAGCAGGGGGCGCGTTTCAAACCATTTCATCCGCTCCCGCAACCCCACGACGTCGCCGACCACAATCAGGGCCGGCGGTTCCATTCCGGCTTTTGCGACCTCAGCATTGATGGTGCCCAGTGTGCCGGTAATTGTCCGCTGGCGCGGCGTCGTGCCCCACTCGACCAGGGCCACGGGTTTGTCCGGCGCCATGCCGTGCTGCACAAGCTGTGTGGTGATATGGTCCAGGTTCTTCACCCCCATGAAAAAAACCAGGGTGCCGATTCCCGATGCCAGCGACTGCCAGTCGATATTCGACGATTCCTTCTGTGGGTCTTCATGCCCGGTCACAAAAGCGACGGTGGATGTGATTTTTCGGTGTGTCAAGGGGATACCGGCATAGGCCGGGGCGGCAACCGCCGACGTGACCCCGGGCACCACCTCGAAGGCGATGCCGGCATCGATGAGCACCTCCACCTCTTCGCCGCCACGGCCGAAAATAAAGGGGTCGCCCCCCTTGAGCCGGGTAACCACACATCCCTGACCGGCTTTTTCGACCAGCAGGGCATTGATACCGTTCTGGGAAAGGGTATGGTCACCCCCCTTTTTGCCGACATATATAAGTTCGGCCTCTTCGCCGGCATATCCTAAAAGTTCGGGAGCGGCCAGGTAGTCATACACCACGACATCCGCCTGTTCGATGCACTCTTTGCCCTTGAGGGTGATCAATCCCGGGTCTCCGGGCCCCGCGCCCACCAGATAAACTTTTCCTCGCATCTCGGTCATTCGTCTCCCTGAAGCCTTTCAAGAATCCGGTCCGCGCCCATATGCAAAAGGCGGTCGGCCAGCTCGATGCCGATGCTTTCCGTGTCTTCGGCCGAGCCCTCGGAATTTTCCCTGATGATATGTACACCATCTGTCTCCGCCACCAGGCCTGCTAAATGGTATCGCCCACCCATCATTTTACCATGAGCCGCAATGGGTACCTGGCAACTGCCGCCCATACGGTGCAAAAAGGCCCGTTCACCCAGCACCACCCGGCGGGTTTCCCCATGGTCCAGGGCAGCCACCACCGGCCCTGTTTGGGCGTCTTTTTCACGAATCTCAATGCACAGCGCCCCCTGGCCGGCGGCGGGAAGCATCACGTCATCCCTGAGGTTCTCGGAAATTCTGTGGGCAAGCCCCAGGCGTTTCACGCCGGCCGCCGCCAACACGATGGCATCCATTTCACCGGCATCCAGCTTCCGCAGCCGGGTGTCCAGATTGCCCCGCAAAGGAAAAATGGACAGGTCAGGCCTTGCGTTAAGAAGCTGTGAAGCCCGGCGAAGGCTGCTGGTACCAACGGCAGCCCCCTTTCCCAAAGCGGACAATGTTTCATTGTTCCTGGAAATCAACACATCGTGGGGAACTTCCCGCTCCGGGATGGCACCGATGCAGAGCCCTTCCGGAAGATCGGCCGGCATATCTTTCATACTGTGTACCGCCAGGTCGATTCTCCGGGCAAGCAATGCCTCCTCTATCTCCTTAACAAACAAACCCTTTCCGCCAACCTTGGCCAAAGGCACATCCAGAATTTTATCCCCTTTGGTTTTGATGATGGTGATGTCCACCTTAAGCCCGGCATCCCCGGCCATCAGGGCATCCTTAACCCAATTTGCCTGCCACAGCGCCAGTTTGCTGCCCCGGGTGCCTATCGTAACGTGTCCCGGCATCAGGACCCGCACCCCGAACAACTGG
>Ga0164313_10004308_pt1 | contig 12680 bp, 9 predicted proteins | sample GuaBasSedimGuay4_FD_113735 | JGI IMG/M metagenome (GOLD analysis project Ga0164313, IMG submission 113735) | Subseafloor sediment microbial communities from Guaymas Basin, Gulf of California, Mexico - Guay4, Core 4569-4, 0-3 cm | ecosystem: Environmental > Aquatic > Marine > Hydrothermal vents >... | reverse complement strand
CTGCGAAAAGCTACTTTTAAATAATTCTTAAACATCTTGTTGAATTTTAGGTTAAATTGCTTCTTGAGTTGCTTTGCTCTTTTTTTCTGAAATGATCTGACCATCCAACATATTGATCACCCTTCCTGAATAACTTGCATCGTGAGCGGAATGTGTTACCATTATAATTGTGGTTCCAGCTTCATTTAGTTCACACATCATTTCCATTACTTCATTTCCATGTGAACTATCCAGATTACCCGTTGGCTCATCGGCCAAAATGAGATGTGGTTTAGTGATCAGGGCTCGTGCAACGGCTACTCTTTGTTGTTGTCCACCAGAGAGTTGCTGAGGAAAGTGAGATGCTCTGTGCGCTATTCCAATTTTTTCCAGTAATTCGTTCACTCGAGTTTTACGCTCAGAAGAACTCACTTTATTATAAATTAGTGGTAATTCGATATTTTCAAAAACGGTTAGTTCGTCTATCAAATTAAAGTTTTGAAAAATAAACCCAATATTCCTCTTACGTACATCCGATCTGCCCTTTTCGTTAAGATGGCTAACCTCAGTTCCCTGGAATTCATAACTGCCACTTTCCGGTTTGTCCAGCATACCAAGTATATTCAACAATGTTGATTTTCCACATCCTGAAGGCCCCATGATAGAAACAAATTCACCTTCCTTTATTTCAAAGGATACTTCATTTAATGCTGTTGATTCTACTTCTTCGGTTCTGTATACTTTCGTAAGTTTATTAAGTTTAATCATAATTAATTCTATTAGTTAATTTTTACTGTTTCATAATTTTTAAATTGATCATAAGATGAGCTTATAAACTCCTCACCCTCACTCAGGCCTTCCAAAACTTGATAGTAGCTCGGATTTTGACTGCCTAATTTTATAATTCTTTTATGCGCTTCTCCTTTACCATCCAATACAAACACGAACTGGCCGCCGGAAGTTTGGAAATAATTACCTCTGGGAATCATTAAGGATCTTTTGGCCTTTGAAAGTTCTAACCTTACTTGAATAGATTGACCAATAGTTATTGCTTCCGGGGTTTCATTAACGAATAATAATTCTATTTCAAATCTCCTGTTAACGACCTCTGGCAGTACTTTTTTTACTTTGAGATCGATCAAAGTACCATCGAAAGAAAAACGAGCCAGTTGTCCCGGTTTTACCATGCTTAAGTAATATTCATCGACCTGCCCTTTAATTTTAAATCCGGATTGAACGTCAATCTTACCCACTGTTTGGTTTCTACTGTATGATTCTCCTATGACTGGATCGAATGAAGAAAGCATACCACTTACCGGAGCACGGACTAACATTTTCTCAATATTTTCATGGATCATTTCCAAATTTCTCTGCATCATGGCTATAGAGCGATTGATCTGTTCAATCTGTATTTTGTTGTCCTCGCCACTTTTAGTGACATTCCTATCCATAAAATTCCGCTTCTTTTGTTGGTATTTATATTCTTCTTTTCTATCTATATAATCCTTTTTTGCTATGATGTCCTTTTCGTATAAAACAGAGTCTATTTTATAGTTCCTGGTAGTCGCTGCCAAACTATTTTCACTGTCAATTAAAGATTCCGACAATAATCTTTGGTCTTTTTCAAGAGATAATTTAAAACCTCTTAAATTATTGATCTGCTCAACAATAGCGGTTTCCTGGTTCATATATCCCAATGTTACGGATGGATTACTCAGTTGAACAAGAGGTGTTCCTTTTTCTAACCAAACGCCATCTTCAATAAATATTTCATCCACAGTACCTCCCTCCAATGTATTAATTAGTACCAGATTGATTGGTTCTATATCTCCATCGATCAAGATCATATCCTGAAAATTTCCTTCTTCCACTTTCTTTACGGTTATTCTGGAAGCATCCAGCTTATAGATCTTCTTATTTAAAGATCTAAATCCAAAAAACGTCAGTAATAAAAATACAATGGCTCCTCCAAGATAAATGGTCTTTTGTTGCGTCCATTTTTTCTTTTCTATTTTCTTATCCATTCCACTATGTTTCATATCAATTTGTTTCATCTAATATATTCTTAACAGTAGTTATTAAAATAAGTAAAACTGGATATTACTTGCAATAAAAATTACGATGTTGATTATTAATGTGATCATGGTGTTTGAGTTTAAATTTTTATTTATTTAAAGTTTTACACTTGACAAAATGTATTGTCAAGTGTAATAAGCATCATTATATGTTTGCAATCTCTATTAGGTCAGAATTATTGAAATATGGATTAAAATTTTCAGGCAAATAACTTTTAGTATCGAAATCAAATGCAGCATCTTCTTCTATCTCAACTTCAAAGAGCTCTGACAACTCAGACGGACAGTATGGATTAAATCTATATGGCAGATAGTTTTTTGTATCAAATCCCAAAGGAATATCCTCTTCTTCTATTGTCATTTCATATTCCAAAGTAAAGAACCAGGAATAAGGATTAAAATCAAATGGTAAATAATCTTCAGTGTCAAATTCAAAGGCTTCATCCTGCTCTTCCATATTTAGTTCAAACTGAAATTCATCATTTAACATTTTATCGTGTGACTGACTTATAACAGCGTCGTCAATATTACGGTGATCATTTTGTGTGTACTGCGCAAATGCTATTAAACTAATAACTAACATGCCTGGGAATATTATTTTTTTCATTTTTTTAGATTTATTTGGTTATTACATCTATGGCAAGGCTTGTGCCAAAAAATATTTATTACTTATGTAATTGATATATAGATATTTAACAATTTTAACCTTTTTTAAATGTGTTCATTATCGAACAATCCATTGTTCATTATTGAACATTTTGTACATTAGTAAAAAATAAAATACCTCTTCTAAGATGTCAAAAACAAAGGCTACCATATTGATCATTGATGATGATGAAGATATTTTATTATCTGCCAAGTTGTTGTTAAAAAAGCACTACACCAATATCATTATACGCAACAGTCCCAAAGAATTAAACAAACTTATCTCTACGGAAACTATCGATGTGATCGTTTTGGACATGAATTACAGAATAGGTTTTAACGATGGAAAGGAAGGCATGTACTGGTTGAAGCACATTAAAAGCATTCAACCTGAAATGGTAGTGATTTTAATGACTGCTTATGGCGAAGTTGAGTTGGCGGTGAATGCCATCAAAGAAGGTGCTTACGACTTTATTTTAAAACCATGGACGAATGAAAAGTTTCTTGCTACCGTAAGTGCTGCACTCGAACTGAGAAGATCGCATCATAAAATTTCAATTCTTCAATCTACCAATGAGAGTTTACAAAAAAATATAGATCAAAAATTTGGTCCTGTTTTGGGTAAATCCGATGCCATGAATAAGGTAATGGATATCATTGACAAAGTTAGTGTTACAGATGCCAATGTATTAATTCTTGGCGAAAATGGTACAGGAAAACAACATTTAGCAAGGGAAATTCACAAACGATCTGAACAAAAAGATGGTCCGTTTGTTCATGTTGATCTTGGTGCATTGACTGAAAGTTTATTTGAGAGTGAGTTATTTGGACATAAAAAGGGAGCATTTACTGATGCCCACGAAGAAAAACCCGGAAGATTTGAAATGGCCGAAAATGGAACAATATTTTTGGATGAAATAGGAAATCTCCCTTATAATTTACAGTCCAAATTGTTAACGGTACTTCAGGACAGGAAGGTATCCAGACTGGGAGAAGGAATAGAAAGACCATTCAATGCAAGAATGTTATTTGCCACAAATGCACCTATAAATGATTGGGTTGCTGATGGAAAATTTCGCCAAGATCTTCTGTTCAGGATCAACACCGTTGAGATAGAGATCCCGCCATTGAGAATAAGGCCAAATGACATTAAGGAATTTGTTGATTTCTATTTAAAGAAATTTAAGGATAAGTATCATAAAAGTCATTTGAAAATAACAAAAGAGGCCTGTGATATATTAAACGCCCACCATTGGCCCGGTAATGTCAGAGAGATTCAACATACTATTGAAAGAGGTGTTATCATGTCTGATGGCAATGAAATAAAAGCATCCGATTTCAATCTTTCGGATATACCATCAGTCTCGAATAAGAAGCAACAAGAATTCGAAAGTTTAAACCTACAGGACATAGAAAAAATATTGGTTGAAAAGGCTTTGGAAAAACACGCAAGCAATATTTCTAAAGCCGCAAAGGAACTCGGCTTAACCCGCGCAGCTTTGTACAGAAGATTAGAAAAATTCAACCTTTAAATAAATATATTGATCAAGAAATTTACCATACAAGTCGCCTTAAGAATATTCTCAATTCTCCTGTTTTGTGTTTTGTTTTCTTTTTTTATTCTGAAAAGCATTTGGTTTAGCTCTGCTGGTATGGGATTAATGATCGCTATTCAAGTTTATTTATTGATTAGATATGTAAATAACACGAACTACTCCCTGGTAAAGTTTTTGAATGCCTTAAAAACCGAAGATTATTCCGTTTACTTTTCACCTTCTAAAAAAGGAGATTCATTTGCGAAAGTTTATGATGATTTCAATTTAATAATTAAAATATTCAAACGTAATAAAATTGAAAAAGAAGCACAGTATAAGTACTTTAAATATATTTTAGAGCATGTTAACTTAGGTATAATATCGATTAAAAAGGAAGATCTTTTTAAAGATCGTTCCGATACAGAAATATTATTCCTAAACAAAGCGGCTTCTGATATTTTACAAGTACCAAAACACAAATACTGGCATAGATTGGCAAATCATGTTCCTTGGTTGGTTGAGGAAATAAAAAAAATTGGAGACGGTGGAAAAGTATTGGTTGATTTTGGAGATGAGATCAGAAGAAAGCAATTATCACTTGAAGTATTGGAATTACAGTTATTAAATGCTCCTTATTTGATAATCACCTTTCAAGATATAAGATCCGAAATTGAACAGAAAGAAATTGAGGCATGGCACAATGTAATTCGAATTTTAGCTCATGAAATGCTTAATTCATTTACACCTGTAAGTTCCCTGGCCTCCACAATAAAAACGATTACGGAGAAAGAGAATGGTGAAATTGGGTCTGTGGAAAACATTGATAATGAAGACATACAGGATATCAACAAGGCAGCCGCCACCATTAAAAAAAGATCTGAGGGGTTATTGTCTTTTGTAAAGGATTATCGAACCATTTCCAATGTCCCCGTTCCTATTTTAAAGAAGCTTAATGTAAAACAATTCTTACTCGACATAACTTCCTTAATGTCTGCATCTACAAATGCTGCGAAAATTGAATTAAAATTAATGCCAATCCCGGCAAATGCCACTATCCTGGCAGATTCTAAGTTAATAGAACAGGTGATAATAAATTTAATAAATAATAGCATTTACGCCCTCCGTGACAGAAAAGACCCCTTCATTAAACTAAGTTGTAATGTGGAAAATGAAAATACTTTTATCGTCGTCTCGGATAATGGAATTGGTATTGAAGAAAATATTTTAAATCAAATATTTATTCCTTTTTACACTACAAAAAAAGAAGGCTCCGGTATAGGACTTAGTCTATCCAAAAGTATCCTGAAAAAACATGGCGGTAATTTATTAGTCACTTCCGAGGCCGGTAAATACACTACTTTTTCTTTGATTTTTAAAAATTAGTTGCATTAGAAATAATGAAAACCCTTTTTATATAGTCTCCGGCAGTTGCAAAATTGATCATGTACATCCGAACTATCTACTCAACGACATACGTTCTTTTATCCACTTCGGTCAATCTAAAATATCCTAGAGCATAATCATCCGGATCAATAATATTTATACAATTTCCCCTTAGGGAAGCCGGTATTGTAGAAAATGGTCCTCCATCATTGTTTTGTTCAATCAATAAGCGGATGTAATTAAAATAGGTCTTTGAAATACCATAAAGTTCAATATCAACGATATCTCCGGGTTGCAACTCCTTTTCACCGGACTCCTCATTAGTGAATTTTTCATAAAATATCCGCATTTCATTGCCGTTTGTAAATTCATCACTTATATCCAACAATGTAGGCAACAGTTCTTTACGTTCTTGAAATATTGTGAGATAATAATTTTCCTCCTCCAAAGGATCCTTAAAAAAGATATTCACCTCAATTACATTCGGGTCAAATCCATTTTCCATGGATTGATTCACAAGGTCAATTGTAACAACAGGAGTGAGTATTTCTCTGGCGGCAAAGGTTATGCCATTATAAACAACTTCTAATGTATAAGATTGATCCACAACGGGAATAAACTCCGAGGTGACATAATCCCCATTATCTTGATCAATAAAATGTGCAACCCTACCGTTACTGTCATTGGTGACTTTTACCGAAGCACCAGTAACAATATAAGGCGTCGTATCATCAAAATAAGGCTGCAATTCACTTAACTTTATAGTTTGTGTATTTCCAACGGTCCCTTTTTGCCAGTCCAAAGATGCCTCCACCACTAATTTTGGTCCGGCATATGGCACATCAATATCGATTACATCCGTACATGATGCAAGTAATATGCTTGTAACCAATAATATATTTATAACTATATTTTTCATATGCCTAAAATCTAAAATTATAAGTTATCGATGGAACTATGCCAAAAATTGCAGTTCTGGTCGCTTCATTTAATCCTGTTTGTTTATTCTGACCAAATGAAATTGACGCCGCATTCATCCTGTTGTATACATTATAGATACCAAAGACGAACTCCCCCTTCCATCGATTATCAGGTCTTTTATTAGGTACAAATATAGCAGACAGGTCCAACCTGTTATAGGATGGTAATCTATCGGCATTTCTCTCTGAATAATTGGGAATGGACATTCCTTCATATTCATATTGTCCATTAGGGTAAGTTACCGGTCTGCCCGTTTGATATACGAAATTTGCACTAAATGACCATTTTTTTGTAAATCTATAGGCTCCTGTAACTGAAAAGTCATGGGTTCTATCATACGGTGTATCATACCAGTCACCATTATTAATACCCGGTCCTCCCGCTTTTCCACCAGGCGCCCTCTGTTCAGATTTGGATAATGTATAAGCCATCATTCCAGTAAAGTTTCCGGCAACTTTTTGTACTAAAAATTCTAAACCATAAGCCCTCGATTCACCATTCAAAATCACAGTTTCAATGTTATTATTTGCAATTAAGTTGGCACCATCAATATAATCAATTCTATTTTCAACAGATTTATAATATGCTTCTACACTAAAGTTGAGAAATTTATTTTTAAAATCCTTAAAATATCCTATGGCATATTGGTTAGCCAGTTGTGGTTCTATATATACGCCGCTTGGTGTCCATACATCGAGTGGTGTAACATTGGTGGTATTTGATAGTAAATGAATATATTGTGCGACTCTTGTGTAGTTCGCTTTCATTGATGAATATTCAGTAAGCTGATAAGACAAGGAGATACGAGGCTCGAAATGATGAAAAGTTTTCATGCGTTCGCCAATGTCATAATAATCCTCACCAATAGGAGTTCCCGCTTCATAGATACCCAAAACCTCATTATAAACAACAGGTTGATCATTTTTGTATAGTGTCAATGGCTCCCCACCCAGTCTGGAAAAACCACTCAGTCGAATTCCATATTGCAAATTAAACTTTTGTGTTATTTTTTGTTCTGCATTGATATAGACACCCGATTCAAATGCTCTTTTTTGGTCCAAAACCAAATTATTAATTGGAGATGTCTCACTGGTTGGTGTAACAACTCCCGGATGGAAATTATAATAAATCCCGCTTATTCCATAGTCCAGGTTGATTTTATCGCTGATATAATATTTAAAGTCATATTTCAAATTATAATTAATTATATCGGAAACCCAATCAAATTGAATGGCATTAAGTTCTAATTGATATTCATAATTACTATAAATTAAAGAAAGATTTGAAAATATTTTTTCATTAAAAATATGATTCCATCTTAAATTACCTGTTAAATTACCATAAGAACTACCAAAGCTCGATGCAAATTTAAAGACGTCTCTTCCAAGATAACCTGAAAAGTAAAGATGATTGTCACCATCCAACTCATAGTTGCCTTTAAAGTTAAAATCATAAAAATAAATTGAATTTTCCTTTAGATCCTCTGTTAATTTCAAAAACAAATGCATATATGACCCCCTTCCTGCCAATAAAAAAGACCCTTTTTCTTTAACCAAGGGACCCTCAACTGCCAATCTGCTGGAAATGGTTCCAATCCCACCGGTAAGCTCGAAATTTTTATTATTCCCGTCTTTTTGTCTGACATCCAGTACCGAAGAGACCCTGCCTCCAAAACGTGGTGGAATACTTCCTTTATACAGTTTCACATCTTTAATAGCATCTGCATTAAAAACAGAAAAAAACCCAAATAAATGAGATGAATTATAGATGATCGCTTCATCCAATAGTACTAAATTTTGATCTACTGCACCACCTCTGACATTAAAACCACTGGATCCTTCACCATTATTGGTAACACCGGGTAGTAATTGAATGGATTTTAATATATCCACTTCTCCAAAAACAACGGGCATTTTTTTTATGGTTCCTATTTTTAACGTAGTGACGCTCATTTGGGGTGTCTTGATATCCACACGTTCCGATTCTTCGGCAACCAAAATAACTTCATTTAATTCGTTGGTCGATTCTGTGAGTTCAAAATCCAGTTTTTGGTTTATATCTAGCACTATTTCCCGGGTCAGTTCATCATAGCCCATATAGGAAATAATTAAAGTATAAGGCCCGGTCGGAGCGGTCAGCGAATAGAAACCATATTCATTCGTCAATACACCAATGCCGGTGCTTTTGAAATAAACAGAAGCTCCAAATAATGTCTCTCCGTTCCTGATATCTGTAATAGTACCATTAACGGTATTTTTATCTTGAGCTGATAGTAAGGATGTGAATAAAATAGACAGCAGAAATAAATGCCTCATCTGTATTAATTTATTTTGCAAATATATTTTAATCTTTTCATTCTGATCGATAAAATTTTTATTAAAAAGGTATATATTTAAATTGAAGTCTGTTCAAATCATTCTTCAAGCCTTGATCACCTATAAAAGCCAACAATATCACACTAAATCAAGGCCTCTTTTGATTTGATATCCAATGATATGTATAGTATAATTCTCTTATTTGTGCTTAAAACCTTGCTTGTCAAGTTTTTTGTTCTATATAATTATAACTGCTCCAAAAAACGATTATATTCTACAAATAATTCATTTATTTCTGCTTCATTCAATCTGAAATCCTCAAGTGAATAATTATGATACCCATGTTTGTCTCTGGGGTTCTCAACTAAAAATTTTTTCATTTTATCTTTGGTAATATTCGTTAACTCCCAACCAAACCTATTATAAATATTTTCTACCGTACCCATTTGATCTTCCACAAAATCTTCAAATCGCAAATCAATAATTTGATCCTCTTTATTTAGCTCTTTCCTGCTTTGAAGAAATCGGTTAAAATAGGAACTCCAGTTCTTTGCCTGTTCTTGTCCGGTACGAACCAGGTCCTCTTCGTCACTGTATAAAGAACGAAGCGATGAAATTAGACTTGTTACGGATGGTACCACTTTTGCAGGACTACGATGCATCATAATGATTCGTGCATCAGGATATACCTCGAAAATCTCAGATAAACGCATTAAATGAACAGGTGACTTCAACAACCATCTAACAGATTTAACATTGCTGGATTGCAAGTATTGTAAAAATCGTTTATGAAAACGCATGGTGCTCAATCTATCCGCCTCTTTAAAGAACCAATTCAAATAAGCAGGAATATAAAACTGCGCCGTAAATTGAAAGGAATTAAAATCAAAAGCATTAATACTCACGCATTCCTGAGGTGATGAAGCAGTGATGTGATGTTTTTTTTTAAAATCAGGAACCAATTTAAATATTTGGTCCAACTCTTTGACTACCGTTTTAAACTGTTTACTATCTGTTTGATCTTCAGGAGATGGAATCGGTGTTGGTAATAAACATTCCCATACCAGTGGGGAACGGTGATTTTCATCTTCGTGCATAAGTGCATGCAAAATGGTCGTACCCGTTCTCGGCATGCCGATAATAAAGACCGGTTGTTTTATTTCAGACTGAACTATTGCCGGATTTCTACCGAGATATTGCTCAATTTTAAGGCGTTCGGTTAATGTTCTTTCAAAAAGTATTTTAGCCGCCAACGAACCAAAGGTATTTAATCTTGCCTCTTTGTTTACAGACGCAATTAATTTACGAATACTTGTTTCTAATTCTTTTGATAATTTCCCCTCGTATCCGGCATTCTTCTTTGATTTAAAAATAATTTTGTCCGCATTCAAGTTAAAAGGATCTAAACCCAGAGATTTTAAAGTTTTTCCTGCTCTGTTTATCCCTGTTAAAAAAAGTGACCGTTTTATCTTAATTATTGGATCTTTTGCCAAACTGCATTAGGTTAATAGTTAAATATTTAGAGACAGATCTATTCGGTTTTGAAAAACTGGCAATCCCAAACTTTAAGAAGCATTTTTAAGAAAATACTTATTTAATTTACTCGGGATATTCGATCCTGAGATGATATATATTGTGTAGCTTCTTTTTTACAACTTTTTTTATTATTTCAATTTCTCTAAAAGTTATATCAGAGTTCATGAATTGACCCTTACTCATTTGTCCGTTGATTACTTTTTCAACAAGGTCATCTATTAACAAAGCCGTGGGATCCTTTATACTTTTTGAAGCAGCTTCACATGCATCACACATCATTAATATTGCTGTTTCTTTCGAAAAAGGAATTGGTCCCGGGTATTTAAATTTTTCCATGTCTACCGGCCCCATACCCATTTCTTCCTCTTTTTTATAAAAATAATATACGATACTTGTACCGTGATGTGTACGAATAAAATCGATTATTCTATCCGGTAATCGATGTTTCTTAGCGATTTCAACACCTTTTATTACATGATTAATAATAATTTCTGCTGAATCCATAGGTGATATTTCATTATGTGGATTAACATTAGTGCTTTGATTTTCTATAAAATACATCGGGTTAACCATTTTACCAATATCATGGAACAAGGCCCCGGTTCTAACCAACATTGCATTAGCACCGATTTCATTTGCAGAAGCCTCTGCCAAATTTGCTACTTGCATGGAGTGTTGAAAAGTTCCCGGTGCTTTTTCATTTAATTCACGTAATAATTTCGAATTGGTATTACTTAATTCCAAGAGGGAAACATCGGAAACCAAATTGAAAATCTTCTCATAAATAAATATCAAAAACAAAGATAAAAACGCCAAGACACCATTTAACGCAAACATTCCAAAGTATCCCCACTTTATTTGGGATGCATTACCCTCCTGGATAACTGAAAAGGCAAAATATGCTAAAATGTAAACGGATGTGATCTTAATAATTGAAATAAACAAATTTGCCCTTCGATAAAGTTCGGAAACAGTTAAAATAGTAACAATACCGGCAATCGTTTGAAGAAATATAAATTCAAAGCTATTCGGTACTATAAATCCCAATATCAGTACCGTAACCACATGTACAAAGAGACCCAACCGGGCATCAAAGAAGGCCTTTAAAACTATTGGAAGAATTATAATTGGTGCCACATAAATATAACTCACCCAATACCTTTGAACCACAGTAACCATTAAAATGATCATCAATACATTAAAGAATATGAATGTGAGTTTGGTATTATTGTCGAAAATTTCAGGACGATAATTCATTAAAAAAAGCAATAACATTAACAATACCAAGGCCACTAAAATGGTATAACCAAAAACAATCCAATAGTAATTCGATTTACTCCAAAGTTGTGAATCATATTCTGTTCGTAAAGAAATTAATATTTCAAACTTCTTACCTTCCACAACATCTCCCTTAGAAATAATTCTTTCATTTTCAGACACCAATCCTTTTGTTATCGAAATATTTTTTATGTCCTCCTCGACAATCCTTTGTGTCAAATCCTCGTCATAAAATATATTTGGTTCGATAATATCAAAAAACAAAGTAGTAAAGTCTTCTTCAAGATCCTTATACCTGCTCTTTGAAAGATATTTTTGAAGCTCAGGAACCAGAATTTCTGTTGTGAATAAATTATCCGATAATACATCTTTAGCTTCTGTACCCTTTCTAACTGTTATTAAAGTGTTCTTCTTTATCTTACTATTATCAGATTTATTTAGAAATCCATTCTTGTAAACATTGGAAATAAATCGTGCTCCAAAAGATCTTAGTTGATTTTTGTTGAATTTGATCGCGGCAGAATCTTCTAAGATAATTGGAATTTGATTATTGTAACTCTCTTTTACCTTTTCAACAACCTCATCTCTATCTATAAAGTATAATTGCTTGTTGGCCTCAATTTCTTGTGATTCATTTCTAAGCTCACTTTCTGATTTTAAAATTGCAAAATCGAAAGGTGCGTATAAATTTTCATATTGCCACGGTTTTCCTTTTTGTATATTATATTTGAACTGCCCGCCTTTAGGGAACAGGTAAATAATGGTAATTGTTGTTACCAAAAAAAGTATGGCTTTATAAATTAAGGAATTATTTTGGTAAATTTTATTGATAAAATCCTTCATAAAAAACAATTGATGTGTCAAAAGTAATCAATTTTATATCTAATTTTAACTAATTAGTGCAGGAAAGAAAACTCGCTGTTTTCTGGCGCACACTAATAATTTTTTAACAT
>Ga0164313_10004307_pt1 | contig 12681 bp, 14 predicted proteins | sample GuaBasSedimGuay4_FD_113735 | JGI IMG/M metagenome (GOLD analysis project Ga0164313, IMG submission 113735) | Subseafloor sediment microbial communities from Guaymas Basin, Gulf of California, Mexico - Guay4, Core 4569-4, 0-3 cm | ecosystem: Environmental > Aquatic > Marine > Hydrothermal vents... | reverse complement strand
TCGATTCAGACACGGGCGCATCGTTCCGCACGGTCGTCCCCGACGTGGAAAGGAACGCGACTCGTCGTCGCGATGGTGGAGTTACGCAAGGAACGCGAAGCGTTCCCAAACTCCCAAGGAACCGAGTCTTCGAGGTTCCCGTCGGGCTGGTCAGATTTGAACTGACGACCCCCTGCTCCCAAAGCAGGTGCGCTTCCAAGCTGCGCCACAGCCCGATGTGGAACCCGGAAGATACCCCATCCCCGCCCCCACCGCACAAATCTCGCGTACCCAGGGTTGCAGAGCCGCTATATGCAGCTGGTAGCCCGTAGAAGACGACCCTATGGGATCTGTCGTGCTGTTGTGACAGGATGCGACCATGCGTTCCACAACCGACATCGATCAACTCGCAGGCATCCAGGGCGGCGTCGTGACCCGCGCACAAGCCTTGGCAGCCGGTCTCACGAGGCACCAGATCCACAACAGGGTCCGTGGCGGTCGCTGGGTCAGGATCACCAATGGGACCTACCGCGTGTTTACGATGGACGGACCCGAGCATCTATTGCGCGCCGCCGTAGCAGCGCTTCCCGACGCGGTGGCGTCTCACTTCTCCGCATGGAGACTTCACGGGATGTCCGGTATCGACCTGGAAACGGTGTGCGTACTCGTCCACTCACGCACCACCCACGCTTTCCCAGGTGTCAAGGTGTTCCGCTGCCATGATCGTGAGTCATGGCACGTTGAGACGATCGGAGGCATGCCGACCACAACGCTTGCTCGCACTGTCGTCGATCTCGCATCGATCGTCCGCCGCAATCGGCTCGAGTGGCTCATCGATGATGCTGTGGCCGCCCGGCGCATCAACTTGTCCATGGTCAGGGACACTCTCGAATCCGTGGCCCGCAAGGGTAAGCCCGGGGTGCGATCGCTGCGCGCGATACTCGACGATCGTCTTGGTGACCCACACTCGATATCCGTTCTCGAACGGAGGGGAAGATCGCTCCTGCAGTCGGGTGGAATACGAGGCTTCACTATCGAATATCCAGTCCCATGGTCCCCCGAACGACGATTCGACGTGGCGTTTACGCAACGCAACCTCGCGATTGAGTGGGATTCACGCCGATGGCACCTACAGGCCGACGCCTTCAGCGCCGATCGAGAACGCGACCGCGCCGCGATTATCCACGGCTGGCGGGTGCTCCGATTCACCTGGGACGACGTCATGAACCGCCCCGACCACGTTCTCGACACCGTTCGCGCAGCCTTGCAGGCTGCGTAACGTCACCCTCGTCATCTCTGGGCTGTCAGCTACATATAGCGGCTCTGCAACCCTGGGTACGCGAGTTTGGTACCCAACGGGTCTTGTTAGCATCGCGGGGCGGGTCGCTAGCTCAATTTGGCAGAGCAATTGACTCTTAATCAATAGGTTCTGGGTTCAAGTCCCAGGCGGCCTACCAGGGCCCCCGATTGTTCGGGGGCTTTCCCGCTTCTGCACCTCGTTGGGTAGAATCGTCCCACACGCGGGTGTGGCGGAATTGGCAGACGCGCCAGGTTTAGGACCTGGTGCCGAGAGGCGTCCCGGTTCGAGTCCGGGCACCCGCACCAGGCTGGGCGCGCCTAATATGAAGCGATGTCCTCGAAGTGGCCCAAACCGTTCACCGCTGCCGTCGTACAGGCAGGGTCCATCGCATTCGACACACCCGCCACGATCACGAAACTCGGTGACCTCGCGTCTGACGCTCGAGCACAGCGCGCAAGCCTTGTAGTTTTTCCTGAGGCATTCATCGGTGGATACCCGAAGGGACACGACTTCGGCGCAGTTGTCGGCGAACGGACCGAGGAGGGACGGGACTGGTTCCGACGGTACTTCGACGCTGCCATCACCGTTCCGGGACCTGAACTCGACCAGATCGCCAAAGCCTCACGGGGCCTCAATCTCGTCGTCGGTGTGATAGAACGCGAGCATGGGACGCTGTATTGCTCGGTCGTGTTCCTCGGAGCCCAAGGCGAGCTCCTGGGCGTTCACCGCAAGCTCATGCCAACCGCCGCAGAACGGCTGATCTGGGGGTTCGGCGACGGCTCGACCATGCCTGTGATGGAGACCACGGTGGGACGTATCGGCGCAGCCATCTGCTGGGAGAACTACATGCCACTGTACCGCTCCACGCTGTACTCAAAGGGAATCCAGGTATGGTGTGCGCCAACCGTGGACTCCAGGGAGCGCTGGTCTGCAACGATGCGCCACATTGCGCTCGAAGGCAGGGTCTTCGTTCTCTCAGCCAATCAGTTCTCGGTACGAGGCGACTATCCCGCCGACTACGAGACGATATACGGTGACGATCCAGACACTGTGCTGATCGGGGGTGGAAGCTGCATCGTGGACCCACACGGCCAGTTCCTCGCCGAACCCAACCGAACAGGGGAAACAATCCTCGCTGCGGAGATCGACCTCTCCGAGATCGCCCGGGGGACCTTCGACTTCGATCCTGTAGGGCACTACGCACGTCCAGATGTGTTCCAACTGGTCGTCGATGAGCGAGCCAGACCATCCGTCATCTCTGCAGACCAACCACCTGCAGACCTCGGTGGCTAACGATCGTCGAGAGCCTGGGCCAGAGCGTGTAACGCCTTTGCCCGGTGGGAGATCGAGTTCTTCTCATCAGCCGGTATCTCTGCAAGTGTTCTGCCATCGACCTCGAATATCGGGTCGTATCCGAACCCTCCGTCGCCCCGACGCTCCGTCGTGATCACCCCGTCGAGTACGCCCTCCACGATCAGCTCCTCACCGTCAGGTGTCACCAAAGCCACCGCTGTACGAAACCGGGCAGACCGGGATTCCTCACCTTCAAGTTCTCGCAGCATCTTGTCGACGTTGTCATCGTACGACGCGTGCTCGCCCGCGTATCTCGCTGTTGACACTCCGGGCCTGCCCCCAAGTGAATCAACCTCAAGCCCGGTGTCATCGGCCACAGCGGCGTGTCCGGTCGCAGCAACAACCGCCCGCGCCTTGAGAAGGGCGTTCCCCGCCAGTGTGTCCTCGGTCTCTTCAACATCTGGCCACGTGTGGCCACCGATGACGATGATCGGCGGGTCGATCGATGCGAGAACAGCTTCGACCTCAGCGATCTTGTCTGCGTTCTTTGACGCAACGACGACACCGTGGGGTCTGTTCACGATCGGGCCTCGTTCTGCATCTCGACCAGAGTCGCAATCCCTGAGCTGGCGTAGTCGAGCATCACATCAAGCAGTTCCCTCGAGAACGGCTCCCCCTCGGCCGTTGCCTGCACCTCGATGATCTCCCCGGAACCGGTCATCACCACGTTTGCATCGACATCGGCAGCTACGTCCTCTGCGTACGGGAGATCGAGAAGAGCAACGCCATCGAGGACCCCAACAGAGATCGCGGCGATGTTGTCGGTGATCGGGTTCACTTCCATCTTCCCTTCGGCGACCCAACGGTCGAACGCATCGCTGAGAGCTATCCATGCACCAGTGATCGACGCCGTCCGTGTACCTCCGTCGGCTTGGAGCACATCACAGTCGATTCGCGCCGTCACTGCACCCATGGCATCCATGTCGACAGCTGCCCGCAACGACCTGCCGATCAGTCGCTGGATCTCCTTGGTACGCCCACCGCTGATCGAGTTTCTCCCGACACGCTGCGGGCTCGAACCGGGGAGCATCGAGTACTCCGCCGTGATCCATCCGCTCCCCGATCCTCTCATCCACCTGGGCACGTCGTCGTCGAGAGACACGGTGCACAGCACCCTGGTCCTGCCCATCTCGATCAGCACGGATCCGGGGGTCATCTCTGTGTACCCGCGGGTGATCTTCACGTCGCGCAGGGCATCATCGGCTCTGTCTGTTCTCATTTTCTACCTCGTTGTGGGAATCTCGAAAGTCGACCCTGGAGCAGCGTAATCCACGGGTCCTGTGTACACGCTCGAAGCCTCCTCGACACTGACAGCAGGGTCCAAGCTCGCGGGGACGTGTGTGAGCACCAGTTGCCCGACGTCAGCCCATGCAGCAAGTTCTCCTGCGTCCACTGCCGTGAGGTGGTGGACGTACGTCCTCGGGCCTCGGATGCCCTGTATCGAAGCTTCAGACAGAAGCATCGATACACCGTTAGCAAGATTCGCTAGGTCACCGCCTGGACCGGTATCGCCTGAGTACGCCAAGGACACGCCGTCGAGGTCGAAGCGAGTGACGAGTGCAGGGACTGGATGGACCGCTCTCCCGAACGTGACGTGGGCATCCCCGATCCACACCTCGTCGCCTGGTTCCTTCTCTCTGAAGTCAAGGACCTGATGGAACACGTGGTCGGCCCCCGCTCTGGCGAACGCAGCGATGTGCTCCCGGGCACCCTCAGGGGCGTACACCGGGATCGGAATGGGACCCGATGGACCGTACGCCATGTAAGCAAAGAGAGCGAGCACATCGGCGCAGTGGTCGATGTGGGTATGGGAGAGGACAACGGCATCGAGCAACCCGGGGTCCATGATCTCTGCCAACTTCATGAACACGCCAGGCCCGGCATCCATGAGGATCGACTTGCTGTCGAATTCCAGAAGGTATCCCGACGCCGCGTTGGTACGCGATGGCGAACTTGCATTCGAGCCGAGAACGGTCAGTTTCATGGTCCCCACCCATACAGCATCGCACCGAGTCCGACAACGAGCATCCACAGGCCAGCAGCAATCGTGCCAGCAAATGTCGGCATCATGAAGTTCGTCGGGAACTTTCTCCACGACCACACGGTCGATACGATGAGGAAGCCGGCCAGAAGGGCTATCGCCAGGGCGGGGGCGACCGGGATCGAGATGACGATCATCATCCCTGCAAAGGCCTGGATGCCAGCTCCGACGTATCCGAATAGGACCTTGTACGCCTCACGGTTGTGCTCGGATCGTGCCATCAACGCAAGCTTACGGGTCGACCGTGACCGAGGCTTCGTTGACGACCCCTCCATCAAATCGGTACGCCCGAACAACTGGATTCGGACCGGCAACAGGACCGATGATCACCTGCAGCCATTCGGGGTCACCGCCCCCACCGGTGTCGGATTCAGACGGATACGCCTCGGACCTCGTGTGGCTGTGAAAGACCCCACCAACATGCCATCCCGCGGACTCGGCGTAAGTGACACACCCGTGGTGTTCGGCCGGATCGATCGTGAATCGGTGCTTACTTGCATCCGTATTCGTGAGACAGAACACCATCTTCGCGTCCCCGTCGTCGTCCATGGCGATCAGCCCGCACGCCTCGTCCGGGTAGGCCCACACAGCATGTGCGAACATCGCCTCTGCGATATCTCTTGCGATGGTCACACGCTCAATGCCGAGACTCTCATACGCATCGTCGAGATCAGTGTCGTCGACCTCAACACGAACACCGAATCGGGTGAAGAACCCTGGACTCAAGCCGCCCTCATCGTCAGCGCGTACTGCCGAACGTATCCCGTCGGCGGCCAATCTGGCAACCGCAATGTCAGCGTCCGAGCGATAGGGATACACGGCAACGGTGACGGGAGTGGTCACCCGGTCGCCTCCGCTGCCAATCTCCGGAGGTGTTCCACGATCGAGACATCCCCGTCAACCGCCCCGTCGGGAAGGTCGCCCCTCCCCCACAGCCACAGATCGAGCGTTGAGGGATCGGTGGTGACCGTCGCCAACGGTGTAATGCCGGAGTCGTACACAATCGTGTCGAGGGCTTGATAGCTCGTCCCCGTTGTCGGGGACGTGCCTGAGAACACGGCGCTGCGCAGGTTCCATTCCCGGTCGCCTGATCGCAGCCTGATCGTACGATCTGATAGGGTGATCTCTCCCCATGACGCCCCACCGATCATGAACTCGTCAAGTATCTCGTCGACACCGTCTTCTGCCAACGACGCTTCGATCGTCGGTATCTCTCCAGCAGCGATCAGCGCATCGGCTCTATGGATCACTGTCTCATGGGCCATCCTCCTGACCCACCAATCGGCAGTGTGGTCGTGACGACACCAGGTGTATGTAGGGGCGCTCAGATCAGCGTCGGCGAACACAGTAAGCATCTCGTCGAGTCCCTCTGCATACCACTTCAGGACGTCACCATCTGGCAGCGGGGGGTACGGGGCATAGGTGTCGGTGTACCGACCACGGATGGTCTCTGCCTTGTGGCGGTGGACCTTGCCCGTATGCACCATGAGATCCCTCATCGTCCATCCGGGGCAGGTGGGTACGTCAGTTTCCATCCCCACAACTTGTGCAGAACCAAGCATTGCCTCAGCATCGCTCCGGATCGCTCTCATGTACGCGTCTGTATCCATGGGACAACCATAGACGTCGGGACGCACCGAAACCCCGCCATGTAGCGGGGCTTCGGAGTGTTCTTGGTTTGGCCTCAAGCGGCCGCGAACGGCGTCTCTACGAGACCGACTCGCTTTCGTAGGCCTTCGTCATGCTTGATATATGCATATATGTATCGACCTCCTTTCGAGTGGAACCCACCCTAGCCGATGATCCAGGAGATTTCTACGATTTCGTGATCCGCCTTCCTCTCTCCCTGATTGCTGTTGGCTGATACTGTTCAAGACGATCAACACGGGAGTGACCTAACGTGTCCAGGAACATCGGCGTCTGCTTGGGTGATCGCCAGTGACATACGAATACGACGAAGCCATTGATCTGGCGGGCGACGACAATCAGGCTGCATTCGCACAACGTTGGACGATGGGACCCGGCTATGCCCATGGTGGCTATCTGATGTCGGTAGCCCTAGCGGCCGCTGCGAAGGCTTCGCCTCAGCCTGACGCGGTCACCATGAGCGCCCACTTCGTACGGCCGGGACGTGTCGGGTCCGCAACCGTCCCGACCAAACTTGTCAAGGCAGGCCGTTCGCTCGCGACAGTCGAAGCAGACATTGTGCAGAATGACAAGGTCGTCGTGGCAACCATCACGACGTTCGGCAACCTGTCCTCAGCATCGGAGGTCTCATTCCAGTCTGTAACGATGCCGGATATCCCCGACCGGGAACTGTGCCTGCGAGCGGACCTGGCGTCGAACCCGCTCGTACCGAAGATGGCTGAGAATCTCGAACTCCTTCTCACGCCAGACTCAATTGCATGGACCCGCGGTGACTCTCTTGATGACGCCACCATGATGGGCTGGGTCAGATTCGCTGACCACAGACCGATAGACGAGGTGTCTCTTCCGATGTTCGCTGACGCTCTGCCGCCTCCGGTGTTCAGCGTCGGAGCTTTCGCACCGTGGACACCCACGATCGAACTCACTCTCCACATACGGCGGATTCCCGATACCGAATGGCTCAGGGTGGCCTTCAGGACAGACCTCATCGGCGGCACCTTCTTCGAGTCCTCAGGCACACTGTGGGACGACGAAGGCCGCCTGGTTGCAATGAGCAGGCAACTCCAACTCATCCAGCGGCAGTGAGCACCTTCTCCAGCCTGATCTCCCACGCTGGAGGCGGGGACGTCATCTTCTGCCGATCCAACGTCGCGACGTATCCTATGGACTCATAGAAACTCCGAGCCGGGACGTTCTCCTCCTCCACCCACAGCGACGTACGCGATCCGCCCTGGTCGCGTGCCCACGCCTGCGCAATGCCCAGGAGACGCCCGGCCACACCCTTACGACGCTCCGACGGTGTCACAAACACAGACACGATCGGCACGATCCGATGATCGCTGTTGGGACGTCCGAGCGCGATCGTCATCCCGATTGTCCGCTCACCGGACACCGCCAGAACCGTGATCTGATCGACGCCTGCCGCTCCAGCGATCGCACGCTCCTGCCACAGGTTGTCAGGAAACGCCTGTGCTTGTGCAAGCGTGGTCGCAAATGCGCTCGGCGTATCAGCAAGCGCCTGCAACCTGATGTTGCGAAGCCGTTCCCATTCACCGTCACGAATCTGCCTCACATCGATCATGAAGGCCTTTCTCCGCTCTCAGCGCACGAATATTTGGGAAACGATGCTCTCTTGCCGTTCGATTGATCGGCTCCCTCCGTCCAAGTACCAAGTACCAGGTACCGCTGCTGACTGTCCTCTAGCTTCTCTCACCTATCGTCAGGTCGTGCTTTGGCCTCGGGATGAGATCCCCTGGAGGTGCATCGCTCGTGTACTCGTTCCACGTCATGTGCGTCTGACCGAAATCCCGCTCCTCCATGGTGATACAGCCCTGCACAGGGCATACGAGGCTGCACAGGTTGCACCCCACACAGAGGTCATCGATGATCCAGACCTTCGTCTTGTCATCCTCGCCACGCTCGGCCCCTATCGCCTGGTGGGCACCGTCGCGGCATGCGATGTAGCAGAGGCCACAGCTGATGCACTTGTCCTGGTCGATGTCGGCCTTGACCACGTAGTTGATGTCGAGCGACTGCCAATCCGTCACCTTCTCAACTGACAGGCCACGAAGCTCATTGACGCTCTCCATGCCCTTGCTATCGAGGTAGTTCGACAGGCCCTCAGCCATACCTTCGACGATCCGATATCCGTAGTGCATCACCGCAGTACAGACCTGGATCGTGGTCGAGCCAAGCAGGATGTACTCAGCAACGTCCTGCCAGGTAGCGATCCCTCCGATGCCGCTGATGGGAAGGCCCTCAGTCAAAGGATCGGCCGCGATCGATGCCACCATATTGAGGGCGATCGGCTTCACAGCGGGACCGCAATAGCCGCCGTGGCTCGACTGGTTCCCCACAACAGGGCGCGGAGTGAAAGAGTCAAGATCAACACCGGTGATCGAATTGATCGTGTTGATGAGGCTGACGGCATCAGCGCCACCGTTCTTGGCTGCTCGTGCAGCCGTACGGATATCGGTGATATTCGGGGTCAGCTTCACGAACACGGGCACGGTCGCTGATGCTTTCGCCCACCCGGTGATGTCACACGTGTATTCAGGCACCTGCCCAACAGCAGCCCCCATGCCACGTTCGGACATGCCGTGGGGACATCCGAAGTTGAGCTCGATGGCGTCGGCACCGGCCTGCTCCACCTGTGTGATGATCGTGTCCCAAGCGTCAGGGTTGGAGTCCACCATGAGACTCACAACAACGACGTTGTCCGGGTACCGACGTTTCACCTCGGCGATCTCGATGAGGTTCACCTCGAGTGACCGGTCTGTGATCAGTTCGATGTTGTTGAGTCCAGCCATCCGTTGGCCGTTGAGATCGATAGAGCTATACCGGCTGTACACGTTCTCAACGGGGTCGCCGAGCGTCTTCCAGACAGCTCCACCCCAGCCAACATCGAAGGCTCTCGCGATCTGATCGCCGGTATTGGTTGGCGGCGCGGACGCAAGCCAGAACGGATTGGGAGACTCGATTCCACAGATATTCACTGATAGGTCGGCCATGTCTATGCCCCACTTCCCTGTGATTCGGACCGCAATGTACGGTCGATATCTCGTGCCGCGGCTGCACCATGCGCAACGGCGTTCACGACTTCCTTGCCGCCGTTGACGCAATCGCCGCCGGCCCAGATCCTGTCACTTCCCGTCCTGAAGTCGTCGTTGACCACAACCCTCCCACCATCATCGGTGACGACTCCTGGGATGGAGTCGAAGAAGGATCGACGCTTCTCCTGCCCTGTCGCTCTCATCACCATCGAAACCGGGATGGAGTACTCGGACCCCGCAATGGCGACGAGATCCACAGAGCCATCGGCGGTCACGATGTGCTCGGTACGTTCACATATCAGCGACTGCACCTCCTCATCACCTTCAACCCGTATCGGAGCGCTCCAGTAGATGAACTCGACGCCACTCGTCAACGCGCGTTCGATGTCGTGGGGATACGCCTTCATCTCGTCTCTCCCGCGTCGGTACACCAGATACACACGATCGGCGCCGAGTTTGGCTGCCTGCGTGACCGCATCGATCGCCGTGTTGCCGCCTCCGATCACCGCTATGTGTTGGCCAACAACATCGACGTCTCCTGCACGCACACCGGCGATGAAGTCGAGAGCGTCAACGGATCCGACAAGGTTCTCCCCCTCGATGCCGAGTGGCGGAACTGAACCGAGGCCAACGCCGAGGAACACGGCATCGTGCCAGGCCACAAGATCATCTACGGAGATGTCACGGCCCACGGAGACTCCCTGACGGAACCCGACACCGAATCCTCGTATGAACTCGACCTCGGCCAATGCAGTAGTGCGATCCATCTTGTAGCTCGCAACACCGTAGGTGTTGAGCCCACCTGGGTCCTCATTGGCGTCGTACACGGTTACGTCATGGCCACGCTGGGCCAGTTCAGCTGCACAGGAAAGCCCTGCCGGGCCCGCACCGATGACGGCGACGTTGAAGTCTGTCGGCGGCGCAACACTGAACACGGGTCCACCCCCGAATACAACATCATCCGTTGCGAATGCCTGCAATCGACCGATATCGATGGGGCGTTCGTGGAGGTCGTTGAGAACACATGCGCCAGCGCACAACACCTCGGTCGGGCACACACGAGCGCACGATGCTCCAAGGATATTCGCGCTAAGGATCGTCCTTGCGGATCCGACCAGGTCATCGGTGGCGATCTGTTTGATGAAACCCGGCACATCGATACTCGTCGGACAAGCACGCGTGCATGGCGCATCCCAGCACATCAAGCAGCGATGGGCCTCAACCAGCGCCTCGTCCTGGGTCATCGTCTCCTCAGCCGCCAGAGCTTCGCTCATGCATGCCCTCCTCTCGTTTCCAACGCTTCTGGCGTCCAGGAGAGCGATATAACGCTCTCCTGGACGCCAAAGCCCTGATGGATCGACTCTACTCGCCGCCCTCTAGCAGTTCGATGGTCTTGGGTGTCCAGTCCATACCCTGGAAATCGATGCCTCTCACTGCCAGGTTCGCCTGAGCCAGAATCACGATGTCACTTGTGTAAGCACCTGCCGTGGGCTCTTCAGCGAGAATCCCCTCAGAGACTGCCACCTCAACCGTCTGATCCCAGAGTTCGGAGTCCATAGTGCCAATACCCTGGGGCGAAGGCCAGATCAGATTGTTGATCTCGTTGAGCTGCCATGCCTGGTGAGACTCACCAAGCGTTGGGCCAGCTGCGAGCACGATGTCGACACATGCGTCGAATTCATCACGACAGAACGCCCAGCCCCGCAATGACGCTTCAACGAACGCAACTGCCGTTGACTTGTACTCCTCGTCGGAGTCGAGCTTGCCTGCATCGGCCCAGATCGCGTCCTGAAGCATCGCCGTGCCGACATCGTTCCAGTCGATGACCGCCAGGTCTGCGGGCTGGAACAGCTCGCCAGTATCAGGGTTCACGGTCTCGAGAACCTGTGCATATTCGTTGTAGGTCATCGCCTGGGCAGCATCGATATCGCCGCTGATCAGTGCAAGCATGTCGAACTGCTGCTGGACAAGGGTCACATCGGTCTCAGGATCGAGACCGGAGGAACGCAGGCCTGCAAGGAGTTCGAACTCGTTGCCGAAGCCCCAGTTGCCAACGGTTTTGCCTGCGAGGTCGTCAACGCTGTTGATGCCCGTATCCGTGAACGAGACCTGAAGCGTCGCGGAACGCTGGAACACCTGAGCGATGTTCGTGATATCCAGGCCCTCTTCACGCGGCACAAGGCCACGAGGTACCCATGAAACGGCGAAATCTGCCGCACCCGAAGCGAGAACGGTTGCAGGAACGATGTCGACTCCACCCTCGAGGATCTCAACATCAAGACCGGCAAGTGCGTAATACCCCTGGTCGAGCGCTGCGAAGTATCCAGCGAACTGCGCCTGTGTGAACCACTGCAGCTGCAGCTTGACCGGCCTCAGGTCCTGAGTGCTGACATCGTCCGTTCCTGTCCCTGTATCACCACTGGCCACGGTTGTCTCCGTCGCCGCGGTGGCCACCGTCGTCTCGGTGCTTCCCGAATCGTCGCTCGAGCTGCATGCCGCAACCACCATAGCGAACGCCGCCAGCACAATAAGCCAGCGCGCCGTACCTCTTCTTGTTGTATTCATGTTCCCCTCATCTCTTTCGTTTTCGTCTTCGTTATCAGGGTCAGGACCCCGCTGTTTCCGCTGCATGCTCCCATGGCATGGATGCACGTTCGAAAACTCCCGTCAGGAGATATAGCACAATGCCGAGCAGGCTGCCCGCAAGTACCGCTGCCCAGGCGTCGGCGTATCGCGTCAAACCCGCGTTCTGCACGATCAATGGACCCAGCGCATCCTGGCGTCCACCGAAGTACTCCGCAACGATCGCCCCGATCACAGCGAGCGAAGATGCGATCTTGAGCGATGTGAAAAAGTACGGCAGCGCGTTCGGAACACGGACCTTGCGCGCCACCTCCCATGGAGATGCTGCATAGGATCGCATCAGTTCGATTTCATCGGGTTGAACCTCGGTCAGACCCTTCGTTGTATTGATGAACACGGGAAAGAACACGAGGATCACGACGATCGACTGGTTCGACACAGGAGACAGCAGCCCGAACCAGGCGTTGAAGATCGGAGCGAGGGCGATGATCGGTATCGCATTGAGCGCGATCGCGAGAGGCGTCAGGGTCTCGTTCGCCGTGCGGAACCTCGATACGAGAAGCGCCCACAACACCCCGAGTGCAATGCCGCCGATAAGTCCGGTTACAACGATGTACCCGGTGTTCCTGGTTGCCGTCCAGATCTCGTCGAAGTTCCCGAAGAACGCTGCCATGATCTCACTCGGAGCGGGAAGCACGAACGCTTCCGGCTGGATGATGGCAAAG
>Ga0164313_10004306_pt1 | contig 12682 bp, 13 predicted proteins | sample GuaBasSedimGuay4_FD_113735 | JGI IMG/M metagenome (GOLD analysis project Ga0164313, IMG submission 113735) | Subseafloor sediment microbial communities from Guaymas Basin, Gulf of California, Mexico - Guay4, Core 4569-4, 0-3 cm | ecosystem: Environmental > Aquatic > Marine > Hydrothermal vents... | reverse complement strand
AGGCGATGCGGAGTTCTTGCATGCGCTTTTCGCGCAACCCTACAGCTCGAGCTCGCGAGCCGAACGCAGGGCGGAGGGCGGCGCAAAGTAGTGGAAATAGCTCACCTGGTAGCCGCCCAGCGCATGCACCACGTGATTCCCAAGCTCGTACCCGGCCACGAGCAGCTCCGGCTCAGACTCGGGAACGAAGGTAACCACGTCGAACGTCAGCGGTCGAAAGAGCTTGATGATCGAACCGACCAAGCCGCCGAGATGGCCCCGGAAATCGCAGTTGGTCTCGAAGCTGACGTAGCTCCCAGTCGCCTCGGGAGTGACGTGAAGGGCGTAGTACTCCTCGCCTTTCACCGCATTGAGGGAATATCCGGTCGGGTTGAAGACATGTTCAGAAGTGGTGAACCCAGGAAGGATGGCATCGATGCCCGATGAAACGGCAATCGACGTACCGCTAGAAACGTGACTCGAGATGAATTGCTGGGCGACGTCTTTGTCGATCTCATGCATGAGCACTTCGAGCGTCGGGTCGTTCGTCTCGGGCGTATACGGACGGGTCGTATGGAACATCTGAACGTAGCGCCCATGCTCGTCGCCGAAGCAAAGCGCTCGCCCGGGGAGCATCGTTTGGAGACGACGAGCATCTTCGTGGAAGCTCGTCGATTGGTGCTCAGGGAAGTGCTCGCTCTTGCGCTCGTACACCAGGAAGGCGATCGATTCTGCTGGAATCGATCGCAGGATCTGGGGGACGGCGTCGACCAGAGTCGTCTGACCGCAGGTGATCAGGACAAACCAATCGTCGAAGACGAACAGGCTCGACTCGGACAAGATGTACGCGTCACAATGCTCGGTTCGGAGGACCGAGACAACCTTGGCCCCGGCGGACTCGACGATGCCACGCCACACGTCGTCGCCCAGCGAGCGCAAGGGCGGGAAGTCCGGAGTCACGACTGCCTCCAGCTTCTTTTCAGGGCCTTCGAAAAAACTCGACCTCGTCATCGAAGGGCCCATCATGCGCAGAAGCGCGACGAACGCAAGCGTGGGGGGCGCATTTTGGCGTGACTCCGCACCCGGGGATACACTTCTCCGCGATGGTTTCGCGGTTGTTAGCGGTAGTAGGCATAGCGGGTCTAATCGTGGGCACGGCGGCGCCTGCTCGCGCGGACATCTATCGCTGCAAGCGCGCCGACGGAACACAGCACTACACGAATATCAGAGAGCCCGGCCGCCGGTGCCAGCTCGTCGTGAGGAGCAGCAAGAGGTCGAAACCGCGAGCCAGCGCCAAGAAGACGGGCTCGGGAACGAAGTCGACCAGAGGCAACCGATCCAGGGACCCGGCTCGGTACAGTCGCTACAACAGCCTGATCGGGGAAGCTGCAAGACTCTACCAGCTCCCCGAGTCGTTCATTCGAGCTGTGATGCGCGTCGAGAGCGACTTCAATCCTACCGTGGTCAGCCGAGCGGGCGCGATGGGCCTGATGCAACTCATGCCGAAGACGGCGCGGTCGATGGGCGTGTCGGACCCTTTCGACGCGCGCCAGAACATCCACGGAGGCGCACGCTATCTCCGCATTCTGGCAAACCACTTCAAGGGCGATCTGGTGCTGACGGTCGCCGCGTATAACGCGGGCCAGGGCGCGGTCCAAAGGTACAATGGCATCCCGCCGTACAAGGAGACGCAGCGCTATGTACGCCGCGTGCTCAAGCACTACTATGCCTACCGTGGCGAGAGCACACCTTAGCCCATGACGCAGACGCTCATCGTCGCGGTGCTCGTCGGACTGGTGGCGCCGGTGATTCGCGGATGGCTTTGGGGCGTTCCCTTCAGCCTCTTGTCGATCGCGACGGTGCTGCGCTCGTTCGTTGGATCTGCGCTGACGGTGCTGATCATCGGAGTCGTGGCCCTCTTTGCCCTCCGCGCAACGTCGGTGCCTCCGGATCAGAGTACGCGACTTGCCGCGGGGATCGGTGGAGCAATCGGTTTGCTCTTGTTGCTCAGCGCCGCGCGGAGGTCTCGACATGTGCACGGCCTCTCGATCCTTTGCCAGCGCCTGCAGGAGGAGGACGCACGGCCCACCACAACCGCCGCACTCGATCGGCTCTTACGGCGGGTACGCAACAAGGACGAACAGCGATACATCGCGCTGGTGCTGATGGCGACCGGCCCCCTGACGCAAGTCGGCATGTGGAACGAGGCGCGCGAGTGGCTGCGCAGCCTGGACGATAGCGTGCTCACGGAGCCACAGGCGGTGCTGCGCAACCAAGCGCTAGCGACGTGTGAGCTTCAATTCGACGATGTCGACGCGGCGAAGCGCGCGATCGATCGGATCCAACGGCCGACGGAGAACTCGATCGAAGTCTGGCTGGTGGCGATGGAGGCTCTCCTGATGGCCGTGGGGGGCCAACCCGCGAAAGCGCTCGAGCACCTCGGCGCGCAGGACGTGGACGACAATCCCTCGCTCCGTGCTTCGCATCGCCTCGTTCGCGCGCACGTCCTCGCCGAGCGAAGTGATGAAGAAGCCGCGCTCGAAGAGCTGCGAGCGCTGCAACGGGAGGCCGGAACTGCGGGTCTGCAGCGCGCGCGATTGCCTCGCGGGCCTGCGAGTCCACTTGCGGAGCGCTTGTTGCACGAGGCCGATCAATCCGGCTGAAAGATGACTTGCTGGGTCGGGTCGGAGTCGTAGAACCGGTGATACCGGTCGAACGTCACGGCACCAAAGGTGTTGACCACGATCGCGAACGCCGCGCAGCACAGGAACGCGACACCGAATCGGCGCGCACTGAGCGCGACGAGAACGAACAAGAGCGGCAGGTAATCGAGCGAGAACCGGTAGCCGAACTGCACCCATCCGGTGTTTTGATAGAGCAACGTGCAGAGCGCAGTGGGCAGAACGGCGGCCCAAAGCGCGACGATGGTCGCGTCGAGCTTCTCGGGCCAGAGGCCCCACAGCAGGTTCGGACTGGTGAACCAAAGCGCTAACCCGTGTCGGGTGATGCGAACGAAAGGGTTCGACGGGATGAGCCAGGGCACGGAGAGCAAGAAGACCGTCAGGTTCCTAGGCAGGTAGTGTGTGCTGAACAGGCCCCAGGTTTCGATCCTCGACCGCCAGCGGATTTGGAGAAATCGGTGCCCAAACTCGAACGGGTCGCCAAAGCGAGCCGCGTTGTGCCACATCGCAACGGCGACCACGGCGGCAAGCGGAATCGCGAACACCGTGAGCGTTCGGAGAAGGCGCGGCGAAGAACCATGAGTCGGGCGAGGCTCGTTCCTTGCCGCGCCGATCGCCTGAAGCACGAAGAACCCGGCGAGCCACAACGTCGCCGGGCGGCACAGGAACGCCAGGCCGAGAACCAGACCTGCTGCCACCGGGCGGCGGGCGCCAAAGGAGAACAAGAGATAGAGACAAACGAACGCCGCCGCGACCACATGGGCCGCAAACCAGACGCTTCCCTGCGCCGCGACGAAATAGTAGACCGATCCGATCGCGAAGAGAGCCGTGACGAGCAGATCGTCTCGCACCGAGCGCTTGCTTTGCTCCGACTCCCGCAGGAAACGCAAGACGACGAAGAGCAGTGCCGGCGCTAGTCCTGCAAAGAGCGCCCAGAAGAGCGCGTCCAAAGTGCCGAGCCCAAAAACCGCGACGACTGGCAACAGAAGCACAGCGGGCAGCGGCGGAAACGAGACGTACCAGCGGTAGCGCTCGGCATCGGGCCCCGAGAAGGCATAGCGCCCCGGAGGGCACGGCCCGTGCGACACGGTGTCGAAGCAGGCCCAGTCATTGGTGCCGGGCGGATCGCCCCCGATGTCGAGACGGCCATGCAACCACGCGTGGGCCAAGTGGACGTAGTGGTTGTTCGGCGAAGGTCGGACGAGGCGCTGTGCGGACGTCGCGCAGTAAACACCCGCGCAGAGCGCGAAGATCGCAAGCGGAAGTGCCCACCGTTGCTCCCAAGCCCCCACGGCGGCAGCATAACCGGGCCGGGGAGGTATCCGAAGTTTGTCCACCTTGACGACCCGAAACCCGCGCCCTAAAGCATTCCGGTTGTACCGACCTGGAGGTTTCGATGGGGTCCCCAACCCTCGACGCAGTGACTGAAGCCCTTCGCAATGTCGAAGATCCCATCTTTGAAAAACCCCTTGGCGCCCTGGGGACGCTCGTCGACGCGCGCCTCGAAGATGGGCGTGTGTGGGCGAAGATTCGTGTGAGCTCCCCCTCCGCCGAAGTCCGGCAGACGATCCAGACGCGGGCTGAGGCAGCGCTCGCACCGCTCGGCGTCGAGTTCGTCGAGCTGGAGCTCGAACTCAACGTACCTACCCGCGAGGCGACGAGCACCGATCCGATTCCCGAAGTGCGAAATGTGGTCTTGGTGATGAGCGGCAAGGGCGGCGTCGGCAAGAGCACCGTGGCGACGAACCTCGCGCTGGCGCTTCGGCGCCTCGGCACGCGCGTCGGCCTACTCGACGCGGACATCTATGGCCCATCGCTGCCCACGATGTTGGGCATCGAAGGTCGCCCGACGTCCAAAGACGGCAAGCGGATCCAGCCCCTTCAGCGCTTCGGCATCAAGCTGATGAGCATCGGCTTCCTCCTCGAAGATCCAAAGCAGGCCATCGTGTGGCGAGGGCCTATGCTTCACGGCGCGCTCCAGCAGTTCGTGAGTGACGTGGATTGGGGCCCGCTCGACTATCTCATCATCGACTCCCCGCCGGGCACGGGCGACGTCGCACTCACGCTTGCGCAGAAGCTCAGCATCACGGGTGCGATCATGGTCACCACGCCTCAAGAGGTCGCGCTTCAAGACGTCTACAAGTCCGTGTCGATGTGCCAGAAGCTCGACATCCCAATCCTCGGGGTCGTCGAGAACATGAGCCATTTCATCGACAGCGCAGGGGTCAAGCACGAGCTCTTCGGCAGCGGGGGCGGCGAGAAGATCGCCGAGTTCGCGGGGGCTCCTCTGTTCGGGCAGGTGCCCCTTGACGCGCTGGTACGGGAGTGGGGCGATCAGGGCACCCCAATCGTTCAGGCCGCCCCGGCATCTGTGGCCGGCCAAGCCTTCGCGGCAATTGCCGACGCTCTCGCCGAGCGGATCGCCAAGGAGCACTTCGACCGCAGTGGAGGCGAAACCGCCCCTAGGGGCGAAGGTCCAAAGAGACTCCGCATCCTCAGCTGAGCTATAAGCGGCCTGTGGACCTATTCGAACGACAAGCGGAAACCAGCTCCCCGCTCGCCGATCGGATGCGGCCGAATCGCATCGAGGACGTGGTAGGCCAAGCGCACCTGCTGGGAGACGGACACATCCTGGCTCGCGCGATCCGCTCCGACCGGATTCCCTCGATGATTCTCTGGGGTCCGCCCGGCACAGGCAAGACCACGCTGGCCCATGTCATCGCGAACGAGACGAACTCGATCTTCGTGCCGTTCAGCGCGGTGCTTGGCGGAGTCCCGGAGCTTCGGAAGATCATCGCCGCCGCCAAAGAGCAGAAGAACTATTACGGCAAAAAATCCATTCTGTTCATCGACGAGATTCATCGATTCAACAAGGCGCAACAGGACGCACTCCTGCCCCACGTCGAGAACGGCACGGTCACGTTGATTGGCGCCACGACGGAGAACCCTTCGTTTGCGGTCAACTCTGCATTGCTCTCCCGCGCGCGTGTGTTCGACCTCAAGCCGCTCGAGGCCGCAGACCTGCGCAAGCTGCTCGAAAGGGCACTCGCGGACGGCGATCATGGAGTCGGCCACGTTCCTCAATCGGTCGATGACGACGCGCTCGCGGCGATTTCGCAAAACGCGCGAGGTGATGCGCGACGCGCGTTGTCCGCACTGGAGCTCGCCAGCGATTTTGCGCAATCAGCGGGCGTCGAGGCGCTCACGGTTTCGATCGTTCAAGAGGCGCTCGCAACCCAAACGCTGCTCTATGACAAATCAGGCGAAGAGCACTACAACGTCATCAGCGCATTCATCAAGTCGATGCGCGGTAGCGACCCCGACGCGGCGGTCTATTGGCTGATGCGGATGCTCGAGGCCGGCGAAGACCCACTGTTCGTCCTTCGGCGGATGCTGATCTTCGCGAGCGAAGACATCGGCAATGCGGACCCGCGAGCGCTCGAGGTGACGGTCAGCGCGGATGCCGCCTTTCGGCGGCTCGGCATGCCGGAGGGCATCTTCCCCATCGCGCAGTGCTGCGTGTACCTCGCCAGCGCGCCGAAGAGCAACGCGAGCTACAAGGCCTGGAAAATGGCCCAATCCGACGTTCGTGAGCACGGGGCGCTCCCAGTGCCACTCAAGCTCCGCAACGCTCCGACCGAAGCGATGAAGTCATGGGGCTATGGGGAGGGATATCGGTACCCGCACGACGAAAGCGGCTTCAGTCGGGAGGAGACGTACCTTCCGGACCAGCTGGTCGACCGCAAGTACTATCGCCCAACGGACCACGGGTTCGAGGCACGGATTCGCGAGCGCCTTCGTGAGCTCCGATCGACGCCTAACGTGAAGGGGGGCGGGTCGGGCGGGCCTGAGGAAGAAAAACCCTGAAGATTGCCGCGCCTCGTTCGCCGTCGGCCTCGATTGTGCCGCCGACCCCATCGAGCACCACCGCCGCCGCGAACAGGCCGATGAACCGGCTATATCGGCCATCTAGCCGACCCTTCAACGCCTTCTGCCCCTCCAGCGTGAATGCGGTTTCCCGGAGCTCGGGAGCGATGGCTTCCCCGGCGTCCTCGACCTCGATCATGACGTTCCCGCCCCGCTGGCACACCCGAACGGTCGCGCTGGGGTCCGGGACGTTGGCCCGGGTGTTGTGGAGTAGAAGGTCGACCACCTCGACGGCAACTTGTGCGCCCCGCGCGTAGAGCTGACCGCCCTCGGCAATTTCGACCGTGACGGGAACCGGCGTATCCACACGCTCGAGTCGCTTCAAGAACATGCCGACGTCGCCATTGGCAGCTTCGAGCGGAACGTGGCCTGTCAACCAACGACTGATCCACGCAAGCATATCGAGACCCCGGCGCAGCTCGCCCACGGCAAGCTTCACGTCTTGTAGGGCTTCGACCGAATCGGTGTCGACGAGACCCACCTCTTGCAGGAAGTCGGCGTTCGCGGTGATCGTAGCCGCGGGGTTGCGAAAATCATGGACGAGCAGACCCACCGCGTGCCCCATCTCGTCGGCATTGATCACGTTGGGCTTCGCCACGTCATCTCCCTACCACGGAGGATATCTCAAGGAAAGAAGAGCACGATGTCTTCACCGCGTTCCTCAATCAGCGCTGCGATGTACGACAGAATCGTAGCGCGACGGTCCATGACATCCGCGATTTGCGCGGCGTTCAACAATGGGTCCGCCTCGTGGCTCGGATCCCGGGCAAGCTCGGCTCGGATCGACGGTTCGTCGAGGGCAGCCAGGTGACGAACCACGTTCTTGGAAAACCGTTCTGTGCGGGTCAGCCCTCCGAGCAGTTTCTCGTAGCGGCGCGCGAGCAACGGCGCTGAAAACGAGCGGTCGTTGTCCCGGAGAAACGCCCGCTGGCGGGTCGAGTCGGTTGGTAGATTGCCTCCGCTAAACCGATCCCAGTTCCCAATCAAGAAGTCGAACACGGCCATGGTGGAGAGGTCGCGGGCCAACGCAGCGTGGCCCCTTGGGATCTCTGCATCCTGGACCCAGCTCTGCCACATTGCCTTGTCCTCGAGACCGGCCGATCTGAGGCCTTTGACCCAATAGACTGCGGCGCCAGGGGCCCAACCATCTTCGTCCCACAGCACAGCGCGCTGAACCGAGCCGCGACGGGCGAGCATCTCCTCGTGAAACCGCGCCCGGATCTCCTTCCACGAGACACGGCGGTACACCGCCGGCGGCACGTTATCCAGTCCGAGCAACCGGCTGATGCGGTACGCGGCGATCTCGTATTGATAGCCACGCTGTATCTCGTGGCTCCGCACTCTCAATGCGGCCGTCACACGCGCTACCGTTCGCATCCTCAAGACGACAGAGCTGTGCCCGACCGGCTTGAAGCTGCGAGAGGCCGCCGACGAGATGACCTCGAGAAGCTCGTCCTGTTCGACATCTGTGCCTACGAAGTGGGGCAGCGGCTCGAGCTCGGCGCTTGCCACAGAGCTCAGCCAACCGGCGAAAACCGCCGCCAGTACGAAGCTAGCGGACGCCCGCGAAGAGATTCTTGGCAATGACCATCCGTTGAATCTGAGAAGTGCCTTCGTAGATCTGAAGGATCTTCGCGTCGCGCATCAACTTCTCGACTGGGTACTCCGTGATGTAGCCGTTGCCGCCGAAGACCTGCACGGCGTCAGTGGCCACCTGCATGGCGCTGTCCGCGCCGAAGGCCTTGCTGTAGGACGCGACGAGCGAGTTGCGACCGCCCTGATCGATCTGCCAGGCCGATTTGTGCACCAAGAGTCGCGTGGCCTCGTACTTGATGCCCATTTCGGCGATCATCGCCTGCACCATTTGGTGCTCCGCAATCGGCACCCCAAACGTCTTGCGCTCGAGCGCATACGCGATCGATTCTTCGAGCGCGCGGCGTATCAGGCCGCATGCGCCGGCCCCGATATCCGGGCGGGTGCGGTCGAAGGTCTGCATCGCCAGCTTGAAGCCGTGCCCTGCCTCGGCGAGCACGTTGTCGGAGGAAACGCGGACGTCGTCGAAGTTGATCGTTGCCGTATTGCTAGCCCGCTGACCAAGCTTGTCTTCGGTTTTACCGACGCTCACGCCCTGCGCATCGCGGTCGATCACGAAAGCCATGATCCCGCCATGGCGGAGCGAGGGATCGACGGTTGCGAACACGATGTACCACGTGGCCCACGCCGCGTTGGTGATGAAGCACTTCTGGCCGTTGATGATCCAGTCGCTGCCGTCCTTGCGGCATCGCGCCTGAATGCCCGCCGCATCGCTGCCCGCCGCCGGCTCCGTGAGCGCATAGGCTGCGAAGATCGGCTCGGATGTCAGTGAGCCGAGGTATTTCTTTTTCTGGTCATCGTTGCCGGCAATGAGAATCGGCGTCGCGGCGAGAACATTGGCCGTCATACTCGTTTGGATGCCCGTGCACCCAAAGGCGAGCTCTTCCGTGAGGAGGACGTGGTCGACTTCCCCCATTCCAGCGCCACCGTACTCTTCGGGGATGTTCGGTCCGACGAAGCCGAGCTCCCAGGCTTCCTTGAATACGTCCATGGGGAACTCGTGGGTCTTGTCGGCCTCGCCGGCGATGGGGGTGATCTTCTCGCGAGTGAAACGGCGAGTCTCTTCGACGAGAGTTTTCTGTTCGGGGGTCAACTCGAAATTCAGCATGTCGCTACCTCTTGATCAACGGCGCCGTTCTTGTTCGCGGCGCTCGAGTTCGGCCCGCACGGCGCGAGCTCCCATTCGAAACCCAAGCGCAAAACCGATCAACAAGACGCCCGGAATGTAAATGATGTGGGCGATGGAAGGCATCACCGGTCCTCGGAAGCTCGAATCTGCGCGCTGAGCCGTTCGAGCTCCTCCGCTGTTTGGCGCTGAAGGCCGCGGATTCGCAGCAGAAACAGGAATAGGAGTACCCACACGATCGCATAAGCGGCCAGCATCAGTGCGCCGCCCGGAACGCTCTCCGCCTCGGGCCCTTCCACGCCGACGAACTGAGTCGCCCTCTCTGTGGCAGCGTCTTCCTGCGCATCTTGTGCTTCGGAATCCGCCGTATCCGGCTCGGGCGGCGATTCCGCGAGAGCCATGGGGGTAATGAGCATCGTGCATCCCAGCACGAGCGCGGCGATCAAAGCTCGCATGTCATTTCCTTCATCGGTGCATCAACTCGAGTCGTAAGCGGGCAGATTCTTCTCGTTGCCGCTCCACGGAGGCGCGCGCCCAAATCAGGAGCGCGGCCAACCCCGTAAACGCGATGAAGCTAAGACCGAGTGTCCAGTACATCTCTGACTCGAGCCCTCCCCCTTTGCCTGTGATGACGGTCGGGTGAACGCCTCTCCAACGCTGAACGCTGTAGTGAATCAATGGCAGGTCCACCAAACCAAAGAGCGCCAAGCCCGCAGCGAATCGCTTTTCGACCTCGCCGGCATCGCCCATCGACCGAAGCGCGAGGTACGCGGCGAAGATCATGCCGGCCAGAAGCGTCGTCGTGAGCCGCGGATCCCAGGTCCACCAAACGCCCCAAGCCTTGCGAGCCCAAAGCGGCCCAGTGAGCAAAACGATCAAGCAGAACAGCGTCCCGACCTCCGCACCCGCAACCCCAAGCGCATCCCACCTCGGGTCGCGCTTGAGCAGATAGACCGCGCTGCCCACCGCCGACACACCGAAGCCGATGTACATGGCGTAGGCGCTCGGCACGTGGAAGTAGAAGATCTTCTGGACGATGCCCATCTGTTGTTCGACAGGGGCGACGATGAAGATCGCGTAGAGCGTCGCCGCAAACAGCGCTAGTGTTGCGAACAACAGCAGCGACCACACGGTCGAGCTACCGGATTGACGTGTACCACTCATGATCGTACTCGCCGGGACGCTAGCATGCAGTCGGAGGGGCGTCAGCCTCCGTGGCCCTCGAATTCCCAGATTAAACGCCGTCGGTTTGCCGCCATTCCGGCTCGCCGCTAAAGACGGCGCTGATGGATTTGCTCGACCGTCGGTTCCTTTTCGTAGTCGGCAAGGGTGGCGTCGGGAAGACAACCGTCGCGACCGGGCTCGCGCTTGCGGCAAGTCGCCGCGACAAGAAGGTCCTCCTCGCGCTCGTGAACTGCAAGGAGCGCGTCAGCCAGCTCCTCGACACCGAGCCGATTGGTTCCGAGATCGTCACCGTTGCCGAGAACCTCGACGTGGTGAACATGACCCCGGACGCAGCGCTTGAAGAATACGGGGTGATGATCCTGAAGGTGAAGGCCGTCTTCAACGCGGTCTTCAAGAACCGGTTGGTGCGCGCCTTCTTGAAAGGGACGCCCGGGCTCGAGGCATGGTCGATGCTCGGAAAGGCTTTCTACCACGCATGCCCCCCGAAGGGAGAGCCGGACTACGATCTCGTGATCGTCGACGCCCCCGCCACCGGGCACGCCCTCGACATGCTCCGTGTGCCCTTCGTCATCGAAAGCGTCGCGCCCCCCGGCCTCTTGCGACGAGATGCTGCGCGAGCGGCAAAGATGTTTCGCGACCCGGAGCGAGCCGGTGCGGTCCTGGTCACACTCCCCGAGTACATGCCCGCGAGTGAGACCATCGAGCTGTCCAATGCGTTGGCGAACGAGCTCCGGATTCCAGTCCTGCATCTGGTGATCAATCGCGTGCTGAACGTTCTTTTCGCCGAGAAGGAGCGTCCCGTCCTCGAAAGCCTGCCATCACAGATCCCCGACGACAGTGAGATTCGCGGGTTGGCCTTGGCCGGCAAGCGGCGTGCCCTTCGCGAGACGGTTCAGGCGCGGGCCGTGAGGCGCGTGTGTAGCCATATCGATGCACCGTGCAGCGAGCTGCCATATTACAGCGGACTGGAAAGCGACACGGCCGCGATCGAGGCGCTGAGCGAAGCGCTCCTGCGGACCGTTTGATCGCTTGCAGCCAGCTCGCAATCCACTAGCTTGCGGGGCGAGGTCATCATGCCCGGCTCGGCTACGTCAGGTCTGTCGTTTCAACCACCACTGATTTTCGAGCAGGGCTCGCCCAACCGCCATGGGGCTTCGCTCGCGCCCGACGATCTACCCGAAGTCGATGCCAAGAGCATGTTCGGTGACATGGCGCGAGAGCTCCCGCCCCTACTTCCGGAGGTCTCCGAGCCCGACGCGGTTCGCCACTACGTTCGCCTGAGCCAACAGAACTTCGCGATCGACACGGGGATGTACCCGCTTGGGTCTTGCACGATGAAGTACAACCCCAAGGTCAACGAGTGGGCGGCGCGCTTGGCTGGGTTCACAGACCTTCACCCCTACATGCCGGACCAGCTCGTTCAAGGCGCCCTCGAGCTGATGTGGCGCCTGGAACGCGGGCTCGCCGAGGTGTGCGGCATGGATCGCGTCTCGTTGCACCCGGCAGCCGGCGCGCAGGGCGAGCTTGCCGGATTGATGATGATCCGCGCGTATCACCAAGCGCACGGGCGGGACCCGAAGAAGGTGCTGATCCCTGACACCGCACACGGAACCAATCCTGCATCGTGTGCGCTCAACGGTCTACAGGCCGTTGCCTTCCCCGTAGGCGAGGACGGCATCGTCACCACCGAGACCCTGGCGCCTTTCGTCGACGACGACGTGGCCGCTGTCATGGCGACCAACCCGAACACCGTCGGCCTCTTCGAAACTCACATGCCCGCGATCGCCGAGCTCATTCATAGCAAAGGCGGCCTCGTCTATGGCGATGGCGCCAACCTCAACGCCCTGATGGGCAAGGCCCGACCGGGCGACCTCGGCATCGACGTGATGCAGTTCAACCTGCACAAGACATTTACCACCCCGCACGGCGGTGGCGGCCCCGGCTGCGGCCCCGTCGGGTACAAGTCGCTCCTCGATCCTTACGCGCCAGTCCCCGTCGTCGAAGAGCGGGATGGGCGCTTCATCCTCGACTACGACAGCCGTCAAGCGTCGGTCGGCAGGCTCCGGTCGTTTCAGGGCAACTTCGGGATCATGGTGCGCGCCTATGCATACCTCCGCGAGATGGGCGCCGGAGGGCTCAAACGGGCCACTGAGCTCGCGGTACTCAACGCGAACTACCTCCGAGTCTGCCT
>Ga0164313_10004305_pt1 | contig 12683 bp, 10 predicted proteins | sample GuaBasSedimGuay4_FD_113735 | JGI IMG/M metagenome (GOLD analysis project Ga0164313, IMG submission 113735) | Subseafloor sediment microbial communities from Guaymas Basin, Gulf of California, Mexico - Guay4, Core 4569-4, 0-3 cm | ecosystem: Environmental > Aquatic > Marine > Hydrothermal vents... | reverse complement strand
TTTTTTATCAAATGTGGTTTCATATTGGATTACCATATACCTTCCATCCGGAACTCCCGGCAATGTCTCAGTGTATGTAGCTGCCTTGAGTCTTCTTGATTTGAGTTTGCCGAGTGGAATTCGGACAGACTCTAAAGAACTCTTCCATTGTTGCAATGATACTTTTTGCTTGAAAATCTGCGCTGCTTCATTCCAGCTTTCTGAATACTCGCCTGAGTCAATTGCGTTATTTATAAATTTGCTTCTTGTGCGCAAAACCGCCTTGCAAAGCAAAAGCTTTTAGAATTCAAACGTAACTGATGCATAGAAGCTTCTTTCATCTCCGGGCGAATAGTCGTAGCCGCCGTTGTCCCATACAAAACCACTATATTCTTCATCAAAGAGATTCCTGATATGAAAACCAAAGGTAGTCTTCTTGATCTTATACGCCATATCCAGATTTACCACGTCATAATCTCCGTCCCTTGGTAATGCGTTTTCTTCATCTATAGGATAATCACCTTGAGACTCCCACCATAATGAAGATGAAAATCCAATTGGATGGGCAAAATCGACTCCCAGTTTAGAGGTGTACTCAGGAATATTTTTTATATCGTTGCCTTTATATGTTTTTGGAACACCTGCATCGTAACCTGGATCAGTGTAAACAGCATTGGTTTTTGAGTATGCCCCCCACAAAGTAACCCACTCGTGAGGTCTCACAGAAAGCCCGATATCCCATCCGTCTCTATCTGTTTCACCTATATTTTCGTCATCGTTCTGCGCATTCTTCGCAATTTCATCCGAAGCGTTTTGCTCCCAATAAGAAAGACGAGCTGCAAGCCAATTTACAGGAGACAACTTTATTCCTGCTTCCCAGCCATCGTTTTTTGAGTAATCAAGGTCATCATCATTAAAGCGTTGGGTCCATCCAATCTGAAAAGAGCGACCCCAATTAGCAAAAAAATTATATCCCTGAACTGGAGTAACTACCATTCCGACTTTCGGCTGCCAGATATTGCCGTAATCTGCCATATCAGACTTTGTGTTTTTTACTTTTTTATCAAGTTCCCCATCAAAACGATCAACACGAAGAGCACCTGTAAATCGTAACCACCCGTTTACTTTGGTGTCAGCCGCAACATAACTTCCTAAAAACCACTGCTCATAGTCATAGTCCCGGAAAATTCCATCAGCTTGCCTGACACGATCGTCAGTATAGTAACGCTGATATATGCTGTCCTGATACTGGTAATCCACACCCCAAGTAAGTTTAAGGTTTTCAACACCCCAATCGGCTGTTTCATAGGTGAGTGTAGAAATAACGCCGGATTGCCTTTCATCAGTGAATCTTTCCTGCTGATCACTGGTTGGTTTGAATTGTACCCAGCGTGACCGCTCCAGATCCTGAGTATAAACTTTGAAAGAATAATGAAGCCTGTCGGTAAAGTCATAATCCGTATGCAAACTGATCTGGCGATTTTCCTGCACTCCGCCGTCTGTTCTGGAAAATTCCTGCATTTGCTCAGGATTATCATTAAACTGATCTTTGGTCAGATAACCTGCTGAATTTGCATCCATATCAAAGAATCTGGCAATAGCCCCTACGCTTAACCTGTCATCGTCGGTGGTATAGAACCACTTGCCGGACACCGCACCTTTTTTCATATCAGAATGGTCCCTATATCCGTCTGTTCGGCGGTAACCCACAAAATAGGTCTGCAAAAAACCGTCTTTTTCTCTGGCAATGATGGCATCTCCTTCGCTGGTCTGGAAACTGCCGTGAAGGAGTTTAACTTTGGAATAATTGCCGCCCTGTTTGGTAAATATATTTACATTACCGGCAATGTTGTTTAATCCGTAACGTGGGTCGAATGTTCCTTTGACAAGTTCAATCCGTTCCAATTCAAATGGGAAGAATGGCCGCATGTCCATATATCCACTTGACAGGTTATTGGGAATACCGTCCACATACAGGGCCACAGAGTCACCCTTATTCGGATCAAAGCCCCTTATGGCGACACTGCCGTGAATTACGCCCTGGTTCCAGTCTTGATAGTATACTCCCGGAAGTTTTTTCAGCGCCTGCATGGAAAAATCAACGTTCTCACTTTCAAGCTGTTCTGCGCCAATCACATCAACAGAGCCAGGAGAATCTGCAGTAGTTAAATAACCCGCTTTTTCGGATACTGTAACTGTACCAATTTTCATATAAACCCTGCTTTGTTCTTCCTCTGTTTCAACAGATCCTGGTTCATGTCCAAAAACAGGGCTCACAAACATAATGGAAATTACGAGTATTGGTAAAAAAAACACGCTGTACTTTATTTTGCTATTCAGTTTTTTCATCTGCCTCCCTCCATTTGTTATTCTTTTCTTTTTGAAAAAAGTGTTTATCTGAAACTTATTTATGACTTCAGATGCTATCACATCAGCTCAAAAGCAATCGTAAGCTCCAGTGGGATCTCACCTTTGAAAAGATGCCGGGGCGGTCTTGGAAACGGAGCCGCAGCATGAATGGCCTTGAGCGCTGCTTTGTCCAGGGACTTTTGCCTGGAACTCTTTATAATCTCAATATTTAAGACATCTCCCTCGAGGGTAATCACAAACCGTACGGTTACAGCCCCCTCTATCTGTCTGGCCCTGGCGGTTTCAGGATATTTCTTATGTCTTTCTATTTTGAGCCTTACCATCTCAAGGTAGGTAGCCTCGGGGTCGCCGGAATCTGTTAATTCTCCGGGGTTCCAGTTAGCAACATTAAGACCTGGGGTGTCCGGAATATCCGGAATGCCGATTCCTTCCATAAGAGTATCTGGCAGATCTTTCTCAACTGGCTCCACCTTTATCGGCTTAAAAGAAGGAGAGTGCCTGGTTAGCTTGAGTCTTTTTACGTCCTCCGGCTTCAGCTCCTTGGGCCTGTGACGTGGCCTGGGAATAGATCTTGCGGACGGTTTGGAAATGCTCTGCATGGTCAGCTCAATATAGCTCAATACATTTGACCTGTAGATACCGGATACGTGCATGATTATAAGTAGATGGATGGCGAGAGAGACTCCCGCCAGACCGCGCAAGAGCCGGTTGGGTTTTGTTTTAGATACGGATTTCACAGAGTTCACTGATATTAAAACTCCTTCTCCGTAGCCAGGCAAAGTCTCCCTGCTCCGGCTGCTTTGGCCACATCCATAACCTTCACGGCCTTGTTCAGGATTACTGCCCGGTCCGCTCTGATAACAACAAGCTTGTTCTGGTTTTGCCCGATCATTTTTTTAATCCCGTTAAAGAGTTCGGCAAGAGAAACTTCCTCTGTTCCGAGAAATGTTCTTCCTTGCTGATTCACAAAGACGGTAATTACTTTCTCGGTTTGAGGAGCTGCTGCCTTAGCCTGGGGAAGTTTGATCTTGATTCCTTCATCAACCATAAAATTGGTTGTAAGGAGAAAATAAATTAAAAGAAGAAACACGATATCAATCAGCGATGTCAAAGGCATCTGCACTTGGTAACTCGACCTTTTTTTGCGGTGAACCAGCATGATAATATTCCTTATTCGGTTTTGATCCCTCTCCTTTTTCCCACGGCCTTGATAAAAGTGACGGTCCCGTCCTGGAGTTGGGCATCATATTCGTCTACCCTGGAAACAAGATAACTGTGAGCTACCATTGCAGGAAGCGCAACTGACAGGCCCAGAGCTGTTGTCAGCATGGCCTCCCATATGCCTCCAGCAAGAACAGCGGCATTTACCTTGCCGCCCATTTGCTGAATCACCATGAATGCCTTAATCATACCAATAACCGTTCCGAGCAGACCAAGCAGAGGGGCGATATTCGCGATAGTAGCAAGCGTCTGGAGATATCGGGAAAGTTCCCTGACCTCTCCCCCTGTTGAGTTAATAATAACCGTCTCTAAAGTCTCGGGATCTTGATCTACAACCTCAATGGCATCGGCCAGGATCCGGCCCATGGGCGATTTACTTTCTCTTGCCATCTCAAGGGCTCTGGCAGATTTACCGTTTCTTACATGCCGGGCTACCTCTTTTACCAACCCATAACCGCGAATACGCACCCGCCCAAAAGAGATGAGCCTTTCCACAAAAATGGCCAGGGCCAGCACTGAGCAAATGATAATGGGGCATACTAAGATGCCTCCCTTTGCAAAAAAATCAAACACGTTATTACCCCCCTTCTTTTTCCAAAATATCCGCTTCTCCATCAAAATTCAGATCCTTCGCACGCTTCACCAGAGCCTCCGACTCGTCGTATTCTTCCCACAAATCCGGTTTTCCGTCGGCATTTGTGTCTTCCTCGACTCTGACAAGATTCCCTTTTTCATAGTAGTACCAGGTGTCTATACAATTGTCGTGATTATTGTCTTTTTCTGCCCGAATCGCCTCTTCAGCATCATTGTAGAACCAGGTGATTGTAAAACTGCCGGCACCTTCTTCGTCCTCTTCGCTTTTAATAAGTTTTCCTTCAGTATTATAGTGCTCTTTCAGGTCCGGTTTTTCGTTACCGTCTTCATCAATCTCCTTGAGCCTTAAGACACCTTCTTTATAGCAGTAGCGTCCTTCTGGTTTTCCGTTAAGATCCGCATCCAGTTCCATGACCATTGACCACGGGGATTTGTTAAACCACTGTGTGATTTCAAATCGGCCGTCATTATCTTTATCCCTGATGAGCTTCTGTTTTTTTCCATTTTTAAAGAAAATCTTTAAACCTATTGTTCCGTCTCCTTCGTCGTCCTTTTCTATCCTGGAAAGCTTTCCGTTTCGATAGTATTCCCAGGTATCAAGCTTCCCGTTCAAACTGGTGTCACTTTCCACCTTCTCCTTTTCTTCCCTATCATTGAAATAGATCGTAACATCGGCCTTTCCACTCTTGTTGTTGTCATGGGTCTGGCGAAAGACCTTACCTTGTTTAAATGATGTCACGGTCTCTTTGAATCCATCCCCATCTGCATCATAGATTTCTTTTGCAGGCACGCCGTTGCAGTATGTCCTGATCCTGTCGATTATGCCTGTGTATTTCGTGTCTTCTTCAGTCTTTTCAACAAATCCTTTGGCATCAAAGTAAACAAAAACATCTTTTTTCTCATCAAAGTTTGTATCCTTCTCCTGATAGTGCGGCTTTCCATTTTTAAACCATGTTATGATATCAAAGCAGCCGTCTGCATTGGCATCCTTTTGCTGTTCAACCGGTTCACCGTCCTTAAATCGTGTTACAATCTCAAATCTGCCATCCTGATCCAGGTCTTTTTTCTGTTCACACAATATACCTTCGCGATACGTCCGGACTACTTCCATGCTGCCATCCCGGTCAAGATCATGCAGACTCTTTTTTGGAAGGCCACTGGTGTCAAAAAAGGTCATCCTTTCAATTTGACCATCTCCGTCTTGATCCGTGCGCCTTTCAAGCGGTTTATCATCCCGATACGTCTGCCAGACATTGATCTTGCCGTCGCCGTCAGTATCCCTGGTACAACGGGAAAGCTTTCCCTGCTCAAAATAATAAATGCTGTCAAACTGACCGTCTGCTGAGGTGTCCTTTTGCATCTTTAACGGCATTTCCTCAGAATCAAACTGAACAATCTGGTTGAGACGGCCGGTATCTTTTGAAGCCCTTTCATGTCGAATCCTTTTTCCTGCCTCAAAATAGTCCCAGATGTCGATTTTTTGGTCATAATTCGTGTCTCTTTCAACCCGTTTGATCTGTTCATCCTCATAGTACTGAAATCGATCCATAATTTCGTCCGCATTGCTGTCAGACTCAAGCCTGACAAGCTTGCCCCGCTTGTCAAAAAAGGCAATCTGATCAATATTGCCGTCCTCATCAGTGTCCCGCCTGACAATATCTTCCTTTGCCCATATCTGTCCTGGCAGGAACGTTATGCAAAAAACAGGAATGATAAGCATGATAAGAAAGAGGATAAAATAGTGTGTAATCAAACGACTTGTAATTTCCATAATTTTGTAGGCATTATTCCTTAATTTATAGAACAAAAAAAAGCCACAAAGACACCAAAAAAGCTTTTTGCTTTTAAGGGCCTTCATGGCTTTGTTTTATTTGATACTACAGAATCTACCCGAAATATGATCTATAAATCAGCTCTGGTTTTATTTCAGGTTTTTGTTGATTCTACTTTGTCGTATTTTTTCCTGGAACGGTTGATCCTTTAAGGATCTTTAGGAATTCCTTCCTATTCTTGGGGCCTTCGTGGCCTCAGTATTAACTACTACCGCAACCGGATTTAATGACACTTCCAACTAAAAACACCCATCAATAAATTCATAATTTTTAAAAAGTAAAAACAATATTAACGGAAGAATGTGTAATAATTATCTTTTATAAATAAGCACAAAAGAGGTTAAAAGTCAACTCAAATCACTACAAGAACAGACTTTATAACCATAAAAAGTCCTATCCCAATGATAATAGTGCAACTGAGAGCAGGGAGAACACGCAGAACATTGCTTCCGGAAAAACGCTCCAGAAATGGCTGCGCAGTCACTATGAGAATACCGATTGTTATCAGGACAAATGCCAGGCCAAAACTAAATGCGACCAGGATAAGAAGACCAAAGGTTATCCTGTTAATCGCAATCGCAAGCAAAAGCAGAATCAAGGCATCAGGACATGGGACCATCCCGCCTGAAAATCCAATGGAAATCAGGGTCGCAGGACTGGTTTTTTTCTTCCCGGTTTCAACGCCCGATTCTCTTGTTTCATCGTTATGATGCATATGATTATGGTCAGGGTGATGGTCATGAGGGTGAGGATGCGAAGGTGTGTCATCATGGTGATGGAAATGAGTTTGCTCACTGATGTGGTGATGTGAATCATGAGAATGCTCATGAACGTGGTGATCTAAATCATGGTTATGGTTATGAGGATGCTTATGCCTGTCAGTATCATGCCGGGCATGTTCATACGAGTGATAGTATTTCTTGCCATCCGGTCCTGTATGAGCATGTTTGCCTCCATGAGCTTCAAAACCTGTGGGAGATTTTATTCTTTTCACCATCAGCCATGTTCCTATTCCGACAATGAGCAGCCCGGAAAAAAACTGTAAAAACGGAAGCAATTGTTGAGGAAGAATATATTTGCTTGCAAAGAGAGCGATTAATCCGAGGATTATCACAGAGAAGGTATGTGTAAAGCTCGTGACAATTCCTAATATAACGGCATCCATAATCCTCCCCTGTGTTCCTATCAGATAGGCGGCCACAAGAGTCTTGCCATGCCCCGGTGTCAATGCGTGCAAGCCGCCGTATATCATTGCCATGATAATTGCAATCAGGATAATCTGGCCGCCGACCTTTTCGCTGAGTATAATTTTTTTAAGCTTTTCAATGCCCGAAAACGGTTCAAACGGCATCTGTCCTATAAATGTTTTCTGTTTTTCACCTGCTAATGCCTTGCAAACAAGGATAGGCTCCTTATAACAGGTTCCTTTATCGCATATTCCGGTATTGAAATTGACTTTCAATACCGGAGGATCATGGAGCATCCTTCCTTTGACAGGCAATGCAGCGCCGGACAGATCCATATCGAGTACGTGAACAGAATCCATGGTCTGTATGTAATAAAGAAAGTTCTCATGTTCGTTGCATGGAAATCCGCTCCTGGCTGTCAACTCATAAGGTCTTTTTATTCCATTTGGAATATCCGCCCTGTAATAGAATGTTCTTGTATGGGCATGACTGCAAAATATGCTTACCAGTTCAAAATCAAGAGGGGTATTATTGAGAGTAATATTGAGGTGATTAAACAGGTCGGATGCTTTATTGCGAAAAAACTTATCTTTTTCTTCCCCCGTTATACTGGAATCACGATCTGCATTCATAGTCAGTATTTCATATGTATCTGCAAGCTCGGTTTGAATCAGTGTATAATCTATAGCTACAAACCCCGAACTCAAACGAACATATATATGATGTCCCATTGATTCCGGTTGAACATCATGCGCGCACGATAAATCAGTTCCAAGGATTAGAAGTATAGTAATAAAACAACAAGACAGGATTGTTTTTCGAAATAATTGATTAACTGAAAATAATTTCACTGGCTGTCTCCTTCTATAGAAAGATCATGAGTAATCAGGATAATTTCTGTATATTATCTTGCGCCTTAATGTAAATAATGATAAATAATAAATATGAAAATATCAATCCCCAAAGAAGCCATAACACAAATAATGACAGATTATAATTGTTCTGAAGAAGAAGCAGCCAAAGCGTATCTTGATGCTGACGACAGAGCTAAAGAGGCATTCAATTCTATTCTTGCAGAACGCTTTGGTGCAAGAAAACAAACTCCAGGGTCTTTGGCGCCTAAAATTTATACTCCTAAAGAAATTAAAAACCATTTGGACAAGTATGTCATTGGACAGGAAGAGTATAAAAAAAGACTCGCAATTGCCGCTGCATATCATTTTGCTATGATAAAACATCTTGGCGAGCATCCGGATGATTTGACGGTAAAAAGATTTCGAAAGAAAAATACCATTACGGCCGGACCTTCAGGGAGTGGAAAGACTTACAGCGTGGAGGTTTTAGGTGATCTTTTGCAGGTTCCAACACTTATAATTGATGCTACCGATTATACAGAGGCTGGCTATGTCGGTAAAACCGCCGATGATATGATACGAGAATTGATTGATTTGGCACCGGGATATAATCGAGAAGAACAGGCTCGTTTCATAACTACTTATGGTGGCTTGATATGTATTGATGAAATTGACAAAAAAGCAAAAGATGGCGCATCAGTTGGGCATGATATATCCAGGGAAGGATTTCAAAGATCTGTCCTTAAATTGATAGAAAGAAAATTGGTATCAATAAACAATCCATATTCTGCTGCTTCTCAAATTCAAGAAGCTATAGACAGGCAAAAAGGTAAAAAGGCTGCAAAACAAGAGAGCATGATAAGTACTGAAAACATACTGTTTATATTGGGCGGTTCTTTTGAGAGACACGGAGATAACCTGGAATCCATTGTGAAAAAGCGTTTGCAGCACAAGGGGAGAGTACATGAAAATGGAAGTATTGAAATTAAGGGGTTTGCTAAAGACAAGAAAAAGGGTGATAAAGGTAAATTGCAAAGCTACTATAAGGAAGCGGAAGCAGATGATTTTATTGAGTTCGGACTTTTACCCGAATTGATAGGCAGGTCTCCAATAAAAACCTTTGTCAATCTATTGTCCAAAAACGATTTAATTCGCATTATGCAGGAAACCGAAGATTCAATTCTCAATCAATATGAGCTGGAATTTAAGTTGTTCAATATTGATCTGGAATTTACGCCCGAGGCGGTTGAATATATAGCGGAAAAGGCGGAAAATAAAAAAACAGGCGCCCGCGCCCTGGTAAGTGTATGGGAAAACATCTTAACGGATTTCCAATTTGAGCTTCCAGGTACAAACTTTTCAAAATTAGAGGTTACCAGGAAGTTATGTGAAAGACCCAAAGATGAACTGTTAAAAATGCTGGAAAGGTCTCCATTTGCGGATTTTGTTGGGAATTTTAAAAAAGAATACGGCGTTGAACTTATTTTAGACGAAGATATTCAGAGTTATATAGAACAATCTGCACATCAGAATAACGTGCAGATATCCGAGACACTTAAAAAATTATTCTTCGGTGCATCGGCATTAAATTATATGGGCATCAGGGAGCCATTTAAAGTTACCAGAGAAATGGTACAGGATGAAAAATATTTTGATAAGCTGTTTGCTCGCTGGTATGAAGATCAAAAGAAAAAAATTGAAGTGGACCCCAAGTCAAGGACAATTTTCTCCTAAATTTAAGGTGTGCTTCTTTTTTTCTTTTAACTATTAAATGTCAATTACTTTGTCCTGGTTTCCCCTGTCATTTTTCCCAAGTTCTTTCCTCATGCTCTCTGCGTGGCCTGCTTGTATTCGGTTTGGGGGCCACTGATTCAATACCTATTAAACGCATCAGTCGTTGAACACGTTTGCGGTTTACAGGAAAACCCTGGGCCGGTGTAATAAGATGACCGTGACAGCCCCAGCAAGTCGCACTGTCTCCTGATGAGAAAAAAGAAAGAACAGCGCGATTTATTGAATGTGTCGGCATAGATGAATTTAAAAAAAATATTTTAGAGGTGATCGTATGAAAATATTTGCGTCCGGGTCCCTGGCTTATGACCGGATAATGGACTTTCCTGGAAAATTTGAAGATCATATCTTACCTGAAAAAATACATATTCTAAATGTCTGCTTCACGGTTAACGGCCTTGCCGAGAAATTTGGAGGTACAGCGGGAAATATTGCTTACAGCCTTTCTTTATTAGGAGAAAAGCCGCTGATTTTGGCAACTGTCGGCAAAGATTTTGACAGCTATGAAACATGGCTGCATCAACACAACCTGTCGTTAACCGGTATTCGGAAAATTCCGGACGAATTCACCGCAGGCGCTTATATTACCACAGACAAATCAGATAACCAGATTACGGGTTTTAACCCGGGAGCAATGAAATATCCCTCGCTCTATAAATTTGACGGAGTTGATCGGAAAGAGGCAGTAGCAATTATAGCTCCAGGCAATATCGAAGATATGATAAACTATGGCCGGCTCTACAAGGAACACCGTATTCCCTATATTTTTGATCCCGGCCAGTCTATCACGGCACTCTCAGGGGGCCAGATGATAGAAATAATTACTGATTCCGAAATGTTGATATCAAATGACTATGAGCTGGAAATGATAAAGAAAGCGACTGAACTTGAAAATTCAGATCTTCTTAAAATTACAAAAAGTATTATTACAACTTTGGGTGAAAACGGCTCAATAGTATATTTACATGACCAGGAAACAAAAATACCGTCAGCAAAAGCACATCCCGTATCTGATCCGACAGGCGCAGGCGATGCCTTTCGCGCAGGAATGATTAAAGGTATGGTAATGGGAAAAGATCTGATTAGTTCTGCAAAAATGGGTGCTGTTTGCGCCAGTTTTTCAGTTGAGCACCACGGTACCCAGGAACATAAGTTTACTCAGGAAGATTTTTGGAACCGTTATAAAGCCAATTTTAAATAGGGTGCGGTTACTCTCATCTCCCGAGAAATGATAAATATTTCGACCTGTGCAGTTAGCTTTTAGCCGTTAGTTAAGAGCTAATGGCTAATAGTTTTAATGGCTACCAACTTAAAGCGGGACAGTTTCGGCCATTTTGGCTCTATCGGATGTCCCCAATTTGAGCAGGTTTCGGATTTTAGTTCTGGGATTCTTCCATTGTTTCCAAAGAAGACACAACTCGATTAACAAAGTCAGACCCGGGCACATGCTTATTTGTCAGGATGGCAAAATCAAGGAACACTAATTCAATGGAGCAAATGTGTTAAGGCTCGCTAAGACATCCTTGGCACGAATATTTCCCTTAACACCCATTTCTAATAGAAGGTCAATAGTCTCAGAAAGTGTCAATTTTAACAAGCTCGAAGCCTCCCTGAGTGTAACCTTTCCTTCTTTATAAGCTTTAGCAATATAGGATTCGAATCCAACCCTGGCCAGTTTTCTCAATGATTGGGCCTTCTCCACTTTTTCTATCCTGGACACGTATTCTATGGCCTGTTCGATATCTTCGGGAATTCGCATGGATCTTACTTTCATTTTGTTTTCTCCATCAAGAGCCTTACAGTGCTGTGTTCATCTTCGCTGATGAATTCGGCTAACAGCTTTAATGCCCAGAGAGCGGTCTTTCTATTTATCATGTTGTCCTGTAAGAGATGATAGATAATAAGACCAGGCAAAATGAACGGGATACCCTTTATTCTCAGCAAACGTGTAAGTTTTGCATCGTCGGTAGCAACTGCGTTGTAGTCTTTTTTTCGGAAAAGCGCGATAAGAGCGTCATCCCCTTTAGTGTGATTAGAATAAGATTTAACTATCGTAATTATGTTAGCCTTAATATTTTTTTCCACTACAAATGCGTCCGGACATCCTTTCTCTTTCCCTGCATCAACAACCTCTTTCTGTACCACATCGGGGATAAAGATAGTGTCTCTGTTTCCCACAAAATCTTTTAGACCGGCCTTTGTGAGCTTGATAAGGCAGTCAGCATCCATTAATAGTTTCATGTAGTTTATTGTAATTAATAAGATACAATTCTGTCAAGACAAAAAAAGATGGCCAGCAGGAAAGATATAAACCGACAAAAAAACAAATTATCTATATTGCTTAGGTTCGATCCGATATTTCTTTAATCTGAGCCAGACGATTCTCTCAGATGTATCGAGAAGCCTTGCTGCCGCGGTTATATTCCCTCTATTGCTCTTTAGTGCATCAATAATCATATTTCTTTCAAATGTGGATATAGCTGCCTCTAAAGAGCCGGAGGAAACTAATTGCGTGCCATCAACTCCCTGGCAAGCTCAATATAATCAGATGACCCATAGCTGCTTTTTCTGTAGAAAACTACAGGCTTGCCGGCATCAGCGCTATCCGCAATAGTAGTGTTTATTCTGATAACTGTATCAAAAAGCAAATCCGAACATCTGTCATCATTTTTAAGCTTGTTCATTATACTCTGGCTGACCCTGGTTCTCCTGTCAAAAAAAGTCGGCACAACTCCTGTAATGTTAAGATCAGGATTAATTTCTTCCTTTATTGCAAAAATAGTATCAAAAAGCTCATCAAGGGCGGAATATGCGTAAGGTTGTGTCTGGCACGGCACAAGGACTTCTTTTGCAAA
>Ga0164313_10004303_pt1 | contig 12686 bp, 5 predicted proteins | sample GuaBasSedimGuay4_FD_113735 | JGI IMG/M metagenome (GOLD analysis project Ga0164313, IMG submission 113735) | Subseafloor sediment microbial communities from Guaymas Basin, Gulf of California, Mexico - Guay4, Core 4569-4, 0-3 cm | ecosystem: Environmental > Aquatic > Marine > Hydrothermal vents >... | reverse complement strand
TCAACTGTAGCGGTGTTTTGTCTTAAATCTATTATTTCTGTGCCTGAGGTATTAGTCATACTTAATTGGAGTCTCTCATCCCCGCCTCCACGAGTTAAAACGAAATCACTGGTCCCTGAACCAAATATTCTCCAGTCATCTGTGTCTGTTCCTGTTGGTTTTAGCCAAAAAGAAATAGTGCCGCCAACTGTATCTGAAATTCCAGCTAGACTGTCAAGCTCTAACCAGCATTGAGCGCCACCAGAAAAGGCTGTGGCATAAGCCACATAAGAAGGAAGGCTAGATTTTCCGATTCTTGCTGGGCTTGCGTTTTTTAGAAAGTTTTTCATATTAGACGTTCCATTTGTTTTTTAGGTATTCATGAATTTGAGCACGAGTAGCGGCATCATGGGCAACATTATAGACGAGTATTTCATATACGAATCCGACCATAGGTGTATTAGGTGTCAAATCTCTTTTCATACCGATTGAAAAAATATCAATAGTGGCTGGTGTCAAGTCGGTTGTGTTGGTCCCTACGCTGCCGTTATCTATCCAAGCAGACCTATCTGTAGTGCTGGCAGCTTGAATCGTAACGAGGGTTGCGGTGTCTACTTCATAACCAACGGTTGTAGTAGCCTCGCCCCCCGTTCCATTCGCTTTTATTGAAAAAGTAGCTGGATCGCCAGCGGCCCCGCCACTAAACCAAAGATCGAAATAGTCGTAATCTTTACTTGAATCAGCAAAGGACCATATAATATCTGTATTATCAAGACTATCAATTTCAGCTATTGTATAAATTGTAAAAGGTTGTGCTGTAATCATCGTTGCGACTTCTAGCCAATCGGTAGAAATAAATTCAATTCCCGGCAAACCGTTTTGTTTATTGATTCTATAAAGAGGTCTATCTCCCGCCGTTGTTTGAGTAACATGATTTCCATTTATACTTTGATCATTCCACTGATAAACCTGATCATCTGCAACGGCCACTGCTGATCCAGCGTCACTAAATACCCCATAATCAGCTTTATAGTGAGCTTGTAGATTGGTTGTTGGGACTGTTTCTAGTCCTCGATTTATAGCGGTGTTGAATTCATTCAGATTTTCATTAAGGAAAATCACTTCGGCATCTGTTAGGGCTTCTCCTATTGTATAGCCGCGACAGGTTGCATTTGAATGATAGGAATCTGTTCCATTAATGTTCGTGGCCATAATATAAATATTTTCTGAATTTGACCATGTGGAAATCGTGTCGGTATCTTCATCTATTAAAAATCCGTTTTGATATATTTTTGTGCTAGATGTGTTTTGTTGATTACCACAAATAAAGCCGGTCGTTGGCTGTCCAGTGTCAGTGGAAAGTGCTTGAATAGAACCGTTAGAATCGGTATCGTTGTCGCAATAAAATCCTCTACCCCAAGCAGACCAATACCCCCAATCATATATTAGCAAACCTGAGTAAGCTGAAGCCCCACCAATTGCTCCCAAAAGAGATTTGGCCGAGGATCCGCTATTTATAACTCCAATCCCAATAAAACCAATATGCAAATTCCCAACCGTTAATTCATTAACTGATATATCAGTATCAATATAACTACTCCCATCTCCCGCTAATCCATTATCTTCATCGTAATCACCAGTAACAAATCCAGAATTAGTTTCTGTAGTCCCCCCTAATGTATTCTTCAACGGCACCATAAGGCCAGTCCAATCGCCGCACATTAGATTTACTCGTTTAAGTTTTGGCCAATATTTTTTAGCCTTGGCGCTTTTTATAAAAGCATCTACTGCGGTTTTTGTTGTCGTAGATAAGGCTCCACCGGCATTTTTATGACGCTCAAAATAGTCTTGGGATTCCGCTTCAAAGTCGCCGGGAACATAGGTTGCTCCATTGTTGGTCCATTTATCTTCTGTATCTATATTGGCGAAATAAGTATGAGAGGCATCTACATCTGCGGCGTTAAATCGAGCAACGATGTCGCCGTCGATCCCGTCGCGCACTTCGGCGTAGTAGATTTTACCGACAAGGGGGCTATACTTCGAGCCCCACGCTTCTCTAATCCCAAGGTAGAGAGGCGTTGAGCTGGTTGTCACCGTCAAGGTTGACCCGTGCGTTATAGTTGTCCCAACCTGCGTCCAGCTTACCCCTTCATTGCTGGATTGATAAAACTTAAAGTCCGCCCCGCCAGACCCATTATCTATGTCACAGATTACCCGCACCCAAATAGCCGTATCGTCGGTCACTCCGGTGAAGGCAGCACTTGTCTTTGAGACTCCCCCAACAAACAACGTGAATGTGTTCGATGTCCAGAGTTTCTGGAACACATAGTCATCCGTATCGTTCAGACTTTTGGCTACGACAATTTGGTGGTCCTCTATTCCTACATTTCCGAAGGCGACCTTCGCCCTAATATCAATATCCCCCGTCACCGAGTTCGCCGCCGAGTCCGGCGTACTTATATAATCACTACTCCCATCTAACTCTACATAATGATCAAAACTTTCGTTCCTAACAAACTCAAAAGCCCCAATACTCCAAGTCCTTCTTTTTACTCCAAGCATATCTACTTTAACTGAAGGAACCTCAACCCCAGTAAAAAGCTCGGAATCTGCCGCGCTCAATCTATAGTCATTGTTAGCGGAATCTGCAAAAGTTACGGTGTGAGAATTTAAAGAACCAGAGCCGGGAGCGTCTCCAGAAAGATCAGAAACATTATTAGAGCAATTTGCCGTGTCCCATGTCCCATGAAAACCATCGGAACTCCCTTGGGTTATAACATTTTTTGCACGAGCAGTACCAGAAACGACTCGTATATTATAAGTCCCACCAATTACAGTACAGTTGGATATATTAAATGTTGTAGTGTAAACATATATAGCTTCTTCGATTAAATCGCCATAAAAAAGGCTATTTTTAACGATTAAGTTCGCTGAGTTACCAAAACCAAAAAGCAAATCCCAAGTACCAGCGGAATCAATTATAACAGAATCGATAGTACAATAATCAGTGGAAACAGAAGAAACAGAATTAATACCGGTTGTTTGTAAACCCACTATTTTTATATGTCCCACATCATCCATCGTTATTTGTGAGGCTCTATACGCTGTGTTTGACCAGATTCCATTATGCCGTGCTTCACCTATGCATTGTACTGAGATATAATTTGCTGCCGTTGTCGTAGAATTAAAAGTTACGGCCCCATCTGCCGAGGACCAGCTCCCCAATATATTAATGATTTGAGGGGTAGTCGGAGAACCAGCAAGAGCCGCTTCAGCCGCAGATAATGTATTGTATTTTCTTGTACTATAAAAAGCCGTCTGCTCTTCTGAATATATATATCCTGCTTCGGCCACCGCATAGTATGTGGCATCGATTATATTGAATTCTTCTTGGTTATAATCTGGAGCAATAGAAGCACCAATATCCCAAACATGAGATCTTTTATTCCCATCTATATCAGTTGTAAAAGCATCAGAAAGGTTGGTCCCATTACCCCTTGCTACAGTATCATTTACCGCAAGGTGATAGTCGTCATTATCCGCATCTACGAAAACTACATTCCCAGTTCGAGAATTATCCCCCGGCGCGTCGGAGATGAGGTCGGAAACGTTATAGTCGGAAGCGGAATCGAAGACACCATTGTATCCATTGATGTTGTCTTGAGCCAAACAATTAGTTGCTTTTACAAAACCAGACCCTATACTCCAAAACCCTGTATGACAATTGACCGCACTACTATTTTCAATATTAAATTCCCCGGTCCCCGAGTAGCCCAAAAATCCTGCGCATCCTGTTGCTAACCCGACAAATCCATCGGCTATGCAGTTCCGTATATTTACCACACTACCCGCCACACCGCTCCACTGCTGAACGGCTGTATGATAATTTTGAGTATTGGTGGCCGCACCCCGGAAAAGGCAACTATCAATATTGACTAAATAAGCTATAGCTGTTGACAAAACCACACAATCCTGATCTAAGTCATTGGTTTCTGTAATCTCCATCTGCAACCCTTCGATTGAAACGTGTTGATCGCTAATTGTGAGATTTGTTCCGTATATTCTGGAATGTCTATATGCTCCGGTGTCCCACACCCCCCCATGTCGAGCGTCTCCTATGGTTCGAACCAGAATGTGATTGGTCGCGCTTGTAGTCGTGCCGTCAAACGTAACTGCTGCTGTGTCCGCACTTGACCATGTCCCAATAATATTTATAATCATTGGGGTCGTCGGAGATGCTGGCAAGCCCCCTTCCGCAGCACTTAACGTATTATACTTCCTCGCGCCATAATATTCTGTCTGAAGATCGCTATAATTATGTCCAGCAGGGGCCACAGCATAATAAGTCGCGCCAACAACATCAAATTCTGAGGACTCAATTTTTAGGCTCTTTGATTGCGTGCTGTATTTTTGTTTTAAGAATTTCATTAATATAGATCCCCGCCTTCCCAATGCCTTATATCTGTAACGACCCATTGCCACAAACCATTTATAGAAGTTGAATCAGGGTAAGAATTAAAATCATCCTCAACCTTTTTGGGGTTGTTTTTGGTTAGGTTTGAGTTTGTACTTTTTAGGTATTTATTCATGGCGTGTCATCGTCTGCTGCGATAATAGTGTGGTGATCTGCGCAACGTTGTGCTGTAAAGGGGTCGCTATAAATAGCTGCATAATAAGCTGTCCCTTGAACCCAACGCGCTAAGTCTGGGCGATTCATAAGAACAATTGAAGCAGACGCACTCATTTGCAGGGTTTCATCCAAAGACGGCATAGAACCTTCGCTTCGTCCGGTCGTGTATTCAATGCCGTCCTGATAAATCGTTATCCGGTCGCTCAGTGACGCCTCGCTTGAATCAAAAACGATATGCCAAGTATGTAGGGTGTTAGGAAGGGTAAATGTCATCGCGTCATTATCGCGCCATCTAATATAACCCGTCATAACTGGCGCACCTGCAGTAAGGAGCATTACAATACCCTCCTCTTCAGTTGAGGATCGTATGCCAAATACTCGCCCTACGGACGAAGACCCCTCGTCAATCTGCCCCCGAAATTCAAGCGTACAAGTTTTTCCCCCTTCAATTGCGTCCCTGACTTTATCACTTGTATCATTAATATCGGCTTCAGCAATGGCGTTATGCTCTGTATTATAAAAATCAAGTCCACGGTTGTTAGATATTTCCGTCCAGCTAGCATCAGGATTTCCCCAATCAATATTCATATTCATTGCCGCGCCTATGCCTGAGTCGTCTGATGCAACTGACGGAGTTGTACCACTCGCAGCTTCATCTAAATAATAACGAACCAATAGGCCAGAATCATCCAGTCCAGAGCTAGAAAATCCTTTTCCCTTTTTTGCTTTGCTAATCCCTAGTAAGTATTTATTTAAAGCCATTATGTTTGATATTCGTGAAAACCACGACCCCAAGTTAATCTTTTGTTATTATCTATATCTGTGTCGTATCCATCTTCGCTCCTATTGGTCCCCGCGCCCCTTGCGGTCGAAGTGGCCTCAATATGATAATTGAGATTCACAACATCTACCCAATCAACGTCGGTCAATGTTTGTAGTTCGAGGGCGTTACTCATCCCGTCAACATCTGCCGTCGAGTCCCCTGAAATGTTGTGTGAGCCGGTTAAGACAATCTTTGACGCCTGAGAGCCAGTCACCCCATAGTCAGGAGAATTTTGGTTTTCCATGCTGACGTTGTTATAAACGTCCGCTTCGACCGTAGCTCCTGCATCGGCGCACGAAAATACAAGTCCTCCGCCATAGGTTGTGTTATTGTCTGAATTGCAATCCGTGATCGTGTTGTTAGAAAAGAGATTGCCGGTTGAAGAATAAGAACCAGATGACTGATAAAACTGGATAGTGATCCCGGCTCGATCCCAGCCTATAACAAGACAATTAGTCACGGTCAGATTGCCGACATTAGAAGAGGTAATATGTATTCCGTCCTGTGCTTCTGCTGCCACATGAGACCGCACTATACATTTGTCAATTATTATATTATTAGCCGCGATACGAAACCCCTCATCTGAAGTGCCGGTTTGGGTCATCCCAACTTCAATTCCTTCAAATGTAATGTAAGGGTCATCGACCTGCATAATATGTCCTGTTGATGAAGGTCGAAGTCGATAAGCTCTTGCGTTTGCTCCGATCTCCCCCTTTGGAATTCCGTTGTGGCGTGCGGAGCCTATAGCTCGAACAAGCGTGTAATTTGTCGCGGTGGGGGTGGTGTCGTTCCAGACAATCCTCGTCGTATCATCTGAAAACCACTCCCCGATGATATTGATTACCTGCGGGGTGGACGGACTTGCCGCAAGAGCATTTTCGACGGACGCAAGGGTGTTGTATTTTCGTGTCGAATAACGATTTGTTTGCTTATCACTATAATGATACCCAATAGGCGCAACGGCAAAATAAGTCGCGTTCCTCACATTAAATTCTTCGCCTATCGAAGAAAATCGCCTAGACAAAAATCCGCTTTTCATTACGTCTTGATTCCTTTAAACCAAAGTTTCAACCCCTTGCCGGGATCATCTCCAGACCCAGCTTCTAAAATATCAATACTTATTTCAGAATCATCAGCTATAGAAGCCCCACTTATAGTAATCCCAGTTGTTGAATCTTCACTAGTATATATACCAGTATCTATAACCATACTTCCTGATAAGATGGCTACACCATCATCATAAAAATCAAGAACAATAGGTTTTCCCGTTGCATATTCTGAAAGCCCCGCTCTTATATCTGTTAAATGAATATCATGTGGCATTCTAAATTTTAAAATATCAAAACCAGTAATAATCCCCTCATCTTCTGCGCTGATAGAAAATGGAATGGCTTCTTCATTTAGTTTACTCCACTTAGCATCCGTAGAACCATTATTAATGTTTACATTAAAGCCACTCAAAGAATCTATCACTACAGATCCAACGTCAAATCCAGAATTAATATCATAATTATAGTCAGGTGGCCCCAAAGTTTTATCCAGCGAATTTCTTCCTCCCCCAGCAAAAACATACCATCCAGTGTCAATTCCTTTAAATATAAAAGAAGCAAAATCTTTATATTCAAAACTATGATTGTATAATAAATCGTCATCTAAATTGTATAAATTAGGCGAACCACTAAAGGTCCATTCGCCAGTGTTACCATTCCAGAAACTGATATTGAAGCCAATATCTAATCCAGAGGGGAGCATTATATAAGTGCCGGTAGGAGCATTTAACGTGACCAATCTATCGTTATAATCACTTGTTATATCTTCTATACCTGTCCAAATATCTAACGCTTGAAGGACGGATTCGCTAGATTGAGTCCCTGTATGGTTATCTCTATTTAATAAATAAGCTCCAGAAGCATCTGGAAAACTACCTTGTCCAGAAACAGTCGCTAGGTTATCACTCAATTCAGTGTCTCTGTCAAAAAGAAGGGATCCACTAGCATGATCTAAATAACCACCAGTTTCAGAATCAAATACTACACTACCAGAGAGCGTAGCTATATTATCAGATAAATTTGAATCTCTATTCCAAAGCAAAGTACCGGATTCATGAGTGAGATCCCCCCCACCACCAGCAAGCTCAACCCCATCTATGGTCAAGGTATTAGTTTCTGTCGCGGCAATTTCTTTACCGGATAGATTTAATAATATAGTTCTGGTTTTAGGTGTCATTTTTATTCATGAATTAAAGTTATGGATAAGCCTGTTGTTGAGGCTCCAGTTGCCGTAGTCCTAAGTAAAACAAAATTGTTAGCCGGGATACTTGCTTGATCAAATGTTGTGTTTGTATCTACAGTTGTTATAGATGTTGTTGTGTCGCCAATGATTTGAGTCCCTGCCGCTGTTGCGTCAGTTCCATAATCTAAGGTCCAAGTAATAGATGCTGTAGCAGACTCTCCTTTAGCCACAGAATGGACAGACAGGCAGCTTAAAGGTCTATCTGTAAAGAAGAATGGGAAGTTTTCTTCGTCCGTTATGTAATCAACGAACAAAGCTTTTTGTGCGGCACCTGAAATATCTTTAAGATCCGTAATACCATCTGTGTTTGTACCAATATTAGAAGTATTCGTCGATACTGTGCCTGACAAAGTAGCGACATTGTTCGAAAGATTTAAATCTCTAGTCTCTAAATCGCCAGATAATGTGGCTACATTATTAGAAAGCTCAGTATCTCTTGAAGTATTAGAGGCTACAGTCCCAGAAAGTGTCGCTACATTATTCGATAGATTAAGGTCTCTAGTTTCTAGGTCGCCCGAAAGGGTGGCGACATTATCGGAAAGCCCTACGACGGCAGCAGGATCAGCCAAACCAGAAACTAAAGCTACATTATCACTCAGTTCGGCAACCTCACCAGATAAGGATAGATCCCTGTTCCATAATAATGTTCCCGAAGAATGGTCCCAACCTCCCGCTAACCCTGAAACCGAAGCTAAATTGTCACTCAGTTCAGTATCTCGATCAAAAAGTAGAGTCCCGCTTGCATGATCCAAATAACCACCTGTCGCATATTCATCTCCAGCGACAATTCTCCAATTATTAGTACCGCTTTCCATCGTAAAGTTGGCGATCTGACCTCTATATAAGACATATCCTGTTAGATCGTTGTCATTTAGGTCTCTTAGGTTTTCTCCTGTAAAGACCCAATCTCCGTCATTAACATTTAAGAAATTAGCAGAAAAACCTGCGTTAAGATCATTTACCAACCCACCCGTTTGTGGAATTCCGGCACTTAAAATAATATATCTGCCGTCATAATCATTAGTTAGTGTCTCTGAAACGTCCCAATGATCGACAGTGGTTTTTGTTAGTCCAGAAATTGAAGCAACGTTGTCCGAAAGGTCCGAAACCTCTCCAGACAAAGATAGGTCTCTGTTCCACAATAACGTTCCAGAAGAATGATCCCACCCTCCAGCTAATCCAGAAACACTAGCTAAATTATTACTCAACTCTAAATCTCTATTCCACAAATCAAGACCAGTGGAATTAAAAACGCCCCCAGAAGCAACGACATTGTTTGATAATGTTGCTATACTATTAAAATTAGCGTCCACCCCTTGCCAAAGAGTGTTGACTTCGCTGTTAAGATAATCCCCACTGGCCAAATCTAAGAGTCCACCAGTCTCACTAGAAAAGACCGCATTTCCAGAAAGGGTCGCTACATTATCACTTAATTGTAGATCTCTATTAAACAAATCAAGACCTGTTTCGTCCATTGACCCAGATAAGGCATCGTCCCTATTCCAGAGCAGAGTTCCTGAAGCGTGATCCCACCCTCCAGCAGAGCCTGAAATAAGGGCTACCTCGTCAGATAATCCAACAAGACTACCACTTAAAGAGTCGTCTCTGTTCCAAAGTAGCGTTCCAGAGGAGTGATCCCAACCTCCTGCCAACCCTGAAACCGAAGCTAAATTATCACTCAACTCTAAATCACGATTCCAAAGATCAAGACCCGTTTCATTCATAGATCCAGACAGAGAACCAATCCTGTTGTTATTGAGGATATTCCCCGACACAAGAATCGTAAACCCCTCATCTATATAATCCCCACTCGAAAGATCTAAAAATCCTCCCGTCTCAGAATTGAACACCACATTACCAGAAAGCTCAACGATCCCATCACCAAGTTCAGAATCTCTTGTCCAAAGAATCCCCGTTTCAGTAGTCTCCACATAATCAATATTATCATCATAGACTCTCCAGTTGTTACCACTCTCAAGAATAAATGATGTAAAGTTACCCTTTTTTAAAGTATACTCTGATAGTATGGAATCATTCAAATCTCTTAAGAAAGAACCGCTGAAAGTCCACTGGCCAACATTAATATTATAAAGACCTATAGAGAAACCAACTGTAAGGCTATCTTCTAAAAATCCTGATTGGTCTGTCCCTGCGCTTAAAATAATATTACGATTATTAAAACTATCAGTAAGTGTCTCTGGAGTTGTCCAAAGATCTATTGTCGTAAACCCATCATCTATTAATCCAGAAATCGATGCAACATTATCACTTAATTGTAGATCTCTATTAAATAAATCTAAACCACTTTGATTAAATGTGCCACCCGAAGCGACAAGTGAGCCAGATAAAGAGTCAATTTCGTTATGATTTAGTGTGATAGCCGTCTCTGCTTGGCCTGAAAATGTTGCAAAATTATCCGATAGACCAATATCTCTATTAAACAAATCAAGACCCGTCTCATCCATCGATCCAGATAGAGAATCATCTCTATCCCAAAGTAACGTTCCGCTTGAATGGTCCCAACCCCCAGCTAATCCAGAAACGTCAGCTAAATTATTACTCAACTCTAAGTCACGGTTCCAAAGATCAAGACCCGTTTCGTCCATAGACCCGCTTAAAGAACCATCTCTATCCCAAAGGAGAGTTCCAGAGGCGTGATTCCAACCTCCAGCACCAGAAACTAAAGCCAAATTATCACTCAATTCTACGTCTCTATTCCAAAGCAATGTCCCAGACTCATCTGTGATTATATCTACATTTGTTAAATTAGTATATGTATGAACTATATATCCACTAGAGTCAATTGGGAAGGACGTATTTAGCCAGTAGCCATCTTTGGTTAGCCCAGACAGTCCATAAGAAGGAAGGTCTGATTCGGAACCTGTATTTTCTATAGAGATATTAACTACAGGCTCTGTAGTAGAACTTTCAGGGAATTCAATCCACTGAGTTTGAACACCACTAAGCAATGTAGTTGTAAATATTGCTGCAGTTAAATCTCCACTACCAACCTGTCCACTAATGGTAATCTCTTGTCCGTTTTGAGTAACGGTGACACTACCCGCATCAGCAAATGTAATATCGCCAGTCAAGGAATCTAAAGATTTAACTCCTGTTATATCATTTTCGAATCTTGTTGTGAGGGTTGAGACATCCCCACTAAGATCTACTATATTATCACTTAAACCAATATCTCTATTCCAAAGATTCAGTCCAGTTGTGTTAAATACCCCTCCGCTTGCAACAACGTTACCACTTAAAGAGGTGACCCTATTAGTTTGAAAGACGATATTTGACTGGTTAGTACTGACTGTTCCAGAGAGAGTGGCAACATTATTGCTTAATTCTAAATCTCTAGACTCTAAAGCGGTTTGACTAGCTAGATCTAAAAATCCGCCAGTTTCAGAATCAAATACAGTATTACCTGATAATGATGCTACATTATTTGAAAGTTCTGTGTCTCGCGCTTCTAGAGCGGCTGTGTCAGTTGGATCAAGAAAATCACCAGTCTCTGAATTAAATACTGTGTTACCAGATAAAGCAATCAAATTTGTACTTAAACCAATATCTCTATTAAATAGATCGAGGCCAGAAGTATTGAATACTCCACCTGTGGCAACCAAATTGCCGGATAGCGAGTCCACCATCTCTTGTGTTACATCGCCACCGCCAATAAGACCAGAAATATCAGCAAGGTTATCACTTAATTCCGTATCCCTATCGAATAGAAGAGATCCTGAAGAGTGATCTAGATAGCCCCCTGTTTCAGAACTAAATACTACGTTACCCGACAAGGTTGCTAAATTGTTCCCAAGCTCATCATCTCGCCCTTCCAAATAAATTGTATCAGTTGGATCTAGAAAATCTCCCGTATCTGATGAGAAAGCAACGTTTCCAGATAAGGTCGCAACGTTTGCCCCCAGTTCATCATCACGAGCTTCCAATGCCGTTAAATTAGCAAGGTCTAAAAGCCCACCCGTCTCAGAACTAAATACGACATCACCACTTAATGAAGAAATATTGATCGACAGCCCTTCATCTCTATCCCACAAAATTTTACCAGAAGCATGATCAAGTAACCCTCCCGTTTCCATTGTTGCGGGGATAGCTCCAGAAAGATCAGCAATGCTTGAAGAAAGTCCAGCGTCTCTTTGCCATAATAAGAAGCCTGTCGCATCTAAAGATCCCGTTAATGAGGTAATTCTATTCGTTTGCGATGTTATATTAGTAGCGTTTGTATCCACATTACCACTAATAGAGGAAACGTTATTACTAAGTTCTGTATCTCTAGCTTCTAACGCTGCTTGATCGGCAAGGTCTAATAGTCCACCGGTTTCAGAATTAAATACTACATTACCTGAAAGCGTAGCGACGTTAGAACTCAGTTCATCATCACGGCCCTCTAAATATATAGTGTCTGTCGGATCTAGGAAATCACCCGTTTCTGAATCAAAAACTACATTGCCAGAAAGATCTGTAATACTTGCCACCAATCCTTCATCTCTATCCCAAAGTATTTTACCAGAAGCGTGGTCAAGGAACCCTCCTGTATTGATTGCAGCAGGAATTATCCCAGAGAGGGCGGCTATATTATTAGATAACTCATCGTCACGACCCTCTAAATAAATTGTATCGGTCGGATCTAAAAAGTCTCCCGTCTCTGATGAGAAAGCAACATCTCCTGATAATGAGGCTACGTTGTTACTGAGTTCTGTGTCTCTTGACTCTAGATCAGTTTGATCAGCGAGGTCTAAAAACCCTCCAGTCTCATTTGAAAAGACGATATTCCCTGAAAGAGTGGCAACGTTGTTGCTTAATTCTGTGTCTCTCCCTTCTAAAGCGGTTTGATCAGTGAGATCAAGGAATCCCCCAGTTTCACTAGGGGTTACAAATGTCCCCCCTATACTGAAAGTCGTCCCGACAACAGAAACCGATACGTTTCCTGCGCCAGTCAATTCAATA
>Ga0164313_10004302_pt1 | contig 12687 bp, 15 predicted proteins | sample GuaBasSedimGuay4_FD_113735 | JGI IMG/M metagenome (GOLD analysis project Ga0164313, IMG submission 113735) | Subseafloor sediment microbial communities from Guaymas Basin, Gulf of California, Mexico - Guay4, Core 4569-4, 0-3 cm | ecosystem: Environmental > Aquatic > Marine > Hydrothermal vents... | reverse complement strand
TCAGTCAAGAAGACTCATTAGAATTAACTTCAGCATTAAGTGAATTAATGGCTGAATCTAGTTTAACTCTAGAAGACAAAGAACACATCATTGTCGAATCTATTGAAGACTATTTGGAAGAAATGAAATTCAAACCAAAGGTAAAACCAATTAAAGGTAATAAGGGTGCAAGTGTATTGTCTAATAAAGATAGAGGCAGAGTTGCAACTCGTAGTGCTTTAAATAAAGGTAACTCAGCTAAAAGAACATCTCAAGCTGGTCAAATCAAATCAAGAAAAAATAGTTTTACAGGTAAATTACTAGGTAAAGTAGGATTGAAAAATACGTTTGCTAAAGGCGGTTTTAAAGGCGTTGGAAAACAGATAGGTGCTAATATTCAAAAACGTTTAGGGAATGCTAGAACTAATTTGAAAAGTGCAGGAAAGTCTGGTATTGGTGGTGTTAAGAAAACATTTAATAATATTAAAACTAATATTAAAACTGCTGCAAGAAAAAGAAATGAAGCTAGACAACCGAAGCTATTAACCGCTCCTGTTCCTGCCTAATGTCTATACTCGATAATACTGATAGTCTTATCGATGAGTCTGCAAATATTGGTGTCTCTTCGGCACCAATATCACAGATGCAAGGTGCAGTTAAACATAAGACTCCTATTTCTGATTTAATGTTAGGTGATAAGAAACCTAAAAAGTTAATTAAAAAATCAATTAAACCTATTAAACCTAAGAAATTATTGTATTTGGGTACATCCAAAACATCATTAGGATTAAATACTAAGTAAGGAATAGATATGCAACCTATATTAGAAACTGTAAATGGGCTTATTGAAGCTTCTAAAAAGAAGTTAAAGAAACCTGAAAAACCTGAATTAGATAAGATATTAGATACAGAAGACAAAGAAGACGATAATACTTGCACAGTTTGTCAAGGAAAATAGATTATGCTAATTTTAGAAGCTGCAGCTAACTTAATTGAAGAACGTGCATCTCCTGGTGCAGTTGCAGCTAGAGCTAATCGAATGTCTGGAAAAAATAAACGAATTGAACGATTAAGAGAAACTCAAACGAATGTATCTGGAAAAGATGTTCAAACTTTAAAAAGAAAAGCATTAGATAAAACTACTGCTGATGTTGAATCTAGACGTAAGTCTTTAGAAAAACGCAAATCAGGTGGATTTTTATCTAAAGTTATCCATAAGAAAAAAACAGTAAAAACAGATAAGTCTGGTAATGCTGAAATTCGTGATTTAGCTAAACATAGATTATTTAAAAAATCTAAACGAACTCCTATGAGAGATTCTGTATTAGCTTAAGAAATAAAATAATGTACCGCTATAAGTGAGCTCTATGGCTCAGTTTATAGCGGTCATTTTTTCCGTTAATATTTAGGTTCTTTAATTACAATTGGTTGTTTATCAATATATTCAGGTATATCGAAATTACTACCATGTTCAGGTAATAGTATTTTCATAGGAATATTATGAGTAAATGTATAATTATTCCAAATTTCAACTATATTAGAATAGAAGTCAGTTAGAAGTATTATTAATCCCATACTATCATATTCAACATATTCTTCTTCAAGAAGATCGAAGGGATCAATATGACAAGTACCTCCTCTGCGATCAATTTTAAACGCCTCATGAGTTAAATCGAATGTCTCTTCACGAGTCATTTCAATTACACCTCCATACACTTCAGTATCATGTTTAATGATATGTAAAGTTTTGAAATGTATCATTGATTGTTTAATAATATCAGCAAATTTAGCAAGATCTGAATCACTAACACTACCAGATGAGTCGATTACAATATATAGATCATCAGCAGTTTCTTCAGTATCATTACCTGGTAAAGTAATATCATGGGCACGCATTCTTTTATTAGTGCCTCTCCATGATTTATTATCAGCAGAAATCACAACAGTTGATTTAATAGCATTCTCGAGAATAGTATCCCAAGGTATTTCAACTTTAATTATTTCTTCTATATGTGCTGCTATTTTTAATGAAGTATCGCCTTTAAATGTAGATGATGACATAACAGAACGTGCTTCAGCTTGCATTTGCTGAGATACTTTCTTAGCATCTTCTTCAGTAATATCTTTATTTAATTTAACATCAACAGTATGTTCTATAACTTGACCATCAGGCATAGTGACCTTAATAGTCTTTACAGTTAACTCACCATTTTCATTACCAGGTTTTATACCACCGGGTGCATTAGATGGTTTACCTTCTGTACCATCACCATCACCATCACCATCACTACTCTGTCCATTCCCATCAAGAGATATAGTTTGAGTTTCGAATTCGGCATTGTCAATCAGAAAACCATAAACTTCTTCAGTAGATACATTTTTACCTTTAAAATGATTTAATATAACTCTATCATCAGGACTTCTGATTTTATTAGAAAGACTTCCTCTAGCGTCAGTATCAAGCATATCATTAATTACATGATCAGCTGCAATATTAAATAATTCGGGATATTGAGCTTTAAGACCTCTGGAACAATGATTATCTAATATGTGCAATATTTCATGAATAACTACATATAGTAGTTCTTCAATAGATAATGTATCTAGGAAAGATTTATAAAATCGCATTATAGGTAACTTAGTTTTTACATCTAAGGCTACAAATGCAGTTCCGGGTCCTCCGTCATTACTACTTGGTATTACAGCAATATCAAATTTATAAACCAATGCACCAAATAGTTTTAATGCTGAAACATTTAATAATTTAAGCAGACAAATTCTTAATTTCTCTTCTGCGTTCATAGTTAATCCTTAAAGAACACCAATGTCATAGCTAATTTTCTTATAGATTTCTGGATCTTTATTGCTGAGCCATTTATCTATATGTGGATAAGATGATTTAAACTTAAGAGCTTTTTCATTTATAACTATTTCTTTAAGACCAGCAACAGCTAACTCTACAGCAATTAACCCCATTTTATGAATAATTTCAGACATCTTATCTCTTGCTTTAAGTTGAATGTCTTTTGACTCCTTTTGAGTTTCTGTTCTATTAGCTATAGTTAGTCGACTCATGAATTCTGCAACAGATGCCATTATATAAATATAACGATCAGCCATATTGCTTGGAATGTCAATAGGTTTCCTATCATCGAAAACTTTATCGAGTTCCAGTTTAGCAAAGAACAAATCATATTGAGCATAATCAGAAGCTGCTTCATTACTAACATGACCGCCAGCAACATAAAGTATTTCATCAAGTGTTAAATTTCCATTAACAGCTGTCATAGCTACTAACATATTGCTTAATCTTGACCATGATCTAGGAGAAGACCATGATTGAGATACTTGTTCATCCTCATGAAAATATTTTTGATATTTTTCATTACTTAAGAATGATACGATTTTAGGCGAAATACCATTCTCTACACCAGATAATGCTTTAGCCATTATTGCTGACATATCAACAGGTACATCAGCAGTTTTGAGATTCATAATCTCTTCACCAGATTTTAGTGCATAATTCTCTTTCCAATAATCAAATGATAAATGAGTCGGAAACATTGCACATCTATTTACAATGGCAGAAAATATTGTTTTAGCGCCAGCTTTAGAACTTGAATTACCTGCTAATACAAAACCGACATTATCAGGAATTTTAAATCCCCTAAGTTTCCTTTCAGTAAACATTTCAAATCCAAGTGACATATGGCCAGGTGAACATAAATGATAATCATCCAAAAAGAATACTGTAGGTTTTCCATTACTAGCAATTTCATACAGTTTACTTAACATATCAGGTAAACTCCATGAAGTTCCATCAATTTGTTTTCCATTGAATTCAACTTTATTAAATAGTGGAAGACCACCAATTTCTTCAATAGGATTCAAAGCAAAGTGAACAGCTGCTAAATTCCAGCCTGCTTCACGACACATTTTATTTATGAAAGCTGTTTTAGCTCCTCCAGGTGCTCCAACTATGTAAGGTACAGCAACATCAATATTACATAATTGTAATGCAACTTGTAGTTGAACTATTGGCATAACTTCATGTAGAGGTTTACTGCTAATCTTACTTAATTCCATATCATTTTCTCCAATTATTACGTTAAAATTTAGCTAATTTTTAAGTATAAATAATAAAGATTGCCCTTATTATTTATACTAATTAATATCTATATGAAACAACCGAAACCGTGAACTGATTTTGATAACTTCGTCATATAGATATTTAATGACATAACCGTAAAACATCATTGAGTGCCAAATTCTGCCGTTTATTGAGATTCTAAATTCTTGAAAGTTTCATAATGATCATTAACGTCAGTCATAGTTTCATTGATTGGTACTAATATGGAAACAGGTATATGTTTTACTAATTCACCTTCAATATATCTTCTGGCATACTTAGTAAAAAATATTGATTTAAAATCAAATCCTAATTGATCTATATTCATATTATTATCATCAGCTATATTTAATAAACTATCTCTAAAGCTTTGCCAATGTTTATTTATAAGTTGACGCTGTAAAACTACAGTAGTTTCAAGATCCTCCTCATCATATTGATTATTGAACATAATGATTTTATATATAGGAATTTGATCAACTTCAATCCTACTTCTTAAAGCATAATTAAAAGTAACCTTATCATTAACTTTAGGGTTCCAAAAATCTAATCGTTCTTCACTTATCTTTTTTTTATCCATAATTAAATTAAAATAGTTATTATACTTATTAATATCTATATCAAGTATTTAAAAACTATAAGGAATATTAATGAGTAAATTAGCTAATTTTAGCCATGAAATACAACAGAAAAGGACTGATGAAAAACTTATTAAAGAAGAATTTTTAAAACCTTTATCTGATAATATCTTCTTTTTAAATAAACGCGGAATGATACTTAACGAAAACACTAGATTTGTTAAATTCGACAAAAACGAATGGTCTAGAAATGTTAAAAAATTTTGTATAGATACTTATGGCGTCCCAGATGTGTATTTAATAGTTTTATTATTAAATGAAATATCATCTCAATTCGGATTCGTCAGAGAGCGTTTTCCAAACACAAATATAATCACTCCGACAATGGAAACTATAATCACTACATTGTCATATAGAACATAAAGAGGCACAATAATGGCAACTGAATCCATTGCAATAACAAGATTATTTGATACTATTGGTTTAACTAATGATAACAATTCATTGAATCTAATAGAGAAGAAAACGGCAGTTTTAAAACCTGATGTATATAAAGATACTTATTCAACATTTAATTCAGAGTTTCTAACATATCTTTCAAAAGTTTCAAACTCAACATTAAAAAAATATGTAAAAGACATTTTTGATAGAGATTTAATTTATTTATCAATTGATACTAATTCAAAGAATATGATTTATGGTTCTGTTGGTATACTTAATAATAAATTAGGCGGTATATTTCTTGATGTAAAAGACCTAGAGATTGATATTGAATCTGGCGAATCTGCTAGAATTGATGATGTAATTCATATGACCTATTTTCAGTTCATTAGAGGAACTGTAATCATTAATTATTCAAAAATTAAGAATGATGATGAACTTAACAAGTTAATTATTTCTTATCTTACATTACTATTTATCAGAACATTAAAGTTACCAACTGATGAAAAAACAAAGGCGTTAATCATAGCTTTAGTTACTAACTTTTATTATAAGTTTATGCTTAATGATAATAGAGCTGAAGACAAGATGTTAATGAACGTTGCTGATGCTCAAAAAGAATATGTAGAGTCTCAAATTAATACTCGTTCTCATATCCTATCTAAATATAAAAAGTTTAGAGATATTGTATCAGTATTTATTGATTTTAATATTACTAATGATTCTCCTAATAAGATGATGATGACCCTTATTCAAAAATTAAGAATCAATAATTTATTATATTTAACTACTAGTTTAGATTATTTAATTGCAACTATGATTGTTAGTACTTATCCTATTGATATCTTAGCACCAACTAATATCGTCACTGTAGTTCAAACTAAATTCGAAACTGCATTTAATAAATATATGAAGTCATTATCATTTGATGCTAAAACAGCAAAAGACTTCTTTAAAAGACCTTAACTAATGGCTATTGGACATGAAGTTTATGATGGTATTATATTGCCTGATATAGACATAGAAAATAGAGGTCGTTATTTAGTCTTTATATCTGAACTTCATCATAATATTTCTGAATCTGAAGGTACTTGGTGTAAGAATAGAATTCATAATTATAGACTGTCATCTAGTTTTGATGGTATTCATGGACAATATTTTCCACTACATGAAGGAACAAAGGTTCTAGTTTCATTTATTGAAAATGACTATAGTAATGGCGAAATAATTAAAATTATTAGTGATCAATATCCTGATGCTTTGCCTCTTAATTGGTCTACAATTAATAGGGATGAAATGTATCAATTGATACGTACTCCTAAGCATAATAATGTATTTCTTATTAATGAAGATACAACTACATTAGGTAGTGATATAAAAACACCTAATTCTTGGCATTTATATTATGATGATATGAGCATTAAAATTATACTTAATGATGATGGTCTTCAAATATATAATGATGAGAATTTGGCAGTTACTATTGAAAAGAATCAAGATATTATTATAAATGGTTATTCAAATATAAAAATTGAAAAAGATTCAGATATTCAAATAAATGCTGATTCAAAGATTGAAATAGCTCAAAACTCAAATACAACTATTAATGGACAATCTCATGTAGAGATTACTCAGAATTTAAATGTCCAAGCTAGTGCTGGTGTAAATGTTAAAGGCGGTCCAGGTATTCATATGGATGCAGGTGTTATTCATCTTAATTCAGGCACATCTGTTGCGCCTGTGATAGTCCCTATTATACCTACACAAGGTTATGAAACTTATCCAAATATAGAAAAAGAAATTACATTCGACTATGAAACTCCACTATATGGAATTATAAAAACAGTTAATGAAGGAGTTACAGGTGAATAAAGAATTTAAAAATACAATGGCATTATTATTAGAATCCAATGAACTTACACCTAATATCAAATCTAAGTTAATAGCATCTCAAGATTCAGTAAGTTCTAATAGATTTAAAACTAGACCGCATGGCGTTATTATTGAAGATACTGTTAATAATGCCCTATTGCCTATACCTCTTCCTATATTAGATAATAACAAAAATAACCTACCACTTATTGTAAAACAATTCTATGCTAAATATGGTAAACAGAATTTTAATGGTTCTTTACCTTGGCATTTTGTATTAGAGTTTTTTGATGGTGGTTATAAAATACATCAAACTAAACCTTTAGATCAAGCATATCCATTTAATAATAAAATGGCAAAGAAAATTATAGATTTGAATAATGTTAGATTAACTAAAGAAACTGATAAATTTTTAAAAGGTACTCTGGATATGAGAGAATGTATTCATATACTTATTATAGGCGATAGTCACTTAGATGTCTATACAAAAGATATTTACAAAAAAATTGGTGAGTTTATTATAGGTCCTTTATCAAGACTTAATAAATTTTCAGCAATATCTAACATATATCAACTTAACCTTGGTTCTAAGTTTAAGAAAGATATCTTACAAAATTATGTTCGAAAATAATAATGGACTGATTATTGGTTTATTTAAAAATGTTGTAGGGCGAAAATTAAAGAACTTAGTATGTAATAGTGATCAAGATACTGATTTTTTAATTCTTGATGATCTTCATAAATTTAAAACGATGTTTGTAAACTTTGAAGATCAACAACTCATTAGTTATCCTAAAGAAGTTAGACAACTACATGTGTTTTATGTGATTGCTTTACTATTAGATAACTGCAATACAACAGAACTTAAATTAAAACGTGAATTTTTTATTACAAAGATTTATTTGCCTAATCTTTATGGATTCTTAAGTTTTAATTTGATTGAATGTAAGAATATTTTTAAAAAAGTAAATGATGGAACCTATGATCTTATTAAAGATCAATCAGCTAATATAATAGATTTCTTTTTAATATTTTATAGTATTGATAAAGCTATAGTTAAAAATGATATTCTGAGTTTATTTTTTAAAGGAATACTCCTTGAAGCTGATCCTTTAGACATTCCTGACATTACTGAATACTATTCAAAAGTATTCAAATACTTATACTTTTCATATTTAAAAAATAGAACTTCGGGACTATTAAATCATGAATTAACTCCAGACTTTTTAGAATACGATGATGAACTACTTATGATATCTAGAGATAACATTTATGAGACTGGTTTGAGAGTTACTCAAACTAGAGAGTTGTGTATTGAGTCAGATACATTAGACACAATAAAAGCAACCTATAATAAATTTAAAAATAATATTTTTCCTAATGAAATACAAAAATTATATACAAAGTTAATATTAAAGAAAGAAATACAAGATTCAAAAACATTGTTAATACAATCATATGTTGATACTGATGAGTTACGAGTTATACGCCAAAATCTGCCGTTAATTCTAAAAATCCTAAGATCCATACATATAAAACATGAAGAAGGTATAGACTTTAATCCAAGCTTTGTAAACGTGGATAGAACGTATGTAAAAAATGAAATACATGCAGTTATTAAACGTGAACTTATTAAAAAACTAACAGAACAACATGCAGATGTAATTGCTAACTCTATTTCTATTAACTTAACAAACGTACTAGTTACAGGAATATATATAGATCCACTTACTATGACTTCTATTGAATTTGATATACATGAGTTTTTAGATCAATTCAAACAACTACTAACAATGATATTTAAAAAATACTAAGGATACTACTAATGGCATATACTGATGATGATAATGAATCTGAAAACTCAGAACATCCTATTACATTAGAATTTCAAGATAATTTTGAGAGTTTACAAACTGATATCACTCATATAGTCTTAAGACAACAAGCAATACAACTTCATTTGACTTCTTTAGATAGTACTGTTGCACGAATTGAAACGTTTTTGCAACAGACTAGTCCTTCTAATGTTAAAGCTGTTGCAAGTGGACAAACTACTTCACCAACGGCTAAAACACATTTATATAATGCATTAAATCGTTCTTTAGAATTGATTGCTAAATTTAATGACTCTTATAATAAACTTTTAGAATTGAAGTTGAGATATAGACAAGAACAAGATAATTTACAATATAAAATTGTAAGAATGATTAATTTAGAACTAAAGAAAACTGATGAATTAGGTGAAGTAACACAAGATCACATAATGAAAGTACTTTCAGTATTAGCAGGAAATTTAAGTAAAGTTAATTCAAATGTGGCGCCTGCATTAGATAATAAAGAACAAAATAAATTATCAGAATTTAATAGTAAAGTTGCTGATATTAAAAATATTGATGACTATGAAATGTAAGGGGAAATTACAAAATGTCTGACACACAACACGCAGCAATGCTAACGACTGCATTTGAATCATTATTAACAAATAACTATTCACATGCAATACCACCAGAACCTTACATTACACCTACAGGAATAAGACATTTAGATGCAATAATGGGTGGAGGATTCAGTTCTTCATTGCCATCTATGATATCTGCAGTACCTGAAAGTGGTAAAAGTACAATGGCTTTAAGTTTTGCTTCTCAATTTCTGAGACAAGATTCTGAAAGTTTATGTGCATATATTGATACAGAAGGTTCTGGTTCAGGTGGTAAAGGTTCATTAATGAATGACCGTTTAGAAGTATTCGGTATAGATCAATCAAGGTTTATTGTTAAATCAGTAATGCTTAACGTTCCGGATTTATTTAAATTATTTGGTGAATTGATTAAACTTAAAAGAACTGTTGAAGAAAAAGTAGAACATGAAATAAAGTTATTGATCATTCTTGATAGTTTAGCATCAGTTCCTTCAAGTAAAGAGATCGAAGCAGATAGTCCAAACGCAGTAATTGGATTAAAAGCAAGAGAATTAACTCACCATTTATCAGGTCTTAAAGTAGAATTAGCAATGTCTAAAGTGACAATGTTAATTATTGATCAAGTAAGAGCTTCTATCGCAATTACAAATCAATATCAAGCACAACCTGAAAAATCTGTAGGTAGTTGGTCTGACTTTAAAGCAGCAACAAATGTAAATTCATTAGCACATAATTTGAAGTCTTGGATATATTTATCTAAAGGTAAGAATATGTTACCTTCAGAACCATTAGGTGTAGATGGACATATATTAAATGTGTTAGTCGAAAAATCAAAATTAGCACCTAGTGGATCATCAGTTGCAATTGTATTCGATAAGAAGTTTGGAGTAATTCCTGTTCTTAGTGAATATTTATTTTTATTAGAAATGACTAAGACTGAAAAGAAACTCACTAAGAATGTTGTTGGTAAATTAACATATCCGTTAGCAATATCTACATCTGGAAAGTCTAAAATTATATCAGTAATAGATCCTGATACAGGTGAGATATTAAAACAATCACAAAAGTTTACTGAACGAAAGTTTATGGAAAACTATAATTCTGATCCAGAATTTAAACAAATTTTTGATGAAGCTTTAGCAGCTTCAATTGAAGGTAGAATTTTTAGAGGTATATTTAGAACTATAACTACTAATGCAGATGGTGAAACTCAAGTTAATTATGATGATGATTCTACTGATGATTTAGTTGACGACGAAACAAATGCCACTGTAGGTGTAGATGGCGAATTAACAGCATCATTATAACATAACTAAGTGATATAGATATTTAATGCTAATGCTACAGAAACAAACATAGGTAAATAAACATGAATCATGGATTTATAAAAGAAATAACTGAAGCTTATGCAGAAGAATATCAACCATCACTAGATGTTCCTGCAATTAGCCAAAAAGTAATAGAAGATATAGCAGATATCAAAGTAAAAGATAAGCCGCTATATAATACGTTATTCGAAGAATCTGCCGTTTCACAACAAAGAATCATATATGGATTAATAGATCTTCATCTAAACGTATATGAACAAATGCAAGAAGAAATAACAAGTATAAATGAAAACTTAATTGATGATGATGTTATATATGAAATCGGTATAGGTTCATTTACAGTTATGTTAGGTCTTGCAGCATTCTTTGGTGGTCGTGATAGATTAGCATTTAAAAGATTCAAAACTCAAATGAATAGTGCTGTTTCTGCATTCTTTAAAGATAATGACAGTAAACGCAGATTCAAAATTATAGAGAATATTATTGAAAAAAACTTATTCTCATGTAGAACACATTGTGACTTATCTACTGATCAATCAAGACCTAATATTCCATTTACTAATATCGATATTCCTGGAAGTAGAACTCGACAAGGTTCTGAAAAAAAAAGAATCAATGCGCTTTTATTTGGAAAGAAAGTTTCTGGCATTCCTATTAATGTAGGTGGTTCTTCTGCTGAAGATATTGAGAAAGAGAAATGTTTGATCTCATGCTATCTTGATGGAATAACTAGTGTAATTGCTGAACTTACAAGTAATGTTATAAATTGTATGAAAACAACTGGTGATGGATCTGTAGTTATAGAACCTGGACAAGGAATGATGACTATTCTTAGTCATCCGGCTTCTGAAGAGTGTCTTGTAATACATGATAAGCTCAAATCATTAAATGATGAACTTGCAGAAATTCTTAAAATCAAAGCTGTTCAATACAAAGACCATAATTTTGGTAGAGAATGGTTAAACATACTTGATGAAAAGATAGCTAAAACTAAGAACAACTTACATTTAAAACCCATCGGACGGAAGCCTAAATTTAATAAACAAAAGATACGTACTAAAACAGGCAATTTCAATCCTAATAGTTTAAAACAATCTCAAAGGATTAACTTTAGTAATAAATGAAAGAACTTAATCTAATACGTCTTATTTTATCATTGCATGATTACCATACGCATTTACATACTAAACGAGTTCAAGGATATAGTAAGCAATTAGGTAAACTATTGGGTTTAACTAGTTTAGAATTAGATGTATTAGATTTAGCTTCTCAATTTCATGATGTTGGTAAAATAGGAGTTGAAAAACATCTATTAACAACTTCTAAAATATTTGATAATGATCAAATAGATGAGATGAAAATGCATACGTATTATAGCGAATTGATTATAAATCATATCGATTTGGACTATTCTAAACAAGCTAGTATTATAGCTAGACATCATCATGAGCGTATAGATGGTAATGGTTATCCAGATAAATTAAAAGCTGATGAAATACCTATTTTATCTAGATTAATTACAGTTACTGATATGTTTGATGCAATTCATTCAAAACGAAATTATCATACTTCTAAAAAATCTAAATTCGAAACATTAGAAATAATGGAACGTACAGTAAATACTAAACTTGACGAAGATTTATTTAATAAATTTAAAACTGTAATTGAACGGAGAACTTAATGTCATATACTGCATTAATTCAGGCACTAGACTATGAAGAAAAGAATAATATAGCTGATAAACCATTACTTCCAGAACAACTTACTGATCACAGTGATGAAGGAAGAGAGTTTAATGAAAATACAGGCGCTAATGAAATAACTGGGAAGTTATTTTCAACTACCGATTTTATTAATAACGTAAGAAAAAACTCAGCAACAAAAAATAAAGAATACATGGATGTGTCTTCTAATATATCAGCATATGGGATCGCTCATGAT
>Ga0164313_10004301_pt1 | contig 12692 bp, 10 predicted proteins | sample GuaBasSedimGuay4_FD_113735 | JGI IMG/M metagenome (GOLD analysis project Ga0164313, IMG submission 113735) | Subseafloor sediment microbial communities from Guaymas Basin, Gulf of California, Mexico - Guay4, Core 4569-4, 0-3 cm | ecosystem: Environmental > Aquatic > Marine > Hydrothermal vents... | reverse complement strand
CGGATCAAGCAGCCCCGTTGGCCTGATTAGCTGCTCAACAATAATCCCTTCAGAATCTTCTAATTCATAGTCAGCAGGTGTTGCACTAACATATATCACCTGGTTAATAATCGATTCAAATTCATTAAAAGTCAGCGGCCTGTTATCCATGGCTGCGGGCAACCTGAATCCATACTCAATCAAATTGACTTTTCTGGATCGATCGCCACCCCACATCGCCTTAACTTGAGGGAGGGTAACATGGCTTTCATCAACTACCATTATAAAATCGTCCGGGAAATAATCGAGTAAGCAGAACGGACGAGAACCTGCATTTCTTCTGTCGAAGTATCTGGAATAATTCTCCACCCCGGGACAATAACCAAGTTCCCTCATCATCTCCAGATCAAATTCAGTTCTTTCCTTTATTCGTTTGGCCTCGATCGATCTTCCTTCTTCTTCAAACAATTGAATTTGCGCCATCATATCATCCTGAATCTCATAGATAGCCTGCTGTAGGGTGTCTTTGCCGGTTACAAAAAGGTTAGCCGGATATATGATGATGGATGTTTCATCTGTGATTTTCTTACCGGTAGTGGGATCAATAGTTTGCAAAGATTCAATTTCATCTCCCCAAAAAACAATTCTGAAAGCAAAATCGCCATAAGCAACATATACATCAACAGTATCGCCAGTAACCCGGAATGTGCCCCGTTTGAACTCTCCTTCCGTTCGGCTATAAATAATATCAACCAGTTCAAATAACAGTTTGTTTCTAGAGACAGTCTCGCCAACTTTAATTTCAATAATATTTTTCCCGAACTCCTCCGGGTTACCAATTCCATAGATACATGAGACGGAGGCAATAACAATTATATCTCTTCTGCCACTTAATAAGGCTGAGGTTGTACTCAACCTTAACTTTTCTATCTCTTCGTTAATAGAGAGGTCTTTTTCAATATATAGTCCTGAGGTTGGCAGAAACGCTTCGGGCTGGTAGTAGTCGTAATAGGAAATAAAGTACTCAACAGCGTTATCAGGGAAAAACTGTTTAAACTCACCGTAAAGCTGTGCTGCAAGGGTTTTGTTATGACTCAACACTAGAGTTGGCCTTTGTACTTCCTGTATTAGATTGGCAATAGTGAATGTTTTTCCTGAGCCGGTTACACCAAGCAAGGTCTGTGCTTTGTCTCCTCTATTTAGTCCTTCAACTAATTGCTTGATGGCCTGAGGCTGATCCCCGGTAGGTTCATATTCACTTGTAAGTTCAAATGCCATTTAGCAGGAGGTAATAATGAAGTACTGTCAAAAATACCTATGATGTCCAAATTTCCCATGACTTTTCAGCTTGAAGTTCAAGCATTTCAAGTCCATTTTTAGTTTTTGCATCTTGGGCAGCGCATTTTTTCAAGAATATGGTCTCTTCAGGATTATAGATAAGATCATAGATGTAGTGACTTTTTGAAATTTGATGGTATGGAATGTCTGGGGAGGCTTCAATATTAGGAGCCATGCCAAGAGGAGTTGTATTAATAATAAGCTTACTATCAGTAATTACTGATGAAGAATTCAAGTCTTCATATGATATTGCATTATCAGACTTGGTACGAGAAACCAATTTGAACTGTATGTTTAAAGAATTAAGGACGGCTATAACTGCCTTTGAAGCGCCACCGGTACCTAAAACCAAAGCTTCTATTTCCTTGTAATCAAGTGGCAACCACTTAAGTAACGATTGTTTAAATCCATAAAAATCGGAATTATACCCAGTGAGCCTACCATCTTCAATACTAATAACATTAACAGCGCCAACTATTTTTGCTGACTCATCTAATTTATCGAGAAATGGTATTACGACTTCCTTGTAAGGGATTGTTACATTAAGTCCTTTTAGATTGGAGTGCTCTTGTATTGTTTTGCTTAGTTTATTGATACTCTTGATCGCAAATAACTCATACTGATGATCAGTAAGCCCTTCTTTCTGAAATTTAGCAGTAAAATATTTTTTCGAAAAAGAATGTGTTAACGGATAACCAATTAAACCATATAGCTTCCTCATGGCTATTTTGATTTGATTTGTAAAGCTATTTTCTCAATTACAACAATTATAAAGAAGCCTACGGCCATATATAGCAATGCCTGAATAATTACCGGGTCCTGACCGGTAACCTCAAAATATTGGTTTGGCCATACATTGGTGTCAATAAATGGAACCTGCTCTCCATGTCTGTTTAGGTGGTATTCAAGAGTTTGTTTCCATGGCCAGAGTTTGTTTAACGAACCCATCATGAAACCTGCCAAAAGTGCGACAGCAACATTATGATATTTTGATAATAACCACGAAATTACTCTTACGAATGACACCAGACCAATAACACACCCTGTAAGAAATAAGCCAATCACAACCCAATTAAGTTCACTTAGAGCTGTTAGAATAAACTCATATTTACCTAGAATAAGTAAAATAAAGGCACCTGAAATACCAGGGAGGATCATTGCCGATATCCCTAAAACCCCACTGAGAATAATCATCCAGTAAGAGTCAGATGTATGGGCAGGTGTAGCACTGGTTATGAAAAAGGCAATAAAAATGCCCGCAATTCCTGCAAGCACTACCGTCCACCGCCATTGGTTTATTTGACGTAACACGACAACGGCAGAAATCATTATTAAGCCCCAGAAAAAAGACCAAAGTTGTATTGGGTAAGTCTCTTTTAGATGAATAAGCAAAGAAGCTAATGATTTAACGCTAACTAAAATACCTGTAAACAAGACCAGTAAGAAATTGCCATTGATTGCCAGCCAAAATGCTTTAAATTGTCCTTTGAATAGGAGCTTTATGTTTGGAATATTTACAGCCTTTATTGATTCGAGGAGCTCTTCATATATTCCTGAAATAAAGGCAATTGTACCACCAGAAACTCCTGGAACAACATCTGCTCCTCCCATTGCCAAGCCCTTTAGGAAGAGCAGAACATAGTCCTTAGTTTTTCTCATTCAGGAATAGGTGGTTTTACAAAAAGTGTTCAAACGTATCTCCTCTTAGGCCTAGTCTTATAGTTTCCAGAGGGATTACCTCATTCGGAGCGATGTTGCCCAAGTTCACATTTGCCCCCAAAAGTTTAATAAACCATACTTGTTGAGCTTTTATTGGAGCTTCCCAAATAATCTTCTCTGAAGGTATTTTTGTTAATATTTCCTGTACTAAACCGGAACGTACTTCTCCTGTAGATCTAAATAAGCCAACATTGCCACCTTCTCGTGCTTCACCAATAACCTTCCAGGCTCCGGCATCAAGTTCTTTTTGCATAAGTTCAATCCATTTATAAGGAGGGATAATAACTTCTGCATCCTTTGAGCCCACTTCAGATAATACTGTAACTTGCCCTGACAGCTTTTTGACATATTCACATTTCAGGTCATGGTCTAGTTCAATTGAGCCGTCTGATACTTCGGCATAGTGCATGCCATACTTATCCAGAATTTTACGATAATCGTCAAATTGATCCCGCACAATAAATGCTTCAAAAAGGGTTCCGCCAAAATAAGTTGGGATACCTGCATCGGCATATACTTTTAATTTTTCTTTTAGTTTTGGCGTAACAAATGATGTACCCCAACCAAGTTTTACAATGTCAATATGATCTCCGGCAACGCTCAAGAAATCTTCAACTTGGCGACAACTTAAACCTTTGTCCATGGCCATGGTATAGCCATTACTCCTTGGCTTTTGAGTGCGCTCAGGAATGTTTGTTAATGTGTAATTCATTAGGAATGGTCTTTTCTAAATTTATCAATGATCTTGAAAAGTGCTTTCTGGGTACTAAGGTTAGAGAAAAATTCCAGAAGAACTGTATGCTTTTCATAGTCCAAAATTAATGCATTTTCTAGAGATTTAAACGCATCTTTATAATTGTTATCGGCAATAAAATAAGCAGCTAAACGATAAAGAAGTTCAGCATTTTCCGGTAGCTCTTCTAAGCCTCGTTCAATTGTTAGTAATGCTCTCGAAATATCTCCTTGCTCAAAATACACATAGGACCAATCGATCCAAATCTCGTAATTATGAGGCATTAATAAGGAAGCTTCCTCGTATGCATCGAGACTCGAAATCAAATTACCTACCTTGTAATCGGCATTTGCAATTGCCTGCCAGTAAACACCATTTTCTGTATTAATTTTCAGTGCCTTATTGAAAAAATGTACTGCTTCCAGCCAGCGATCTAGTTGGCTCATGCAAAGGCCGGCACCATACCATGCCTGGTGATTTAAGATTTCTAATTTTGCTGCTTTTTGAAAGTATTTGAGTCCCAGATCAAATTGTTCCATTTTCTCATATACTGTCCCAAGCATATTGTATAAATCGGCACTTGGACCTTCGAGATCTAGTGTCTTATAAAATGAATCAAGCGCTTTCGAATAAGTTTCTAATTGCAGGTAGGCATTTCCCAGGTTGAAATGAGCAGAAGCGAACTCTTCTTCAATAATTACGGCATATTCATAAGCATCACGCGCATCTTCAACCTGCCCAATCTTTGAATAGACTATACCCAGGTTGTACCAGGCAAAGTAGGAGTAAGGTTCAGCATCTATAAATTTTTCATAATAAGATATGCTGTCTTTTGCTCTTCCTGTAACATCCAGACAATAGGCAAGATCGTAGAGTACATTTTCGTTGTACACATTTTCTTCTAATGAAAGCTCAAAGTACTCAATAGCTCTATCGTAATTCTCCTGGCTTTGTTCCAAAACACCCAGATGGTAATAAACATCATCTTTATTTTCAGCAAACAAAAGGGCTTTTTTAAATTCTTGCAAAGCTGACTTCACCTTATTTTGAAGAGAGAATAATGATCCCCGGATCATAAATATTTCAGCTTCATTTGGTTGAAAAGTTTCTGCTGCATCTAAAACCTTTAGTGCTTCATTATAATTTTCAATATTAATAAAGCTTTGTGCTTTTAAAAGCATTATTTCTACTGAAAAAGGGAACTGGCCTTCAGCTTGCTTTATCGCTCTTATAGCACTTTTTGGTTTGTCGTTGTATGTATAATATGAGATTATCTCTTCGTAATCTTCTAATTCAAAAAAAGAGAATTGTTGTTTTTTAAGACAATCTTCAAACTTTCTTACTAATTCACTTCCCTTTTTCCTCTTAAAACCTCCGTCCATTCTCTAATGTTTAGATCAAGTTACGAAAAATAATCAAATGCAAAGAACTAACTATCTTCTCTCAGAATTTCATGACAAGTCCACTCAATAGATTCTTCAAGTGGCTTAAATGTATAATTGAGATTCTTTTTAATCTTTTCATTTGAATAAAAATAATTCATCTTGCTTAACCTCATAGATTCTTTAGTTAGAATTGGCTTTTGGCCAAGCAATCTTGATTTAATGGTGTCAAATATGTATGCAAATGTAAGGAGTGTATAGGTAACTTTTATTTTTGGAGCAGGTTTATCAAAATATTTACTTATCAGCTCAAAAACATCTTTATAATACGCTACACCCGAATTTAAAATGAACCTTTCAGAATTTGTGTTATCAAAAAGCATTCGTTCAATAATACTTGCTACATCCCGCACATCAACATAATTCATCTGACCATCAGGATAGAAAGCACGACCTTGTTTTACATACTTAAATAACTGCATACTGGAGCTTTCCCAGTCTCCCGGGCCCAACACAATAGATGGGTTTAGTATAACAGTATCCAAGCCTTCTTCCTGAGCACGCCAAACCTCCAGCTCCCCTAAATACTTTGACTCACCATAGTTAGAATTATTCTCAGAGACTTCCCATTTTATGTTTTCATCAATAAAATCGATGCCTGGTTTTCTTCCTAATGCTGCTACTGAGCTAATATGGACGAATTTTTTTACTTTATGTTTAAGGGCAAGATTAACCATGTTGGCCGTACCGTCAATATTCACCGTCATCATATCTTCTTTGTCTTCTTTGTGAAATGAAACCAAAGCTGCACAATGAACAACTCTATCAATGCCTTCAAATGCCTTTTCTAAAGCTGGTAAGTCGAGCACATCGGCATTTACCCACTCAATATACTCTGCCCAAGGTTTGAGCCGATCTATTTTACTATTCTCTCTTTTAATAGCTCGAATCTTATTGCCAGCCTCGACAAGGGATTTGACCACAAAATGACCAACAATTCCAGAGGCTCCGGTTACAAGGATCATATATTATTATTTAATAGGTTAAGCGTTTCCAGAGAATTCATATCAGCACTTTTCAGGGTTTTAGATAGAAACACTAATTGATTAGCATTATGACAATCTGAGCCAATAAAAGAAATCATCTCAGCCTTAATAAGCCTGTTTGCCATTTTCTTTACTTCTTTTGAATAAAAACCTGATATTGACAACAGGTTAAGTTGGAGAAGAACACCGGAATCATACAATTCTTCTAGTTCTTTAACACTATTATGATAGTATAGATAACGTTCGGCATGGGCAAGCACAGGTTTATAACCCTTAGTTTGCAAGTTAAAAACAGCCTCTTTTAGTATCATTGGTTTGCTCATGAAGGAGAGTTCAAAGAGTACATAATTATTGCCAAAAGTTAAAAGTTGGCTATCAGAGTTAATTAAATCAAGGAAATACTCATCAAGGTAGTATTCGGCGGCGGCATCAAGCTCTATTTCAAGTGATTCCTTTACCAAGGCCTCCCTTACTTCTGCAAGTTTGGCATTAATGATATCAGCATCATTCTTGTAGAAGTCATACATTATGTGGGGCGTGGTAATTAGTTTTTTATAGCCAAGATTTACAAACCCTTTAATTACCTCAATAGACTCCTGAATAGTTTGTACACCGTCATCAATACCTGGTAAAAGGTGGGAATGCAAGTCAGTTTTGCTGAGCAATCCAGAAAAACTTTTTTTCTTACCAAATAAGGAACCAATCATCTTTCAAAGATCGGGTTATTCTTGATAATATGAGCTATTAGAATAGACATCTCCGTAACTATAACCATAGCCGGCTGCTTTCTTTGAAATACCATTTAAGATTAAAGAAAGATTTGGGTAACGACCAGTAGCAAGCAAACGATTTACATTGTCAATAAATGCCAATTTAGAATAATCTGCTCTTAGAACATAAATGGGAAGATCTGCTTTTTGCATAGCTAAAAGCCCATCTGTTACAATCCCAACAGGAGGAGTGTCTAGTATAACAATGTCGTAGAGGGTTTTCAATTTGGATAAAAGTTCATCAAATGAATCTCTTAACAACAACTCCGATGGGTTAGGTGGTACCGGCCCGGCAGCAATATAATCTAGTCCCTCATAACCACTTTCATTTATACAATCATCGATTTTGTGTTTATTAATAAGGAGTGTACTCATGCCGCAGTTGCTGGCTTTGTGGTCAAAAGCTTTGTGCACTTTTGGTCTCCTTAAATCAAGGTCAAGAATAACTACTTTCTTACCTGCCATGGCTAACAATAAACCTAAGTTTGTTGAGATAAAGGTTTTACCTTCTGAGCCAATCGTCGATGTGAAAGAATATATTTTAGCATCACGGCTAGGTAGCATAAACTCAAGATTGGTTCTAATAGAACGCATGGACTCACTTAATGCAGATTTCGGATGATCTCCGACAATTATTTTAGCGTGCTTATCCTTAGATTTATACCTCGGAATAGGCCCTAGAATGGTTGCTGTTGTCCTTCGTTCAACTTCAGTTACTGTGTTGATTTTGTCATGGGCAAGGTAGCTAATTACAACGAAAACAAAACTCAGTAGAAGAAATAGAGCCATGCCAATTCCATAAATAAGGACTTGATCTGGTTTAATAGGCTTGTCTGGCATCGTTGCCGGAGAAAGAATTTTTATTGTAGTTGTTGATCCAGCAATAGCAATTTCAAATTCATTCTTACTTTGCATTAAGGATAAATAGACTTCTTCATAAAGTGAATAAAACCTTTTCACCTTATTATACTCAGTATTTTTTGAAGGCAACTGATTAAGCTGTTGGTTTAATTTCAGCTTTTGATTATTCATATACCTTAATTCGTCGGATAAGTTAGTCTTAGCACCTTCAACTTGAGCAAGTAAATCTGCTTTTAACAAGTCGATTTCCATTTGCCGGGTCTTATAAGTATATGTGTTTTTTCTATATGAAAGTGATAGTTTTTCTCTTTCATTAATTAGAAGATTAAGTTCATTGATCAATGAAATAACATGACTCGGAAATTTATTGGCACCGGTAGAAATAGAGACTAACTGACCACTGTTAATTTCATTCGCCAGATCGTTTAAGTCAACAAGTTTTTTGCGAATCTCTACCTTTTGTGAGTCAAGGCCATTGATAAGATTAACAACTAACCTTACGTCTTCATCAAGGCTAACAGTTCTGTTGGTAATGGTAACATCTTCAAAGTACTTTTCATAATTATCCAGCTTGCCTTCAGTTTCAGCCAATTGAGTATTCAAATATTCAATTTTGTTTCTGTTTGCCCTGTTTTTTTCATCAAGCGAATATTTGTAGTACAGAGTATCTATTGCACTTATCAGTGCATGAGCTTTACTCAAACTATAGGCTTTAAAAGATATCCTGAAGATATTTGCATCAAGGTTTACAGGCTCAACACTCAAATTAGTTTCTAAGTATTTTACTAAAGCTTCGTGGCTATTAATAACAAAGTAAAACTCTGTACCCATTGAAGGGTTCCATATTGGTGAAAGATTCACAGTAAGATCAAAGTCATCAGATTCAATAGGTGTATTAAAACTGTATTCTTGAATGATCTCCTTGTTTGATAATTTATAGGCTAATTGAAAACGAGAACTATCGATTACGGTAAGGTCAATTTTTTTGTTATAGAGCCCTATATTTTTAAGTACATATTGAACTCTAAATGGAGGGTTACTATATTTTTCATCAACAAGAATTTGACCGTAGGTGAAATACTGAGGATTTAACCGAACAGATTCTATTATTTTATTAAAGAAAAGTCTGGATCTAATCAGTTCCATTTCACTCGACAAAAGAGCAAATGAATTACTATTTTCTGTCCCTGACAGGTTTAGCACATTAGATTTATTTTCCTGATCAAGTTTAATCTCTGAATAAGACTCGTAAAGAGGCTTTGTGTAACGAATTACCATGTAAGCGAGTAATAGGCAAACCAGAAAAATGAGGGCAATCCAGGGTAAACTTTTTCTGATAATGAGACCTAATTTTTGCCAATCAACATCGTTTTGACTGATATTGTCTTTTAAACCAACTTCCGATTCGCTTTTGTGTAGGTTCATTATAAGCTAGCAAATAGCAGGATTAACGTAGTAGTAGTAGTAATCATGCTTAAAATTAAAGCTATGGTGCCGGTATTATCAGCGAGTGCTCGCTTAATAGGTTCGATATAAATAATATCACCAGCTTTAACGATTTGATTAGTCTCGTAATATCCTTTTACACTACTAAAATCAATTAGGAAGACCTCGTTGCCACGTATTAATTTAATAGCTTTTGCATTGCCAATTTTTTCCATACCACCGGCGATAGCAATAACTTCAGCGACAGTGATATTTTCGTTTGTAAGGGGTAGTATTTGTCCTCCCGGGGCTCCAAGTACGGTAACTCTTTTATTTGTATAGTTGGTAATCACATAAGGATCCACGAAATACTCGCTATACATTTCTATTAGCCTCAAGTTTGCCTGATGAATAGTTAGTCCAACAAGTGCTACATCGCCTACCATTGGTAGAAGAACAAAACCATCAAGCCTAACTAAATATTCAGGATCGGGCTGGTTAGTCCTATTTGTATTATTCATGTTTTTGTTAAGCTCATACTCCGGGTCGATGATCATCTCACCATTCTTGGTATAGACTTTAACATTCAATAAGTCATTGGGCTGTACAGTGTAATTAGTTTCTAAGGCTCGTGCTTCAGCATTTAACTGTGCTGCTACAAAATCATCATCATGAGAAAACATGATATAATTTCTGCTTGAGCATGAACTCATTAACAGGATTAGTGAGACAAATAGGAGTTTGAGATAATGCTTCAAAATTATGCTAATAATTAGGCAACTAAGATAAAACAATTCGGCCTATTACCTATGAAAAAGGCATTATACCGTAGATATTGAAGATAGATATTTGTCAATAACTAATTTTTCGCTGAACCTGGATTCGACAATATTCCTGCCTTCTTTACCCATTTTGCTCAGCTGACTTTTATCGAGAGTCAGCATCTTACTCATCTTATCGGCAAGATCAATAGGATTTTTTATATCGCACAAGAATCCATTAACATTATGTTGTACAACATTATTGCAACCGGCAACATCAGTTGCTACAATTGGTTTAGCAGAACTTGCTGCCTCTAATAATGCTCGTGGTGTTCCTTCACGGTATGATGGCAAAACTATACAGTCTGACTTGTTTATATATGGTCTAACATCATCTGTTGATCCAAGATATTCAACAGCATCTTCCTTTATCCAATTATCAACGATCTCTTTCTCAATACCTCGTGCATGTTTTTCATCTATCTGTCCGAGTATTTGGAACCTAGCATCAACACCTTTAGATTTCAGAATTTTGATGGCATCGATATATTCAAGTATGCCTTTATCGTGAATTAATCTGCTAATTAGTAAAAAAGTAAAAGGAGCCTTATTTTTATTATTTAGAGCTGGAACAAACCTTTTTAAGTCAACGCCTGATCCAGGTAGCACATCAGTCTTGGTCTTTGTAATAATCTTTGAATTTATAAAAAACTCTTTATCCTCATTATTTTGAAAATATACTAGCTTAGGGAAGCGAAAGGCAAGTTTATACAATCCTATTGCTATTCTTGATACAAGATTCTTATTTAAGAAAGCAGTTCCTAATCCACATACATTATTAATAACAGGAATATTTAAAGCAGAAGCCGCAAATGTGCCATAAATATTAGGCTTAATAGTGTATTGAAGAATCACATCCGGACGCTGTCTTTTGTAAATTCTAAATAACTCTATGGTCAGCGCAAGGTCTTTGATTGGATTAGCGCCACGGCTATCCATTTTAACTTCTTCATATTTACAACCGGCTTCAATGAGTTTAGGTGAATACTCATCCTTTGGAGCAATAGCAATTACTTCATGCCCTTCTTCAAGAAGTGCCTTCACCAAATTCAGCCTGAAATTGAAAATATTCCAGGAAGTGTTAAGTACAATCGCTATTTTCATAATAGGAGCCTGCTATAAATGCCGCAAGATACAAAATTATCTATCTTTTATTCTATTTACATAGGATATGTAACCGAACATTAAAATATTTCTATTGGTGATTGAAAAATCGATTAATTTAGAGGTTTATTAGAAGAGATTTGATGGTAAATACAACATCCACAGCTGAGAATAAAGAACGTGCAATTTTAGTTTCTGTTGTAAGTAAGGACACTCCAGTTCATGAAGTGGAAGAACATATGCAAGAACTTGAATTTCTTGTAATGACTGCTGGCGCTAAAACTGAGAAAATATTTAGTCAACGATTAGAAAAGCCAGACTTAAAAACCTACGTAGGCAAAGGTAAGCTTTCAGAGATTGAAGATTATGTGAAGGATAACGAGATAGATCTTGTTGTTTTTGATGATGACTTGATTCCGTCACAAGTTCGAAACATTGAGAAAGTTTTGGAGTGTAAGATTCTTGATAGGAGCTTGCTGATTTTAGATATATTTTCTCTTAGAGCACAAACTGCTCAGGCAAAAACTCAAGTAGAGCTGGCACAATATGAATATGTGCTTCCGCGACTTACTAATATGTGGACTCACTTGTCAAAGCAGAAGGGTGGTATTGGTATGAAAGGGCCCGGAGAAACAGAACTGGAAACGGACAGAAGAATTGTTAGAGATAAAATTGCTTTACTGAAAAAAAAGCTTGTTAAAATTGACAAACAAGCACTTACACAACGAAAGAATCGTGGGCGAATGGTGCGGGTTGCTTTGGTAGGTTATACCAATGTTGGCAAATCAACCATTATGAGACTCCTCGCTAAAGCAGATGTTTTTGCTGAAAACAAGCTTTTTGCAACAGTTGATTCTACTGTGAGAAAAGTTGTGATCGAGCAATTTCCTTTGCTATTAACAGATACAGTTGGCTTTATACGAAAGCTGCCTCATGGACTGATAGAATCATTTAAGAGCACGCTTGATGAGATTCGGGAGGCAGATATCCTCATGCATGTTATAGATATCTCCTCTCCGGCCTGGGAAGAGCAATACGAGATAGTAATGAAGACTCTGGGAGAGATTGAATGTGCTGATAAGCAAATGATAAATGTTTATAATAAGATTGATTTGGTTAAAGATGAAAATCCAGGGAGCCCAATTTCGTGGGTTAAGAAAACACGAAAGGATCAATTTGGCGTTTATGTATCGGCTGGCAAAAAGGAAAACATTGATTTGCTTAGAGGTAAGTTACTGCCATTGATTAAGAAAAGGCATTATCAGATTTTTCCTAATTATTTAAAGTCAAATACATTCTAGTAAAGATTTAATTTGATATCTGCTTAAGGAAGAAGATATTTGCAGAAGGTGTTGGCCTCATACCTGCCCGACTGACCTGTCCGACTGGCTAGGCGGACGTCAGTCAGGCGGGGTTCAAGGGAGATTAAAGACCATATGTATTGGGTTTATGTTTTAGCAAATGATGATTCATCGCGTAGATACGTGGGCTTCACTAACAATATAGAAAGAAGG
>Ga0164313_10004300_pt1 | contig 12693 bp, 12 predicted proteins | sample GuaBasSedimGuay4_FD_113735 | JGI IMG/M metagenome (GOLD analysis project Ga0164313, IMG submission 113735) | Subseafloor sediment microbial communities from Guaymas Basin, Gulf of California, Mexico - Guay4, Core 4569-4, 0-3 cm | ecosystem: Environmental > Aquatic > Marine > Hydrothermal vents... | reverse complement strand
TTCTATTGCTAAATATACAATGGATATTAATGAAGCTCTTAGTAGCGCAGAAATTATTGTTTTGGCTGTACCAGCACAAAAATTAAGAAGTGTTATATCGGATGTATCTCCTTCTAATATACCTATTGTTGTCAATCTTGCAAAAGGGATAGAAATAAATTCTGGGAAGCGTATGTCTCAAGTAATACACGAAATATGGACTGGTATACCCCCTAAAAACATTACTTCTCTGTCGGGACCAAATTTTTCTTTTGAGATTGCAAGAAAAATGCCTGCTGCGACAGTAATAGGTGGAAAAGATGAATCTATTCTAAAAGGGCTGCAAGATGTTTTTTTGACAGATTATTTTAGAATGTATTATACAACAGACCTTTTGGGAGTTGAATTGGGGGGTTCTGTAAAAAATGTACTTGCTGTTGGTGCTGGGATAAGTGATGGACTTGGTTTTGGTGATAGTAGCAAATCCTCTCTTGTTGTGAGGGGTGTCAGTGAACTTATCCGTTTTGGCATGGTTCTTGGCGGTAAAAAAGAGACATTTTATGGATTATCCGGGATGGGAGATTTGATTGCTACATCTTTTAGTAAGCTAAGCAGAAATAGGTGGGCAGGTGAAGAGATCGGGAAAGGAAAGAGCAAAGAAGAAATAGAAGAACTTACAAATCAAGTGGTTGAGGGGCTATACACGGTAAAATCAGTATACTCGTTGAAAGAAACGCTTAATATAGATATGCCGATAACTACTGCAATTTATAACATTGTTTACCAGCATAAACCACCGAAGGAAGAATTACAAAAATTGATGCGAAGGCCGACGAAGAAAGAGTCCTGAATGGTTTGATTTTTATGCATGTTTTGCTTAAATTGATAGAAGCACGTGTCTTAAAAGGAAATTCATTTATCTAATTATTACGATAAAAGACTTGATAAAACCTGGTTGTTAAGGAATTTCTTTTATGTTAGACATTAAGGCGAATTGATTTTTTATGGAGGTCAAGTATAGTATTGAATCCTGACAAAGAAGCAGCATCTCGGAATAAAAAAAGAATAAGTAGCATAATATTTTTCTATATTTTTTCTTATTCTTAGAGTATTGGTAGGGGTTATATGTGCGGTGATGCTCTTGGTAAATTTTAGGAATGTAAGAAATCCCGGTAATATTAAAATCTCATAATTATTATTTAACAAAATTTTGCAGTATATTATAAAAAAGAGGAGGCAAAAATGAAGTTACTTATAATTTATATGGATAAATTTGAGTACAGGACTACAACGAAAACACTTTTAGAACTTAAAAGCGAGGAAAAGCAAGAAACCTTTCGGGATGTGCTTGTAGGTTTTATTCACTCAGAGAAAGAAGACGAGGAAGAAGTTGACAAAAAAGTGAAAAAACTTGTCAAAAGTTTAAAATGGGCGGCAGGTAAAAATAAGACAAAACGCATTGTTTTGCATTCTTTTGCCCATCTATCTAAAAGTAAGGCTGATCCAGAGGTTGTGCTTAGTATACTGGAGAAGGCAGAAGAGAGACTCAAAAGTGTAGGATATGAAGTTTATCAAACCCCATTTGGATATTTTTTAAACCTGGAAGTTTCAGCTCCTGGTATTTCTCAAGCACGAATCTTTCAAGATCTATAATTTTTGTGACTATTGCATCACATTAGAAAACCATTATAATAAAAAGGATTCGGGGCGTGGCGTAGTTTGGTTAGCGCACCTGCATGGGGTGCAGGGGGTCGGAAGTTCGAATCTTCTCGCCCCGACCATTTTTATATCGGGATGTGGCTCAGCTTGGTAGAGCGCTTGGTTCGGGACTAAGAGGTCATGGGTTCAAATCCCATCATCCCGACCATTTAAGATAATTTAATTTAAGGAGTGTAATATAGTGAATCAAAATAAAGCTCCTCTTTATGAGGCTATTCTTAGATATGTTGAAAAGGATATGATTTCTTTTCATATGCCGGGTCATTCAAGTGGAAGAGGAGTACCTCGTTATCTCAAAAAACTTTTCGGTAATGACTTATTCAAATTTGATCTTACAGAAGTTTCAGGTCTTGATTACCTTCATTATGCAAAAGGTGTGATAAAACAAGCGGAAGAACTTGCAGCTGACCTCTATGGAGTAAAGAATACATTTTTTTTAATAAATGGAACAACAGCAGGAGTTCACGCTATGATACTTGCTACCTGTAAAGAAGGTGACAAAATTATAGTGGGGAGAAATTCTCATAGGTCTGTTATAGGAGGCATTATTGAGTCGGGGGCTAATCCAGTGTTTGTACATCCAGAATTCAACAACGATTTTGGCATTATTACAAACCTTACAGCTACTGAGCTTGAAAAGGCAATACAAGGTAATTTAGATGCGAAAGCGGTATTAATAACTACACCTAATTATTATGGGATTCAAGGCGATTTAAAAAAAATGATCGATATTGTGCATAAATATAATATGTATGCACTAGTAGATGAAGCACATGGCGCACATTTTCCATTTCATCCTTCTTTTCCTTCAAGCGCTATTGAATATGGTGCGGATATAGTTGTCCAGAGCGCACATAAGACACTTCCTACATTTACACAGACTTCCCTCCTTCATATTGTAAGCGATAAGGTTAACACAGATATTGTGGAACAAGTACTTGCTACTATAGAAAGTTCAAGTCCATCCTATATATTTATGGCTTCTCTTGATGTGGTAAGAAGAGAGATGGCCATCAACGGGAGAAAGCTATGGGAGAAAGCTATTGAAGTGGCAGATTATGCAAGAGAAGAGATTAAAAAAATAGATGGTTTTAGGATAATAGACTCTTCCATTATAAACGGTAAGGACATTTATGCTATTGATCCCATAAAACTTGCCATAAATGTTGAAGAGATGGGTTTTTCTGGGTTTGAGTTTGAGCTTTTCCTTAATAAACACAATATAGAGATTGAACTTTCTGATTTGCAAAATGTACTCCTTTTTGTTACAATTGGAACGGAAAAGCAGGATGTAAAATCCCTTTTAAAAGTTTTAAGATCTGTGAAAAAGAAATCAGGTGGAGTGGCAAAAATGATACCTTTTCCTGTAGCAGGGAAGCAAGTTTATTCGCCTAACGATGCGTTTAACTTGAATTATAAAATAAAGTTGCTAGACAAGACAGTAAATAAAGTCAGCTGGGGAGTTGTTGCGCCATACCCTCCTGGCATTTCTGTTTTAGCTCCTGGCATGGAAATATCGCAGGAAGCGATAAATTTTATCCATATAATGGAAAACAAAGGTGGCATGATCCAGGGGGCTATTATGCGAGGTAATAAGGTTTATGTGAGAGTTGTAGATGATTTACAATAAGCAAGAGGAAGGTGCGTATGATTGAAAGAGATATACTTATTTCGATAAGTGAAGCAGAGAAAAAAGCCAAAGAGATTCTTAATAAAGCAGAAAAAGAAGCAACTCTTCTTAAGAAAGAAATGGCAAAAGAGAAAGAAGCTTTTTTGAATAAATTGGAAGAAGAATTTGCTGCAAAGGAAAAAATAGAAGAAGAGAAAAATAAGAAGTTAATACAAAAAGAGGTCAAAGAAATAAAAAGGTCTCACGAAAAAAGATTAAAAGAATTGAAAAATATTGCTTCACGAGAAGCTGATCAAATAGCCAAAAAACTTGTGAAAAAGGTTGTAGAAAGTTAATGGCAATTGAAAAACTTAAAAAAATTCATATCGTTTGTCCTAAAGAGGTAGAAAGTGGTCTCATTGATAAACTGTATAAGTTAAATGTTATCCATATAGCCACTCTTTCCCCAGAATATATAAAAGATGGTAGAAAATATTTTGCCCATCCTGTTGTTGAGCCCGTTCATGACGAGGTGCTTTTTAAAATTGAATCTATTTTTACCATTTTTAAGAATTTTAACATTGAAAATAAAGGGCTCATTTCTTCCTTTCTCCCAGAAGATGAGATACTTACCGAAAGCGATTTTAATAGGGTTATTAAAAATTTTGATCTTAATGGTCTTCATGAAGAAGTTCAGGGGTTACTGGGCCGAGAAGCAGAATCTGTAAAAAAATTGAACAAATTGAAGGAAGAAAAAACATACATTAACTCTATTTCAGATTTTCCATTTCCTTATTCCATACTCTTCGGAACAGAGCAGACTGAATCATTTATTGGCGTAATGACTAAGAAGAAGTACAAGCAACTTATTTTAAATGAAGCTCAGTTTATTGACACGATATTTGTTTATCCATTCTCTTCTGATAAAAGTAAAACAAAAGTGTTTTTTCTTTATTTAAAAGAAGATGGGCAAAAAATTGAAAAGATTGTTAAGAAGTACTTAATTGAAAAAATGCAGATATTAACAAATTTTTCTGGTTTTATTGAGGAAGAAGTAGCACGTATTTTAAATAAAGAAACGGAGATTCTTAAGGAGAGAAAAGTAATATTCAATAAGGTAAAGGAATTGTATAGCTCAAAGGCAAAGCTTCTTGCATTGCGGGATTATTACTCTTCTCATGCGAAAAAAGAAAAAGCGTTAAGCTGTTTATTAGAGGGAAAAAATTTTGGTATTATAAGGGGCTTTGTTAGAGAAAACGATTGTAGCAAAATTGAACATATAGAAAAAGAATTTGATAATACTTTTATTTCAGTAACAGAGCCTGCGGTATATGATGCTGTCCCGGTTTCTCTCAAGAACAATGCGTTATTCAGGCCTTTTGAAATGCTTATTAAGATGTTCGGTCTTCCGTCCTATTTTGCGATGGATGCCACTCCATTTGTCACGATATTTTTTTCTCTTTTCTTTGGACTTGCGTTGGGAGATGCGTTTTATGGTCTACTTATTGTATTGGGCTGCCTGTACTTTTTGAAGCGGTACAGAGGAAATGCTGGAGTAGAAAAATTCTTTAAAATATTTTTGTATGCAGGTTTCATTGCTGTTATTGTAGGTTTTTTAACAGGTTCTATTGCGGGCAATTTCTTTCTTACATATTTTCCTAATCATCTCATTACAAGAATGCTTTACAGTATGCAAATTATTGATCCTGCTTCAACAAACGGCTCTATGCAGTTCATTGCTTTTTCTATTGGGTTGGGCATATTGGTGCAACTTATAGGAATTTTATTGAGTATGATTATTTCATTCAGGAGGAAGCGAATTGCAGAGGGAGTTTTCAATGGTCTTGGATGGCTTATTTTTATTCCTTCTATTCTTCTTCTATTTTTTGTGAATCAGTATCCACAGATTAAAATGTTAGATTATACTCTTATTGCGATTGGATCTGTTCTTTTACTTGCCGGAGGCTGGGTTTCTGTGCGACAGCCATTATTTAAGCCTGTTGCTGCAGTAGTTAATATATATGGCATCAGAAGCTCGTATGGGATTGTAAGTTTTTTAGGTGACGCACTTTCTTACTCTCGTTTGTTTGTGCTAGGGCTCAGCACTTCTATTCTTGCGTCGTCTTTTAATCTTGTAAGCAAACTGATGGGGGAATTGCTCGGTCCTCTGGGTATATTTATTACATTGTTGTTACTACTGTTTGGGCATGGTCTTACTGTAATAATGAATTCTCTTGGAGCATTTGTTCATTCGATCCGTTTGAATTTTCTTGAGTTTTTTAGTAGATTTTATGACATTGGGGGTCTTGAATTTATGCCTTTAGGCCTTGAATTGAAAAATATACGGTTAGTACCAAATGAAAGAGGAGGTAAAAAATAATGGAAAATCTTGGTTGGCAAAGTCTTAGTACTGGTCCTGCATGGGTGGTAATAGGCGCTGTGTTTGTTGCTGCACTTGGGAGCATTGGTTCTGCGATTGCTCTTGGCCGAACGACATCACACTCTGCGGGAGTACTTTCTGAAAAGCCGGAATTATTTGGCAAATTGCTCATACTCATGGCTCTTCCTGGGACGCAGGGATTCTATGCATTTATTATCGCATATCTTATGTTACAAAAATTTGGATTTACTTCTAGTAACCCAGAAGCTTCTCTTGGGCAGGGTGTAGCGATGCTGTTAACGGGAATAGTTATAGGGGTCGTGCAATTTAGATCTGCACTTTCTCAAGGACAATCTGCTGTTGGTTCGATAGATCTTACAGGAAAGAGGCCTGAGGAAAGTGGACGTGCAATTCTTTTACCAGGGCTTGTTGAAATGTATGCTGTTCTTGCTTTTCTTGTTGCTTTCCTTGTTATTCTGTGGGTTGGTGGTAAGGCCTTTTAAGCTATCTTATGAGCATAAAAAAACTTGAGAAGCGAATAGAAGATAAAGCTATAGAAGAGGCAAAGCTCTTTTTGAATAACGAAAAAAAGAAGAATATAGAAGAGTTAAAAAAGTTTAAAGAGAGCAAAGAGAAGGAACTCTCCATAAGAGTTGGGAAATTACTTAGCGATATGGAAAGTGAAACAAAAAAGAGAATTGTTCAAGAGACACGGAAGTTGGAAAGGATCCTTCTTGAAGAGAAAAGAACTCTTCTTGATGCTCTTTTTTTGCAGGTAGAAGATCAAATTTCTTCTATAAAAAAGGATTTATATTTAAATTTTGTTAAGAAACTAATTTTAAGAGATGCACCTATTGGAGAATCTATTTTATTTGTGAATAAGCGTGATTATAAATTTTTTAACAAAAAATTTATAGACGATATAAATGAAGAATTACAAAAGAGCAAAAGAGGCATAAAGCTTTCAAAAAAGACAATTGATATAAAAGGCGGGTGTATCTTAAAAGGAAATGAAATAGAAGTGGATGATTCTATTTCTTCGCTTGTAGGGGAATTAAGAGAAGAAGAGGAGATAGTTGTAGCGAAAGAGCTCTTTAAGGAGTCAGGATGAGAGAAGAATTTCTTATTGAAAGAAAAGAAACTGATGTTTATAACTATATTTCTGGTAGGGTGAAAGTTCTTGAAACCATGCTTTTTACACGCGAAACATTTGAACATTTTAGCACTCTTTCTATGGAGGAACTGCGTAGAGAGCTGATAGATACATCTTATAAAGAGTTTATTAAGAGCAATGAACTTCTTGACCAGGCAATATTTCAGCGCTTTTACTCTGATATTATTGATATGGAGAAGTATGTTTCAAAAGGATTCATAAATGCATTTTTTAAAAATAAAGAAATTTTCCTAAAGATTAAAAAATGGGTGCTTTCTCCCAATGCTATTGAAACGATACCTTTATATATGGAACTGCGCAGATTTGCAGAGGAAGGAAGTGGTGATTTTCCAATTGAATTCCATGAATCATACATGAAGATGTTGCTCTTCAAAGAAAACCCATTAAAAGTAGCAATGGCACTTGATATTTATAGGCTAAAGTATCTTGTTAACAATGCGACTCTTACGGGCTCAGATCTTATCAGACAATATTATAGCACTTATACAGAGTTTGAACTCCAGAATATTTTTTACAGGCTGAAAGGGTTTATGGATTCTCGTCTTGTAAAAGAAAAGGATCTTCTTGAAATTCTTTCTACCGTTTTTGAAGTGCTTCCCTCTTCTGAGTTTAGCAGAAAAGCAGTAGGTATAAAGAATATGGAACAGTTCAGAGAGTTTGTATTGGAATCGGGAGAGAGGAGCGACCTTGTATTGAAAAGGAGCTTAATAAAAATTCTCGAGAAAGGAAAGTTTATCAATATTGGGCTTGAAGTAATTTTTGTTTATTTAAAGAGGCTTGAGTTTGAAGTAGAAACACTATCAATGCTTATAAGTGGAAAGAAAATGCAGATGAGTAAAGATGAAATTCTTGAGAGGGTGAGTGTCTCTTATGCATAAACTTGCTTTTGTGGGCGAAGAGCGGATAGGGGCTCTTTTTAGAAGTTTTGGATTTGATGTGTTTGCCGTAAGTGATAGTAATGAAGCTGCTAAGCAGATTGCAGATATTGTGCAAAAGAAGGAGTTTTATATTGTGGTTACAACGGAAGATTTTGTAGATGGACTTAAGGAATTTGTAGAGGAACGACATAAGGAACTACCTATAGTTTTTGTATTACCTTCTCCTGTAGAATATAAGGGTATTGGTATTGAATGGGTTCGTTACTCAGTGGAGAAGGCAATAGGTATAGATATTTTTTCAAAAAAGAATGAATAAGGAGCGTGCTGCATGAAAGAGAAGATAGGAAGAGTTGTTAAAGTAGCTGGTCCACTTGTAGTTGCTGAGAATATTCCTCAGGCAAAGATGTTTGAAATGGTGTATGTAAGCGATAAAAACCTCTTTGGAGAAATAATAGAAATTAAAGGAAATAAAGCTTCAATACAGGTTTATGAGGATACAAGCGGTATTGGTCCCGGTGAATTTGTTTATTCTACAGGACTTTCACTCAGCGTGGAACTTGGTCCCGGACTTATCGGCTCTATATACGATGGAGTACAGAGGCCATTGGATGAACTTCGCAAGGAGTATGGAGATTTTATTTCAAGAGGAGCGTATAAACCAGCATTAAACAGGGAAAAAGAATGGTTATTTGAGCCTGTGGTAAGCAAAGGAGCTACTGTAAAAACTGGAGATGTGATTGGAAAAGTTCAGGAAACACCCGTGATAATGCATAAAATAATTGTTCCCAGTGGCATAGAAGGAGAAATTATAAGTATTATTGAAAAGAAGAAAGTAACAGTGGAAGAGGTTGTAGCACGAGTAAAAACTATGGAAGAAACGAAAGAGATAAAGCTTTTTCAGAAATGGCCAGTTAGAATTGCGCGTCCAGTTATGAAAAGACTTCCTCCAATTAATCCCCTTGTTACAGGGCAAAGGGTCATAGACGCTTTTTTCCCTATAGCAAAAGGGGGTACTGCTTGTGTACCAGGCCCATTTGGTAGTGGCAAAACTGTTGTTCAGCATCAGCTCTCCAAATGGTCAGATGCGGATATCGTTGTATTTATTGGTTGTGGAGAGCGCGGAAATGAAATGACTGACGTGCTTATGGAATTTCCAGAGTTAAAAGATCCACGTACAGGTAGACCATTGATGGAGAGGACGGTCCTTATTGCGAATACATCTAATATGCCTGTAGCTGCAAGGGAAGCGTCTGTATTTACTGGTATTACAATCGGAGAATATTATAGAGATATGGGATACAATATTGCATTGATGGCAGATTCTACTTCTCGTTGGGCAGAAGCAATGAGAGAAATGTCTGGAAGACTTGAAGAAATGCCTGGAGAAGAAGGTTATCCTGCATATCTTGCTTCTCGAGTTGCAAGTTTCTACGAAAGAGCTGGAAGAGTTTTTATTCTTGGAAGTGGAAAAGAAGCGACACTGAGCGTTATCGGTGCTGTTTCTCCCCCGGGAGGAGATCTTTCTGACCCTGTTGTACAGGCAACTCTCAGAACAGTAAGAGTGTTCTGGTCTCTTGATGCACAACTTGCATATGCACGGCACTTTCCCTCTATTCATTGGTTAAGAAGTTATTCATTATATGTAGATATGCTTTCTGATTTTTACAAAAAAGAGATGGGAGAAGAATGGATTGAGATACGGCAGGAGGCAATGAAGACCTTAAGAAGAGAAGCAGAACTGCAGGAAATGGTGCGGCTTATTGGAATAGATGCCCTTTCTTCAAAAGATAGACTTATTATGGAAACGGCCCGTTCGATACGAGAGGATTTTCTTCAGCAGAATGCATTTATGGATGCAGATACTTACACTTCTTTAAAGAAACAGTATAGAATGATGAAATTAATTCATTTGTTTAATAAACTTGCGGCTCATGCATTGGATAAAAATGTGGGACTGGATAAAATTCTTTCTCTTCCTATACGAATTGAGATCTCGAGAGCAAAGCTTATACCTGAAAAAGAGTTAAAGAAATTCGATGCTATAGAGGAGAAAATTAGCAGTTTATTTAATACACTTGTAAAAGAGGTGGAGAATGGCTAAAGAATATGTAACAACAAGAGAAATAGCAGGTCCCTTACTTATTGTTGATCATATTGAAGGAGCAAAGTATAACGAAATTGTACAGATAAAAGCAGTTGATGGTAGTATTAAAAATGGGCAGGTGCTTGAGGTAGACGGGGACAGGGCTTTAATACAAGTATTTGAAGGAACTGCCGGTTTAAATCTTGGTGGAACTAGAGTAAAATTTTTGGGTAGAGGTGTTGAAGTAGGTCTTTCACCATCTATCCTTGGAAGAATATTTAATGGATCAGGAGTCCCTATTGACGGGAGTTCTGCTATTATCTCAGAGAAACGAATGGATATTAATGGAAATCCTTTGAATCCTTATGCGAGAAATTATCCGTCAGAATTTATTCAAACTGGTATCTCTGCTATTGATGGTTTAAATACACTTGTAAGGGGGCAAAAGCTTCCTATTTTTTCCGGATCCGGTTTGCCACATGCAAAGGTAGCGGCTCAGATTGCCAGACAAGCAAAGGTGCTAGGCAAAGAAGAGAAATTTGCAGTTGTGTTTGTAGCTATGGGAATTACGTTTGAAGAAGCAAACTATTTTATGGAAGATTTTAAACAAACAGGAGCGCTGGAGCGTTCTGTAATGTTTCTAAATCTTGCTAATGATCCTGTTATTGAACGAATTGCTACACCTAGATTTGGATTAACTGTTGCTGAATATCTTGCGTTTGATTTAGGTATGCATGTTCTCGTCATTTTAACTGATATGACTAACTATTGTGAAGCTTTAAGAGAAATCTCTGCAGCGCGAAAAGAAGTACCAGGAAGGCGAGGGTACCCGGGGTATATGTATACAGATCTTGCAACGATGTACGAAAGAGCAGGAAGAATAAAGGAAAAGAAAGGCTCAATTACACAGATTCCAATTCTTACAATGCCAGAGGATGATAAAACTCATCCTATAGCAGATCTTACTGGATATATTACTGAAGGACAGATGTTTCTTAGTAGAAATCTGTTTCAGCAGGCAATTTATCCTCCAATTGATGTATTACCTTCTTTGTCACGACTGAAAGACAAAGGGATTGGTAAAGGAAAAACACGTGAAGATCATGCTGATGTGTTGAATCAGCTTTTTGCTGCATATGCAAGGGGAAGGGAAGTGCGAGAACTTGCAATTGTATTAGGAGAATCTGCTCTTACAAAAGCTGATCTTATCTTTGTTCGTTTTGCAGATGAATTTGAACAGAAGTTTGTGAAGCAAAGCGAATATGAAAACAGGTCAATTGAAGAAACACTCGATATAGGTTGGCGTTTGCTCTCAATATTCCCCGTGGGAGAATTAAAGAGGATTAGACCTGAATATATTAAAAAATATTTGAGTAGATATACAACATTCAGCGCGGGTGACACAAAAAATGCTGATTAATGTAAATCCCACTCGAATGGAGCTTCTTCGACTTAAAGAGAGATATGTTTTTGCAAAGAGGGGGCATAAGCTTTTAAAGGATAAGCTTGAAGGACTTATGCGTGATTTTTTGGATGTTGCAAATAAGTTTATAGAAAACAGAAAAGAAGTTGATGAGAAGTTTATGCATCTACAGCGCAATTTTTATGTTTCAGTGGCAGATATTTATACAGATGAACTGTTTTCTCTATTACTTGGTAGCAGTTTTTTAGTAGATATGACGGTGGAAGAGGAATCGGTTATGAATGTAAAATTTCCTGTGTTTAAAGAAAAAGAAGAAGGCATTCCTTATTCTTATCCAATCACTTTTACCCATGAAGAAATAGATATTGTTTTTAAAGAAATGAAAGAAATCCTTAAAGAGATTATTACTCTTTCTTCTGTTGAAAGAGAATTATATTGTATCGCTGAGGAAATTTCAAAAACGCGCAGAAGAGTTAATGCGCTTGAATACATTATGATACCTGATCTTGAAGAGACGATTAAATATATTTCAGGTAAACTAGAAGAGATGGAAAGAGGTAATATAGCCCGTTTACTTAAAATAAAGGATACAATAAGAAGCCACTGATGAAAATATTGAAATTAAAAAAAATATGTGCCGGCAGGCTCCTTACTCTTTATAACAAAACTGTTCAGCACGATGACGATACTGTGTGGGAACGAGAAGTGGTGAGTTATGGTGGAAATGCTGCGGCAGTAGTAGCTGAATACAACGGAAATATTATTCTTGTATCACAATTTAGGCCAGCCGTAGATGAGAAGCTTTTGGAAATACCTGCAGGAAGGATTGAAAAGGGTGAGCTTCCAGAGGAAGCTGCTATAAGAGAGCTGGAGGAAGAAGTAGGTATTATTCCTCAAAACATAAAAAGAATTGCAGAATTTTACTCAAGCCCTGGTTTTGCAGATGAAAAGATGTATCTTTTTTATGCAGATCAGTTTAAACAGGGCAGCGTACACCTTGATGCAGGCGAAGATTTATCTGTAAAACTTTTGCCTGTTTCAGAAGTGGATGATTATTTAAGAAGTACAAGTAAAATTAGAGATGCCAAAACATATTTAGGACTCTTGTACTGGAAGGTAATGAAAGGAAATGAATAAAAACACTTTAAAAGAAAATGTAAGTTTGTTTTTGGAGCATCTTTCTTCTGATAAAAAAATAGCAGCTAACACTATTTATGCTTATACTAATGATCTTACAAAATTTTTACACTTTGTTGAAAAAAGTGGAGCAACAAAATGGAGCGCGGTTGATAATAAGTTTATCGAGCGCTATTTAAACAAGCTTAAGAAAGATATGAGCGAAGCAAGCGTTAAACGAAATATTGCAAGCTTAAAAAAGCTTTATAAATATTTATATGAGAGAAAATTAATAAAAAAAAGGGATTTTAGAAAAATAGGATATTTTAAGA
>Ga0164313_10004299_pt1 | contig 12693 bp, 13 predicted proteins | sample GuaBasSedimGuay4_FD_113735 | JGI IMG/M metagenome (GOLD analysis project Ga0164313, IMG submission 113735) | Subseafloor sediment microbial communities from Guaymas Basin, Gulf of California, Mexico - Guay4, Core 4569-4, 0-3 cm | ecosystem: Environmental > Aquatic > Marine > Hydrothermal vents... | reverse complement strand
CCGGTTTGTCGACAGGAATGGTCAATGGTTTTTGCACCGGATCAAGGATGTTGCCCATGACAGTGCCCAGGGTTTGCCGTAGCTGATCGTAATCGCTGATTTCATTACGCTTGATTGAAGAATGCAGCGCATCAATGATTTCAGTGGTTGCATGAATGCCCAGATCTGCAACAAGCAACCTTTCTTCCAGATCGTCCAGAAAAGCTGCATCAATAGTCTTTTTGCCATGCAACAGATCGGCAGCCCCGCCGAAGATGCTGGTTTGGGTCTTGCTCAGGCCGGCTTTTAATTTGCCAAAGAAACTGGTTTGCTCGACAGTTTGTTGTTCAGGTGCTTTTGGTTTCTTAAATCCAAACATATGTTGTATAAAACTCTATAATCAGGCGGCATTATCCTATCATTAACCACTATCGAACTACTAAGGGTGGCTCTATATAATTCGTGAATTGAGCATCTTGAGTCCCAAAGCCCCAATAGCCGCGTCGCCTACAAGGAGGTAGGCGAGGGGCGCGAGCAGGAGCGGAAGCTTTTCAAAGCTATTGTAATAGAATTACTATTATAATAGCTTGGCGTCTTGCTCTTGAAACTTTTGAATCTCAAGCTGTCTCACTCAGAACTATATAGAGCCACCCAGAGAATTAAGCTCTAATCCCGTGTTGAAATATCAATCATTGATTAATTTCAGTATCCTTAAGCCCCGGCGAAAATTGTTCGGTAATCATCAAGATGGAGAAATATGTGTGAAGCTGTCCCTTATTAAAGCTTTATTAGTTGCCAGCCTGTATCTGTATATGGGTATAGCCTTTGCCAGTGTCCAGGAGTTTGAACTGGATAATGGCCTGAAAATTCTCGTCAAGGAAGACCATCGTGCACCAGTAGTGGTATCGCAAGTCTGGTACAAGGTGGGGTCTAGTTATGAACATGAGGGGATTACAGGTATTTCCCATGCACTGGAACATATGATGTTTAAAGGCACGGAGAAATATGCTCCGGGTGAATTTTCCCGCATCATTTCAGAAAATGGCGGGCGTGAAAATGCATTCACTGGAAAGGATTACACGGCCTACTTTCAGACACTGGAAAGCTCTCGTTTGCCTATCAGCATGGAGCTGGAAGCTGATCGCATGCGTCATCTTATTGTCCTGGAAGAAGAGTTTCTTAAGGAAATTGAGGTGGTCAAGGAAGAGCGTCGCTGGAGAACAGAGGACAAACCACAGTCGTATATGTACGAAGTCGCCATGTCTACTGCATTTCAGACCGGGCCTTACCGGCACCCAATCGTTGGCTGGATGAATGATCTGGATAATATGACGGTTGATGATCTGCGCGAATGGTATCAACAATGGTATGCACCAAATAATGCAACGTTGGTGGTGTCTGGAGATGTAGATGCAGAAGAAGTTTATCAATTGGCAAAAAAATACTTTGGTCCATTGCCAGCAGGGAAACCGCTTAAAGCAGCCTCCCGTCCGGAAGTTGTTCAAAGCGGGATTAAACGTATCACCGTTAAACGGCCTGCAGAATTACCTTATCTACTGATGGCCTATAAGGTTCCGGTGTTAAAGACGGCCCTGGATAATCAGGAACAGGGGACGGTATGGGAGCCCTATGCGCTGGAGGTGTTGGCCAGTATTTTGAGTGGTAGCGGCAGTGCGCGTTTTGCCAGCAACCTGGTGCGCGGCAAGGAAGTCGCCAGCTCAGTGGGAGCAGGATACAATTTTTCAGCACGGCTTGATAACCTGTTTACAATCAGCGGCACGCCTGCCAGAGATCATACTGTGGCCCAACTTGAAACCGCAGTGAACGAAGAGATTGAAAAACTAAAGAACAGTCTGGTCAGCGATAGCGAACTACAACGCATCAAGGCGCAGGTTGTTTCTAATGATGTCTATGAGCGTGATTCTGTTTTTTATCAGGCAATGGTAATAGGTATCTTTGAGACCGTCGGCCTGTCCTGGAAAGAAGCAGATAAATATGTCGCATCTATTCAGGCAGTCACAGCGGAACAGGTGCAGGCAGTTGCAAAAAAATATTTACAGGAAGATCGATTGACCGTTGCGGTACTTGATCCCCAGCCTTTGGACAGTACACCAAGACGGGCAGCAGCAGGAGGGTCTGGTCATGGTCATTAGGATTTCAGGCATTCTGTTGTTTTTGTCATCTTATATTATGTCGCCTTATGTTCAGGCGGCACCGGATATACAAACCTGGCAATCAGAAAAAGGTGCCAGTGTTTATTTTGTTGCAGCAACAGAACTGCCCATCGTGGATATTCAGATTATCTTTGATGCAGGTAGTGCGCGTAACGGCAATAAAGCCGGATTGGCCGGGCTGACAAATGGTTTACTGGATGAAGGTGCCGGTGGGCTCACGGCCAATCAAATTAGTCAGGGTTTTGATAAGCTGGGTGCCAATTATGGAGCCAGTGCGGGTTATGACTCTGCTATGGTTAGCCTGCGTAGTCTGTCCGATCCGGCAATACTGGCTCCCGCTCTGGAAAATCTTGTGCGCGTATTAGTAAAGCCTGATTTTCCCGAAGATGCTTTGCTGCGGCAGAAAAACAGGACACTGGTTGGTATTCGCAGCAAACAACAATCTCCCGGGGCATTGGCAAATGATGCATTTTTTGCCGAAGTTTTTAAGGGGCATCCCTATGCCGTTCCGAGTTCAGGCACCGAAGAAAGTGTCTCTGCTTTGCAGCGTAGTGACGTTGTTGATTTTCATAAAGACTATTACGTTACAAAAAATGCGACCGTAGCCATTGTCGGTAATTTAACAAAAAAACAGGCGAAGCTAATGGTTGAAAAATTGCTTAAGGATCTTCCAGCCGGTAAAAAGCCTCAGTCGATCCCGGCAGTGCAAGTGCTGGAAGAAGCTGCGATCATACAGATTGATCATCCTTCAACGCAGACCCATGTCCTGCTGGGACAGACAGGACTAAGGCGTGGGGATCCGGATTATTTTCCACTCTATGTGGGTAACCATGTGTTGGGCGGTGGCGGTATGGTCTCCAGGCTGTTCGAAGAGATTCGCGAAAAACGCGGACTATCTTACAGCGCCAACAGTTATTTCTCTCCCATGCGTGAAAAAGGGCCCTTTAAAGCCAGTCTACAAACCCGCACAGATCAGACAGAAGAAGCACTCTCGGTGTTGCAAGAGCAACTGAAACTATTTATCGACAATGGGCCGACTGAGGCCGAGCTGGAAGCTTCAAAGAAAAACATAACCGGCGGTTTTCCCTTAAGGTTGTCCAGCAATAGCAAGATCATTGGCTATATTGCCATGATTGGATTTTATGACTTGCCCAAAGATTATCTTGAAACATTCAATGCCAGGGTTAATGCAGTAACTGTTGATCAAATCAAGGATGCCTTTAAGCGGAGGCTGTCACCGGATAAATTTGTTACGGTGATGGTTGGACCTGAACCAGTTGAGAGCGAGTCAGAAAAAAACAGGGCCGTTGAGCCTGTAGTAGAAGACCAGGGCCAAAAAGTAAAAGCGGCTGGAGGTTCGAGCTGAAGCAGGCGGGTAAGGTTCGTATCATCGGTGGTAAATGGCGTGGACGAAAAATACCGGTGTCAGATGCACAGGGATTGCGACCAACACCGGATCGGATAAGAGAGACCCTGTTTAACTGGTTACAGGCCACTATTCACGGCGCGAACTGCCTGGATATGTTTGCTGGCTCAGGGGCGTTGGGGATAGAGGCGGTGTCTCGTGGGGCTGCCAGTTCGGTACTTATCGAGCAAGACAGGAAAACTGTAGAAACCCTGCGTGAATCAGTCAAGATGCTGGATGCTGACGAGATTGTTGTGCAGCAGGCGGATGCCCTGCAATGGATAAAAACCGCAGATCAGGTCTTTGATATTATCTTTCTGGATCCGCCTTTCGGTAAAAATATGATTGAACAATGTCTGCCCGCTTTGGCTAAATCCGGATGTGTCGGCAAGCAAACCTTGATCTATGTTGAGAGTGAAAATGTCTGGCAAGCAGAAAAAAATGTCGAAGTGATTAAACAAGCGAAAGCGGGTCAGGTACACTGTACCTTGTTAAAAACATTAGCAGACTGATTCAATGAAAATAACAGCCATCTATCCGGGTACGTTTGATCCTATTACGCATGGTCATGTCGATATTATTTCTCGTGCCGCCAGGCTCTTTGACAAAGTATTTCTTGCCGTCGCGGACAGTACCAGCAAGCAAACATTATTTTCAACAGATGAAAGAATGGAGCTGGCAAAGACCGTATTATCATCACTGGAAAATGTCGAGGTATGTCATTTCGACAAACTGGTGACAGATATTGCCCGTGATCTGGATGCAAAGGTGATTGTACGAGGTATCCGGGCTGCGGCTGATTTTGACTACGAATTTCAAATGGCCGGCATGAACAGAAGTCTGTATAAAGATGCTGAATCTATCTTCTTAAGGCCGGCCGAACATCTAAGCTTTATCTCATCCAGCCTGGTCAGGGAAATCTCATCTCTGGGCGGAGATGTTAGTGAGTTTGTACACGAAGATGTTCTAACAGCCCTGAAGCAAAAACATAAATAAAAAGAAATAATTTTACTTAATGAAAATCGTTTATCGATATTCACTTTTCGTATCATGCTTGCTGATTGCAATCACAGGCAATGCACAAACTCCACCCAATGCAGCAATAGCCACAGCACATCCTTATGCAACTGATGCAGGCGTAGAGATTCTTGGCGCCGGTGGTAATGCCTTTGATGCTGCCGTAGCAATCACTGCTGCACTCGCCGTTGTTGAACCTTATGGCTCAGGTCTGGGTGGTGGTGGCTTCTGGTTATTACATCGTGCAGAGGATGGTCGACAAACTATGGTTGATGGACGAGAGGTTGCGCCATCAGAGGCAAGCAAGAACATGTATCTGGACAAAAATGGCGACGTCATTAAAGGCGCATCCATCAATGGGCCAAAAGCTGCCGGGATCCCCGGGGTGCCTGCAGGGCTGGAGTATCTTGCCAAAAAATATGGTCGCTTATCTTTAAAAGAAACATTGGCGCCGGCCATCAAATACGCCGAAGAGGGATTTCCTGTCACCGAGCGGTATCGAAAGCTGGCAAATTATCGATTGAAAATTATGCAGTCATTTCCATCAACTGCGGCAATCTTTCTTGAAGGTAATCAGGTTCCGAATCTGGGTTACCAAATTATTCAAAAAGATCTGGCCAAGACTTTAAAACAAATTGCAGCACATGGTTCTGCCTATTTTTACACGGGCGGCAGGGCTTCGTGGATAATCAAGAATGTTCGTCATAAAGGTGGCATATGGAGTTCACAGGATTTATCAAATTATCGTATCATCGAACGTGAACCTGTTGTCGGTCATTATAAAAATTTACGCATAATCTCGGCGCCTCCCCCTTCGTCCGGTGGCATTGTATTGGCGCAGGCATTAGCCATGCTTGAAGGCTTTGATTTAAGTAATGCCGATGATATAGAAAGGAAGCATCTTGTTATTGAAGCTATGCGACGTGCGTACAGAGATCGTGCTGCATATCTTGGCGATCCGGATTTTACTGAAATTTCCCAGCAAAGATTATTAGATAAAGACTACCTTGACGGGCTTGCCGTGACCATCGATCTGAATCAAGCAACACCGAGCTCAGTATTGGGAGACATTCCTGTTTCGCAACAAAGCGGTACAAATACGACACATTTTTCTGTGATTGATAAAGAAGGTAACCGGGTCGCGGCAACTCTTAGTGTAAATTTACCTTTTGGATCAGGCTATGTTGTTCCGGGAACCGGCATATTGTTAAATAATGAAATGGATGATTTTTCTGCGAAGGCACAGATCCCGAATGCCTATGGTCTGGTGGGCGATCAGGCGAATGCCATCGAAGCAGGCAAACGCCCGCTCTCGAGTATGTCACCAACTTTTATCGAGTCAGATGACCGGGTAGGCATATTAGGCACACCAGGGGGCAGTCGAATTATCAGCATGGTGTTACTTGCTATTCTTGATTTTGCTGATGGCAATCTTCCAAATTCATGGGTCTCGGTTCCACGTTATCATCATCAGTATCTTCCGGATGAAGTACAGTTTGAAAAAGGAGGGCTTAGATTTTTACAGCAACGCGCCCTTGAAAAACGTGGCCATGTTTTAAAGGAAAAGAATCGACGCTATGGAAACATGCAGGCAATCTTATGGGATAAAAAAATCAACCAGGTGTTCGCCGCCAGTGATCCCAGGGGCGAAGGCAAGGCGATTGTAATAACACAATAAAGTTTTTTGTTTTGTCCCTGGTTAGAAAACCCATAGGCTATCGGGCAATATTGTTGCATTGCAACATCCTATGGTGTAAAATTTTATCTTAATTTGTTTTTGGAGATATGCAATGAGTTATATATTTGAACAGTTGGTAAACCCTGTTATAGAGCTAAACGGCCTGGCTGTTGAAAGCCTGGAACAGATTGTCAATATTCAGATTAAGGCGTTTGAAGACAATACTAAAATTGGTATCTATTCTCTGAACACTGCAACAGAGGTAAGAGATATTGATTCATTGAAAACATATATGGGTGATCAGCTCACTATTGCGAAATATATATCTGACAACATCCTGGCCGATACACAGGAAGTTGGTGATCTTGGAAACTCATACTCCATGGATGCCCAGACAGTTGTAAAAAACATACTTCCAGCTTGTTAGATCTACTGGTTTGCAGTTAGAACTATAGGATTGTCTAAAAAACAAAATTTATCTAATCAAGGCAAGTTCAGCCAGTATGCTTCCTTTTGAGTTTTTAAATCCCCACAACAATTTGCAACACGCCCTAAACAAGGTTCTTAATATGCCGAATGACCATAATCGGGGCCATAAAAGTTGAGTGAATAGCGGTTTCTTTATTATCAATGAACGCTGGTTTATTGCCTTCTTTTTTATGTCCCCAAAACTGTAATATCCAGCAAACAACAAAAATAGAAATGTTAATAGATAAATATAATTGGCTTGGGAGTTTTGCTAGCAGAAAATCTGCTGCGATTAGAACCGCAAACAATGTAAAGCACGAAAGTAGATAAGGCCTTGCGAAAAAAATATAATAGCTAAAATACAGAAAGCAAACGACATGACCGATGCGTACCGGGCCCCAGGCTACAGGTATGGCATTGAGTATACCAACAACACTCAAGATAATGAGTGGCACACAGATTATATGAATTTTAATATTCAAGGGATCCTTATGGTAGGATTCATAATCACTAATAATCTTGTCCAGGCTCACGAGTTCTCTCCTTATTTAAGGCTTACCAATGAGGCCGGCGTAGATTTTTCTATAGCCGGCGTAAGGGTTTCTACCATGCATACAAAGATAATTATCAATTATTAAAACATCACCTTTTTGCCATTGAAACGCCCATGTGTTTTTGTCAATTATTTCCAGTACCTGTTTTTTTATTGAGGACGGAATGACCTTACCATCACCAAAGAAAACTTCAAATTTTTCACCAGTTAATTTTCTAAAAAGCCGAATAACAGGACCCAGGTATTTGCCAAACATATATTTTTCGTGAATGAAAAAATGTATGGTGTTAAACCAGACTTCCTCAGATGTTTCCGGGTGTTTCTGGATAGCGTTGACCCTGGCCTCGGTGGTTAAGGATTGATCCCTGTTCCAGGTGTAGGATTGGCCGAATCTTCTACAAGCGTCTTCGACGTCTTCTTTGTTATCAGTTTCAAAAGCATAATTCCAGGTAGATGCATTTAGCGGCGACAGGGCCTTGCCAAACAATTTCCGCAGAGAGCCAAGATGCAACATATTACGGTGGTAAATGATTCCTTTATCTTCAAATATTTTGACAATATCACCTGGAATTTCTTTGAGAATTTGTCGGGCATCTGCCAGTGGTGTTTCACCACCTTGAGTCGAAGGTTGATCGCAATAAAAACCAACCTTGGTCGGGAAGTTCTTAACGTAACACATCTCTGGATGTAACAAAATTTTAACAAACGCAGGTGCTGAAGTTGATGTGTAGATTTTTTTGTCAACTTTTTCACGAGGAGAAATTCCAGCTGTATAATCCAGCAGTTCTTCATGAGGACCAATAAACAGTTCTAAAAGAGAATAAAAGTCATTCTGGTTTTGAACAGGGAAGCCCCTGAAAAGAAGTGCTCCATCACGTAACAGGCGTTTTTGAAGAGACGATTTGTTCTCTTTAATCCAGCTCTGAGTTGCCTCTAAAGTTGATTTTTCCTGGTCACCCGCACAAATTGGTGTGAGCATTGCAACCCCATTTGAAGTTTTAAGTGTGGAAAGATTAAACACCATAGTTCCATAAGTCTATACCCGTGACATACAGTACATCCTGTACATAAAAAAAGGCCGCTATAAAGCGGCCTTTTTTAGTTACGAACGGTAAAAATTAAATAGTCAGCAATGGCGCAATAACCAGACTGACAATTGCCATAACATTAATCAGAATATTCATGGAAGGACCTGAAGTGTCTTTCAAAGGGTCACCTACGGTATCACCAACAACCGCTGCGGTGTGAACATCGGAACCCTTACCACCCAGGTTGCCTTTTTCAACATATTTCTTGGCGTTGTCCCAGGCGCCACCGGCATTGGCCATGAACAGAGCCATCATGACACAACAGATCAGCGCACCACCTAACATTCCACCAAGTGCTTGCGGGCCTAAACCAAAGCCTACGATGACAGGGGCCAGTACGGCAAGAGCCCCCGGCATGATCATTTTTCTTAGTGCTGCACGGGTTGCGATATCAACACAACGCGCGGTGTCAGGTTTAGCAGTACCTTCTAACAAACCTGGGATTTCCTTAAACTGACGACGGATTTCTTTGATCATATCGAAGGCCGCATCACCTACTGCTCTCATGGTCATGGCGCTGACCAGGAAGGGGAAGATGCCACCAAGGAACATGCCACAAAGAACGACAGGGTCATTAAGTTTCAAGAGAAAGTCCGGGTCATTCAAAGTGACTTTTTCGATATAAGCACTGATCAAAGCCAGCGCTGCCAGTGCTGCCGCACCAATCGCGAAGCCCTTGCCAATCGCAGCCGTAGTATTACCGACTTCGTCCAGTGCGTCTGTAATCTCACGTGTTTCTTTACCCATCTGTGCCATCTCGGCAATACCACCAGCGTTATCAGCAACCGGACCATAGGCGTCGATTGCCATGGTGATACCGACTGTGCCTAACATTCCTACTGCAGCAATACCCACACCGTAAAGGCCAGCAAAATGGCTGGAAGTAAAGATAATGGCGCAGATAGTTAACACGGGAATAGCAACAGATTCCATGCCAATAGCAAGTCCTGAAATGATGACAGTTGCTGGACCAGTTTCACCATCTTTTGCAATCTTACGTACTGGTGCACCACCGGTGTAGTACTCGGTGACCAGGCCAATGACAATGCCGCCAAGTGCACCAGAAAGTACAGCTACCCATATGCCGCTTGAAGCGCCCATCTGCGCAATCATAAAATAGGCGGCGATAATGAATATGATAGATGAACCCATGGTACCGATGCGTAGAGCCACTTCTGGACTTTTTGAGGAAAACAGTTTGACGGAATAGATGCCTATCATGGAACAAATCAGGCCAATAGAAGACAATGCCAGAGGCATGAAGGTCAACGTATCACGACCAGTTGAGGCTAGCTCTGCAACCGTTACTGTGCTCATGGTCGCTGCCAGTGCGATGGTTGCAATCATGGCGCCACAATAAGATTCAAAGATATCTGAGCCCATGCCAGCCACGTCACCAACGTTATCACCGACGTTATCAGCGATAACGCCCGGATTACGAGGATCATCTTCAGGGATACCTGCTTCCAGTTTGCCGACCAGGTCAGCGCCGATGTCTGCACTCTTGGTGAAGATGCCGCCGCCGACACGCGAGAACAATGCAACAGAGGATGCGCCCATGGCGAAACCTTCAATGGCATGAATGGTATGTGTGTCACCAGCAAAGAAATAATAGAGTAAACCAACACCGAACAAACCCATGGCAGCAATGGTGAGACCCATGATAGAGCCGCCGAAGAAGGCAACCTGTAAGGCCGCGCCTGCACCTCGATCATTGGCGGCGACAGCTGTTCTTACGTTTGCGTGGGTTGCGGTATACATACCAAAGTAACCTGCGGTACCGGAGCAGACTGCCCCAAGCAGGAAGGCCATCGCTGTATTCATGCCGAGTTCAGAGCTGGCGATGGCGACAATACAAATGAGGCAAAATATGGCCAGGCGTGAATATTCAGCCTTCATGAAGACCATGGCGCCGAGGTGAATTTCATTACCAATCTCAACGACCTTGCCTTCGCCGGCAGGTTCTGATTTGACCTTTAAAAAGACCAATACAGCACAGATAAGACCAAAAATACCTAAGCCAATAGGCATATGGGTGATAGACAACATAGAAAAACCCCTTATTTCAATAGAAAATTCGTGATTCCTGGTGCCTCTCTCCCACACCAGAAGGTGCCCCTGCACCAAAGTTGGGAGGTTTTATACCTGTATCGGCCTCCGCTGTAAAGCTAGTCTGTATAAGTGTCTGATAATTTGTCAAAATACCCGAACCTGGGACTGTTTCACCTGTTTGCCACATACATTAATGATTAAGGAGCGTCGTCTATGAATGCCGTACTCATTAGCCTGTTGCTTGCCATAGCAGCCGTACAGCCCTATGCCGTTAGTGTGGAAGAATTTCTGGAAAAGGAGTGTCAGAAAGGTGTGGAAAAGGATTGTGAAAAACTGGCGGATCTGAAGGTGCAACTGGTCAAACAGAAGCGTTTACAGGAAAGAGCGGTTTTATATGGTCAACGCATCAACGATAACGGGCCGATGCTGGACAAAAAAACACCGGATCTTGAAGGCGCATACCCCGGGGTTATGCAAGATCATCTGCAGAGTGAGATAGCCGCAGGTGAAGACTTAACGCTAGACGAGCGTTCGCTTACCTAGATGCGCGAGTCACTATCATAATCACTGGGTGAACAAGAAACTCTGGTGGCCGACGGATGATGACTATAAACCTGACTGGGCCTCAATCTACGTTTTTATTGTTGATCACTATTACGGGTTTTGCCTGAAGTCATAGGTTTGGAGTCTTGATCAATAATTTGTGACCTTCAAAGACTGTGATGATGAGAACTGTCTCATTTTGAACCAGATAAATGATTCGGTAATTTCCTAAAAATACTTCCCGAATATTATTATTTTCAAATTCAGGAACTACGCGTCCGGACATGGGTGCATCAATAATTTTTATTGCTCTTGCCCGTAATTTGTTAATCCATTTTCTGGCATTACCTATATTATCTTCGGCAATATATTTACCAATAGAAATCAGATCATCCTGAGCTCGTTTCGTCCATGCTAATTCCATTTATGTTAACTTATCCCAAATTCCTCTCTGAGTGTGGTTGATAACTCTTCATCAGAAATAATGTTCCCTGCCTTCACATCCTGCAGGCCCTCTTTCACAGCGGCAACAAATTGTTCCTGTTTGGATAATCGATCAAATTCTTCCGGCGTCAGTAGAACTGCGGCAGGTTTACCATTTTGAGTGATTATTATAGGTCGATTTTTTTCATGCAGGTTGCGTAAAACCCTTGAGGCATGGGTCTTGAACTGGCCCAGGGGGAAAATATCTTCAGATATTTGAATAGATTTCATTAGACTAATATTCAGACCATAATTTAGACTAAATATTAACTTTAAGCAGGAATAGGTGCAAGCTTAAATCAGGAACATATCGTCATACTGGGCGTGACCCAGTATCCAGTGAGAGAGACCGCCTTGCAAATTTAACTGGATTCCCGCATTCGCGGAAATGACGGTTTTTAGTGGGTATGCTTGCTTTAGAATTACTTGATATTGTTTAACATCTCTGCGACTTCATAAAGCGGTAATCCCATCACCCCGGAATAACTACCTTCCAAACGTTCGATAAAAGCAGCTGCCTTACCCTGTATAGCGTAGGCACCTGCCTTGCCTAAAGGTTCTTCGGTATTACAATACGCCTGGATGTCGTTTTTACTTAACGGACGAAAACTCACGTGATTTATATTAAGGCAAATCTGTTCGGTTTCTGTGATGAGTGCAACAGCAGTATAAACATGGTGTGTCCTGCCAGATAATTCCTCAAGCATCTGGATTGCGTCTTCTTTAGTTTCGGCCTTGCCCAAGATCACACTATCGAGGACGACACAGGTATCTGCAGCAAGTATGGGCAAGTTGTTTTGAATCTTTGATTTTGCTGCAAGGCCTTTTTCCAGTGCCATACGTTTAACGTGAACTTTGGCAGGCTCATGTGCATCCCAGGTTTCGTCGATCGCGATATTAACCAGCTCGAAGTCAATGCCGATTTGTTCGAGCAGTTGTTTACGACGAGGGGAGGTTGAGGCCAGGTTGATTTTCATTGTTTTGGTTATTTGGTAGATTTGAGATCGAGGTTTCATTTTAGCATTGGTTCCGCCTTTTATCGGCGTGATACTTTTCTTTGTACAGACTAAAGAAAAGTATCCAAAAGGTCTCTCTTGTGCATCCATGCACCCGCGACATTCGTGCATCCTGCACATCAAAATTGCCCCTGATATCAAGGCCCTAAGAAAAGACCTGGGTCTTTCCTCGTCAGTCAGTAGTGTTTACGGGTACACGGCTACATGACTTCCTCGACTTTGTCTGGAAAACTTGTT
>Ga0164313_10004298_pt1 | contig 12697 bp, 12 predicted proteins | sample GuaBasSedimGuay4_FD_113735 | JGI IMG/M metagenome (GOLD analysis project Ga0164313, IMG submission 113735) | Subseafloor sediment microbial communities from Guaymas Basin, Gulf of California, Mexico - Guay4, Core 4569-4, 0-3 cm | ecosystem: Environmental > Aquatic > Marine > Hydrothermal vents... | reverse complement strand
GATCTCTATGAAATGCGCCCCAAAAAATTAACAGAGGCCCATAAAACAGATCTTTTCGCGGAAGTTGTCTGTAGCAACTCGTTTGGTTCAATGGAGCTAAAGAATCCACGAGGATTATTAAAGGAAGAAGCATCTTCTCTCGGTTCTATTCTTTTGCAGGTGGCCTTGAGAAATAAAGTGCCAGCAGGCAAAGCTCTCGCGATAGATAGGGAACGATTTTCAAAGGAAGTTACTTCACTTATTTTTAGTAGCCGGTATATTAATGTTATAAGAAAAGAAGTGGACAAAATACCCGATGGAATTACAGTTATAGCTACAGGTCCGCTTACTTCTGCTTCTTTTCTTAAAGCTCTCGGCAAGGCATTGGAAACTGAAAATCTCTATTTTTATGATGCGATTTCTCCAATTATAACGGCTGAATCTCTTGATATGAGCAGATTATTTTTTGGCGGACGATATGGTAAAGGTTCTGATTACCTTAATGCTCCTTTGACAAAAGAAGAGTATGGAATTTTTTATAATGCTCTTGTCAATGCAGAGCAGCACTTGCCTCATAATTTTGAGCGCGGACATTTTTTTGATGCGTGTCTGCCTGTCGAGGAAATTGCAAAGAGAGGCAAGGATTCATTGCGCTTCGGGCCATTAAGGCCTGTTGGTTTTGACAAAAAATATTTTGCAGTGGTTCAACTCAGAAAAGAAAACATTGAAGGCAGTCTTTATGAACTTGTAGGTTTTCAAACATCCCTTCGGTATGGAGAGCAAGAGCGTGTGTTACGGCTGATACCGGGTTTTCGTAACGCTGAGTTTGTACGCTTTGGGTCTATCCATAAAAATGCGTACATAAAAAGTTCGGCACTCCTTAAAGGTACTTTGCAACTTAAAAAAAATCCTCTTGTTTTGATAGCAGGGCAACTGTCAGGTGTTGAAGGATATGTTGAATCTATTGCTACAGGTTTACTTTCTGGCATTAATGCTACGAGAATTGCATTAAAAAAAGATCCCATATCTATGCCGCGAAATACACTGCTCGGTTCTTTAATTCATTTTATCGTGGATAACCCGTTGGAAACACCACAGCCAATGAGGGCAAATTTTGGTTTAATTCCGGAAGAATTTCTTAAAATAAACAAATCTGTGCGCCGAGAAAAATTTATAGAAGAGAGTAAGAGACAGATTGAATCTCTAAAAGAGGTCTTATGAAGGCGGAAGATAAGGTAAAAAAACTTTATGAGCTGTTTTCTCCGTGTTACCTATGCCCTTTAAATTGCGGAGTGAAACGAAAAGAAGGAGAAATAGGTTTGTGCGGAGCTGGGGACAGATTAAAAATTTCTTCTTACACTATTTACAAAGGCGAAGAGCCCCCTCTTATCGGCAATGTAGGTGCCGGCGCTATTTTTTTTAGTTACTGCAATTTAAAATGCGTGTACTGTCAGAATTATAATTTTAGTCAGCTTTTTTCCGGTAGGGAAATTTCTATAGGCGACCTTGTAAACATTATGCTTGAATTGCAAAATAAAGGAGCTGCTAACATAAACCTTATTACTGCGACGCATTTTTTTCCGCAGATTGCTGAAGCGCTTTCTATCGCGAAAAGTAAAGGTTTAATACTTCCCATCGTTTATAATACAAGTGGATATGAATCAGTGGAAGTCCTGCGACTTTTACATGGGTTCGTTGATATTTATCTCACTGATTTCAGGTATGGTACAAATGCTTCAGGCAAAAGATATTCCAAAGTACCTAATTATGTTGAGATTGCCAAAGCCGCTGTAAAAGAGATGTACAACCAGGTGGGGAATCTTGTGGTGAATGGTAACGGTATTGCTAAAAAAGGCCTTGTTGTAAGGCATCTTCTTTTTCCAAACGGTATCGAGGAGTTGCGAGCAGTTGTTGATTTTGTGGCAAGCAGTTTATCAAAAGATGTTTATTTTAGTTTAATGAGCCAGTATGTGCCTGTTTATCAGGCGAAAGAGTATCCTGAAATAAACAGAAAAATTACCAGAGAAGAGTTTCTTTTGGCTACAAGAGTTGTGCGCGAAGCAGGCATTACAAATGGGTGGATTCAGTACGGATAATTTTTATGGCAAAAAGAGCTTGTTTTTTCATTTGGCACTTACACTACCAGCGAAGAAGATCTCTGGGATATCAACAGCTTCTACTCGATTGAGTGCTGGTTGGCTGGGAATGGGAATATGATGCAATTGCTCTTACGAACAAATCAAACGAGAAGTCGTATGTCGAAGAAGAAAATTTACTACTAATATCGATGCGTCTATTGTTTCCCCGAATTAATCCTTAATTTTTCTTTTTATTATATTCTTTTAGAAGTGACTTAATTTTTGATATTATTATATCCATTGCAATTTTGTTGTGACCTCCGCGCGGTATGATGAGATCGGCAAACCTTTTTGTTGGCTCTACAAATTGAATATGCATCGGGCGTACCGTAGTTAGATATTGATTTGTTACAGATTCAAGAGTTCTTTCTCTTTCCAGCACATCTCTCTGCATTCGTCGTATAATACGTACATCAGGATCGGCATCAACGAAAATTTTGATATCAAACATATTTCTCAGCTCCTCATCACAAAAGAGGAGTATCCCTTCCACGATAACTATTGGAGTTGGACAGAGACGTACTTTTGCTTCTGTTCTTTTGTACATATCGAATGAATATACAGGGATCTCTATGCACTTGCCTTTTTTCAATAGTTTTAATTGTTTCTTTAAAAGTTCTAAATCAAAGGCATTTGGGTGGTCGTAATTGATCTTTTTTCTTTGTGTTAGGGAAAGTTCCGGAAAATCTTTGTAATATGAATCCATCGAAATAATTGCAGCTTTTTCTTTTCCAAAGCTTTTTTGGATTATTTCTGAAATAGTGGTTTTCCCGGATCCGGTGCCTCCGGCAACGCCAATAAATTTAGGCCAACTTGTTTTTTTACCTTTCAATTCTTCTGTTCTCCTTTTAGCAGTATTTTTACCATTCAGACAAATTTTATTGAGAATTGATTTTTATGCAAATTGTTTTTATAATCTATTGGAGGTGAATTGTGGATATTGAATATAAAAGAAAAAATGCTTGGACTAAGTTAGACAAAAAAGAAGTTATGGATTTTTCAGAGCAGTACAGGCAGTTTCTTACTGCGTGCAAGACAGAGCGGGAAACTGTAGAATTTGTGCAGGAACAGGCCGTTAAGCGTGGCTACGTCGATCTATTTTCCGATGAGTACAAGGGAGGAGATTTTTTAGCTGTAAATGACAATAAAAACATCTTGCTCTTTAAAGAAGGCAAAGCTCCGGTAGAGAAAGGAATCAATTTTGTTGTTGCTCATATTGATTCCCCACGCATTGATGTCAAGCAGAACCCTTTGTATGAAGGCGCTGATATAGCCATGTTTAAAACTCATTACTACGGCGGAATAAAAAAGTATCAATGGGTTACAGTGCCGTTTGCCTTACACGGCGTAATCATCTTAAAAAACGGAGAAAAACTTTCTGTCTCAATTGGCGAATCAGCAGATGATCCTGTATTTATGATTTCGGATCTGCTCCCTCATCTTGCCAGAAAGCAGATGGAAAAGCCCATCAAAGAGGCAATAGTCGGTGAAGCACTTGATCCGGTTGTTGGAAGTATTCCCGTTGAAGATGAGAAAGAGAAAAACAGAATAAAAAAATATATCCTGAACTTACTTCACGACAAATATGGGATTATTGAAGAGGATTTTATTTCCTCGGAGCTTACATTTGTTCCGGCAGGGCCAGCGCGGGATGTAGGGTTTGATAATAGCATTTTAATGGGGTACGGACATGATGATAAAGTATGCACATACACTGCCTATTGCGGTTTGTTTGATTCAGACAATCTGGATAAATCTGCAATGGTGCTTCTTATGGATAAGGAAGAGACCGGCAGTGATGGCATTACCGGATCTCAAAGTGATTTCCTTGAATATACTATTGAAAAATATATAAAAATGAAAGGGATAAAGGATTTATCTTCAAGAGATGTGCTCCATCGCTCTTTTTCTCTGTCGGCTGATGTGAATGCAGCGGTTGACCCTCTTTATAAGGACGTTTTCGAAGAGCAGAATGCGGCAATGTTTGGACATGGAATCGTTATGACAAAATATACAGGTTCTGGTGGAAAATATAGTTCGAGTGATGCATCTGCCGAACTCGTGTACCTTGTGAGAAATTTATTCAACCAATGCGATATTCCCTGGCAGATAGGAGAATTGGGTAAAGTGGATATTGGAGGCGGTGGCACAATTGCCAAATATATGGCAAAACGTGGCATAGCAACAGTTGATGCAGGACCTCCTTTACTTTCAATGCATGCCCCATTTGAGCTTGCCTCAAAGGCAGATATTTATTCCTCTTATCTTGCGTATAAGGCTTTCCTGGAAAAATTTATACCGAAGAAATGAAAAAAGGAATTTCTCTTATAGGGTTGAGCATTATATTTGGCACTCTTTTGGGATGGGGAGAGGAAGCAATTCCTCTTCTCAACTTAGGCGAATGGAACATCATTGATATTCCTTTTGCTACTTTCCTACTTTCTCTTTTTCTTGTGCTTTTGTTTATTTCTCTTTCTAAGGACTTTATTGTTGGTATCACAACAACAGTACTGTATGTAGCATCTTTTTTGAGCATTAAGCTATTTCTTCGTTTTCACACTATTTACTCTTTATTTTCGCAGGATAGAATTATTTTTTTATCGATACTGCTGTTTTTTTCTGTTGTATCTATTGTTTTTTTAAATGTTGGACGAGATTATATTACACGACATGCTGAGGAAATCTCAAATGTAAAAAGAAAAGCCAGGATTGATCTTGCATTTCCTGTTATATTTTTTCTTTTTGCGCTTCTCACATCTAGTATAGCTGTAGTTGTAGAAGGAAATGCCATACTGGAGCTTCCTTTTTTCTTAAATTTTCTTACGGTAATTGTTATGATAGCTTCTTTGCTTACTATACTTTCGTTTAACGAAATATCCGGATTTTTTATTGGGCTTTTTTCTATCTCTATTTATTTTTTGTTGAGCAGACTTGTAAATAATAGTTTTGATGTGCAAAGTATCATGGTTTTTGAAAAGCCATTTTTTTCCGTTGTTCTGCTATATTCTGTAGTTTTTGGATTATTTACACTGCTTCTCGGGCGAAGCAGCAGGATTTTTCTTTTCTCTATTTTATGCAAAAAAGCAATTCAGCAGGAAAATGCAATTGTTTCTCCTCCTCTCGATGAAGAAGAGCAGCATGATATAGAAGAAACTGTAGAGAAAGAGGAAGTTGAGACGGAAGAAACCGTTGATTCTACTCAAGAATCTCCTTTGCCTTCTGAGGAAGACAACGAGAAAAACGAAAGTTCATCTTCAACTTGATTAAAATAAAAAAAGAAATATAATTCCTACTGCTAAATAACTCTTTCTTTGTTGAAAAAACAAAGCAAAAGACCAAAGGGAGGTATAATAAATGGGTTATTACGAAATGCTTTACATTCTATCTACTTCGCTTTCAGACGAAGAAATCGAAGAAATGATAGGCAAAATCAACGAATTCATTCAAAGTAAAGACGGCAGAGTAGTCGATGAGAAGAGATGGGGCAAAAGAAACCTTGCTTATCCTATCGCAAAAAACGACACAGGTTATTATGTCTTGTCTCACGTGGAAATTCCAGTAACTTCTGTGAGTGATATTAAACACCTGGTGAAGGTAAATGAAAATTTTCTTCGTGTTATGATTATTAAAAAGGAACGTCCTGTCACAAAGGAAAGTTCCACTGATAAGGAGGAAGAAAAAGAAAATGACAGATCTGAATAGAATTTTTCTTACAGGCAGACTTGTAGCTGACCCTGATGTGAAGTATACTCCTTCAGGAGCTCAGGTAGCTCAATTCCGTATTGCTGTGAATAGATCGTACAGAAAAAAAGACTCAACTGAGTGGATTCAAGAATCTTTCTTTGTAACTATAGTGACGTGGAACAAACTCGCTGAAAGAGTAGAAAAAAACTTCAAGAAAGGCGATTTGGTTATTGTTGAAGGAAGATTGAATATTAGAAGCTATGAAGTTGAAGGCGTCAAGAAATGGGCTACTGATATTACTGCTAATAATGTTTCATTTTTGCCGAGGAATAAACCTAATGCCGATGTAAAAGAGAATCATGAAGAAGTGTCCGGTGATTCAGATATCGAAGTACCTTTTTCATAAGAGGAGGATTAAATGGATAATACAAAAAGAGTAAGAAGAAAAAAGACATCTTTTTATAAACCGAAAAAAAGAGCTTGCATGTTTTGCGTAAAACACATCGATGATATTGATTATAAAGATGTGGCTATGCTTTCAAAATTCATAAGCGACAAAGGGAAAATACTCCCGCGAAGAGCAACAGGTGTATGTGCAAAACATCAGAGGCAGTTAGCGACAGCCATTAAAAGGGCGAGAGAAATGGCTCTTATTTCTTATCTGAAGAGATGAAAACTAAAGTAATTCTTCTGAAGGATATAAAAGGTGTGGGCAAAGCAAACAGTGTAGTCTCTGTATCAAGAGGCTATGCTGCTAATTATCTTGTACCTCAAGGATTAGCTAAAATTGTATCTTCTAAATATGCTGAAAAAATAGTCGGTAAAATTAAAGGCAATGAAGAAGCTCGAGAAAAGCGAGCAGAAGAAGAGAAAAAGATTCTTGAAAGCAAACAAATTGTTTTTATAGCAAAAGCAGGTGAAGGGGACAAGTTATTTGGCTCTATCACTTCAGCTGAAATAAGCGATAAAATTAAGAAAATTTTTGGCCTTGATATAGACAAAAAGAAAATTGTTTTAGACGAACATATCAAAAAGCTTGGCAGTTGGAAAGTTGCTGTGAAACTGTACAAAACTATTCAGGCAGAACTTGACGTATTAATCGAGAAAGAAGTTTAGCAGCCATGGTTCAGAACGACAAGAATCTTCGACTTCCCCCATATAATATTGAAGCAGAACAGTCCATAATCGGGTCAATTCTTATAGATAGAGACGCAGTTTTTAAAGTTATCAGTATGGTTGATCCTGCAGATTTTTATCGAGACGAACACAGATGGATTGTAAAGGCAACTTATAACCTTGCACTCGCTGAAAAACCCATAGACATTGTTTCTGTCGCAGATAATTTAAAGGGCATGGGTAAATTGGATTTTGTCGGGGGAGTCACATATCTTGCTCGCCTTGCTGATGCTGTGCCAAACTCTGCAAATGCGGATTACTATGCTAAAATTGTAAAAGATAAATCCATCATGCGGCAACTCATAAGTGTTGGTAGTGAAATTTCAGAGCTTGGTTTTGACGAATCCAATGATGTAGATACGCTTATTGATAATGCCGAGAAAAAGATTTTTTCTCTTTCGGAAAAAAGGATTAAAACTTATTTTGTCCAGTTAAAAGATTTTTTGGGAAATAGTTTCGAAGCGATAGAGCGTCGTTATAAACTAAAAACCGGATTTTCCGGGCTTCCATCTGGATTTCCAACGTTAGATAAGATAACAGGTGGATTTCAGTCATCTGATCTTATTATTATTGCAGCAAGACCCAGTCTCGGAAAAACATCTCTTGCAACAAATATTTCTGAGTATCTTGCCGGGAAGGAAAAGAAAGGTGTTGCTATATTCAGCCTTGAAATGGCAAAGGAGCAGCTTGTTGAAAGAATGCTTTGTTCAGCTGCAAAAGTGGATATGCAAAGGCTGAAAACAGGGTACCTTAGAGATGAGGATTGGAGCAGGCTTACGGATGCATACGGTAGTTTGTATGAGGCTCCCATTTTTATTGATGACAGCCCTGATATTTCCCTTGTTGAGATAAAAGCAAAGTCGAGAAGATTAAAGATTGAAAATAATATAAGCCTTATTATTGTTGATTATCTTCAGTTAATTCGAAGTAAAGGAAAAGTTGAAAATAGAGTAATAGAAATTTCTAATATAACAAGAGGTTTGAAGAATCTTGCGAGAGAATTAACCATCCCAGTTGTTGTGCTTTCTCAGCTGAGTAGGGCAGTAGACAAGAGAGATAGCAGCAGGCCGATACTTTCAGATTTGAGAGAATCGGGATCTATAGAGCAAGATGCTGATGTTGTTATGTTTCTCTATCGACCTGATCCGGAGAGAAGGGATGAGATAGACCTGTCAGTGGCTAAACAAAGGAATGGGCCTACGGGGAGAGTTCGGTTATGGTTTTTGAGCGAGTATACCAGATTTGCTGAGAAAACAAGCGATGGCAAGCAGTTAGCGGACTCTTGACATAAAGCTAATAATTCGTATATTATAGACCGTGGGCCGTTAGCTCAGTAGGTAGAGCATCTGCCTTTTAAGCAGAGGGTCACAGGTTCGAATCCTGTACGGCTCACCAAAATGCCCCCGTGGTCTAGCGGCTAGGACATCGCCCTTTCAAGGCGGCGGCAGGAGTTCAACTCTCCTCGGGGGCACCAATGGGCGGATGGCTCAGAGGTAGAGCACTTCCTTCACACGGAAGGGGTCACAGGTTCGAATCCTGTTTCGCCCACCAGAAGTATATATGTTGCAAACTAGGTGATTTTTTATATAATTATATTAAGCGGGGTCGTAGTGTAGCGGTTAACATGCTGGCCTGTCACGCCGGAGATCGTGGGTTCGAATCCCATCGATCCCGCCAATTTTGAGCGGGAGTAGCTCAGAGGTAGAGCACTGCCTTGCCAAGGCAGCTGTCGCGGGTTCAAGTCCCGTCTTCCGCTCCATTTTATTTTGCAGATTGAGGCCGGCGTAGCTCAACTGGTAGAGCAGCTGATCCGTAATCAGCAGGTTGTCTGTTCAAGTCAGATCGCCGGCTCCAAATATAAGAATTTACGGAGGAAAGGATGGAAAGTTTCGGTATTGTAATCATTTCTGGCATTTTGTCATTAGTTGTTGCTCTTTTTCTTGCTATGGCTGTTATGAAAAAAAGCCCTGGCAATTCACTGATGATAAAAATCTCTACTGCCATCCAAAAAGGCGCTTCTGCATTTTTAATTGAAGAATATAAGACAATGGCCGTATGGGTTTTAGTTTTTGCAGTTGTTATCGGATTTATCATATCCTGGTATGTTGCTCTCAGCTTTGTGATAGGTACGATACTTTCTGTAACTGCCGGTTTTCTTGGCATGACCATTGCGACTCGTGCCAACGGAAGAACCGCTCATGCTGCCCGTTCAAGCATGGGAGATGCTCTCCGTATTGCATTTTCAGGAGGATCTGTAATGGGGCTTACCGTTACCGGGTTGGGCATTTTGGGCTCGGTATTAATATATCTGTTTTCTTTGCGTTTCCTTTCTTCTGTTGTTAGCCCTCTCATTGTCGTTGTAGGATATTCAATGGGGGCGAGTTTTGTGGCGTTGTTTGCTCGTGTAGGTGGTGGAATTTATACCAAGGCTGCTGATGTCGGGGCTGATCTTGTTGGGAAAGTGGAAGCGGGAATTCCCGAAGATGATCCACGAAATCCAGCAGTAATCGCAGATAATGTAGGAGACAATGTCGGAGATGTTGCGGGCATGGGAGCAGATTTATATGAATCTTACGTTGGTTCGATTCTAAGCGGAATGATATTAGGAAGTCTTGCTTTTGGAATAAATGGAATAAAATTTGTGTATCTTATCGCAGGATATGGAATCTTTTCTTCTCTTATTGGGGTGCTCTTTGTTCTTGCCACTTCGAGAGGCAAAATAAATCCTCAAAGGGCGTTAAACTCAGGCACTCTTGTAGCCAATATTATTGCTGTACTGTTTGCTTTTTATCTTTCCAGGACTGTGCTTCAAAGCACTGGCGCTTTTATTGCCGTGTTTACAGGGCTTGTTGTTGGCCTTGCCATTGGTTTTGTTACCCAATATTATACGAGTGGGAAGCCGGTCAGAGTTATTGCCAAAGCTTCTTCAGAAGGCGGTGCAGCTACGACAATTCTTTCGGGAATGGCAGTCGGCTTGCAAAGCACTTTCTTTCCGCTTATTTTCATTGCAGTTGGAGTTGTCGTTTCTTATTTGGCTGTAGGCATTTTTGGAATTGCCCTTGCAGGAATCGGCATGCTGACTACGCTGGGAATAAGCTTAAGTGTTGATGCGTATGGCCCGATTGCTGATAATGCCGGGGGAATTGCTGAAATGGCAGGGCTCCCGGAAGAAGTAAGAAAAAGAACTGATGTGCTGGACGCTTTAGGCAATACTACTGCTGCCATGGGCAAAGGATTTGCTATTGGCTCAGCCGCGCTTACGGCACTGGCTCTTTTTTCTTCTTATGCAAAATCCGTTGACTTGGTCAGTTTATCTCTTCTTTCCCCTTATGTCATAGCGGGTGCGTTAATTGGAAGTGCTTTACCTTTCCTTTTCGCTTCATTTTCTATTATGGCGGTGAGTGATACAGCCAGTCTTATGGTGCAGGAAGTAAGGCGCCAGTTTCATTCAATACCGGGTTTGATGCTCGGGAAGACAGACCCTGATTACAAAAGTTGTGTTGCTATAAGTACGAAAGGGGCGTTGAAAAATATGATAAAACCATCGCTTATTGCTATTATTGCTCCCTTTGCGATATTCTTTATATTTGGAAATTACGGCAAAGAGGCACTTGGCGGGCTGCTTGCAGGCGCTCTTATCAGCGGTGTCTTGCTTGCCATTTATATGGCTAATGCAGGTGCAAGCTGGGACAATGCGAAGAAATTTATTGAGCAGGGAAATTTTGGAGGAAAAGGGTCAGAAGCACACAGAGCTTCTGTGGTCGGAGATACGGTTGGCGATCCACTGAAAGATACTGCCGGTCCGTCTTTAAATATATTGATAAAGCTGATGTCAACTATATCTCTTTTATTTGGGCCTTTTCTTGTGAGGTTACTGTAGATGAAAAAATTTGTAAAGCTGATAGGTGTATGGCTTATTGTCATCTGTGTTGTAATTGTCGGCGTTTATATTTTAAATATTGTACGGAGCATAGGCAATATCAATACTAATCCTGATGGAACAGCCGTAGAAGTTCCAATGGATCTTACTAAAAATATAAATATTCTTATCCTGGGAACAGACCAGAGAGATATGGAAGAAGCTGCTCGCACAGATGTCATTATGGTTGTTAACATTAATCCCAAAACCAGAAAAGCAAGTTTGTTTTCTATACCTCGTGACACCCGGGTATTTATTCCAGGGCACGGCTACGACAAAATCAATTCCGCCTATAATTTTTTGTATATTAAAGGTGGAGGCCCCGAGCTTACTATAAAGGCTGTGGAAAATCTTCTGGGATTAAACGAAGGAGATATTCCATATTTTGCCGTGGTAAATTTTGAGGGATTTATAAAAGTTATTAATGCATTGGGTGGAGTGGATATCTATGTGGAGGAACCAATGCATTATCATTCTATGCGTGGTGATGTAATTATTGATATTGAGGCTGGTATGCAACATTTTGACGGCGAAAAAGCGCTTGAATATGCCAGATTCCGTCATGACCAATATGGAGATTACAGAGAAAGCGAAGATGGTTCGGTGCATGGAAGGGTAATAAGACAGCAAGAGCTTGTGCAGGCACTTATAGAACAGAGCAAAAGCTGGAATACGATATGGCGGCTTCCGACCATTGCAGAGGCAGTGGGAGATGCAATTTATACTAACATCACTACTTCACAGATTACAAAAATTGCACTTATCTTTAAAAACATCTCCGGCGATGATTTGAATATAATTCCTTTTACCGGTGGCACCGACGAGTTTATTGATGCGAAATGGTATATCGTTCCGGATTATGATAAACTCAAAGAAATAGGAAGTGAGTATTTTTCAACTAATGGACAAAACGACGAGTAAACATACAAAAAACTTCAAGATGCCACCGGGGCAAAAATCAATATCTCAATTACCTCCGATATCTGCTTTAGAAATGCCGGACATTAATATCAATAAGTATCGCTTGAAAATATACGGGCTTGTCGATAAAGAAAAAGTTTTTACATATCAGGAAATTTTGAATTTACCTTCTATCACAAAGCAATTTGACATTCACTGTGTTGATAAATGGAGTTATATGGGGCTTATTTTTAAAGGAGTTTTACCAAAAGAAATATTTAAATGTGTGATGATTAAAAGTAATGCAAAGTTTGTCGTCGTGCATACGGTTGAAGGCTATACCACAGAACTTCCTCTCGATTTTTTTCTCAGCGATAATACACTGCTTGCGTACAAGTCAGACGGAAAGCCGCTCGATATAGCACACGGATACCCTTTCCGCCTTGTCGTAAACGGAAAGTACGCATACAAAGACCCGAAGTGGGTTTCAGCTTTTGAATTAACGGAGAAAGACATCCCGGGATACTGGGAGAAGCAAGGGTATAATCACTCGGCAGATGTCTTTAAGGAAGAGCGCTTTACAAAATAAAAGTTTTGTTTAACAGCTTTTTTCTCGCAAATGTCAAAAATTAATTTTCTCCATTTTCTTAAACCATTGCATTGCGTCTTTTAAGCTTTCTTTTACCGGGCGGGCCGTGTATCCCAATTCCTCTTTTGCCTTCTTGCTGCTTATCAGCGAATTTGACCCGAGCACCTTTATTGAGTATGAGGTAAATAATGGTTTTGTACGCGTGATGCTGTAATAGATTGGTATAAGAGGTGCGGCGGCAGTTATAAGCAGATAAGGTACTTTAAATGAAGGCGCCCTTACTCCGGTTAATTCTTCCAGCATTTTCAGCAG